>Ga0155332_148_pt2 | contig 16987 bp, 21 predicted proteins | sample RifCSPhighO2_02_FD_106300 | JGI IMG/M metagenome (GOLD analysis project Ga0155332, IMG submission 106300) | Candidatus Gottesmanbacteria bacterium RIFCSPHIGHO2_02_FULL_40_13 | reverse complement strand
ATTGTGGCTATATTTCTACTATAGTGAAGAAATAGAGTTAGATTTAGCGCATTAGATCAATATAAAGTAATGATTTAATGCATAAAATAAGTGTTCAATAAACCTGAATACGAGTTTCGCATTAATCAACAACATGTCATTCCGAGCCCCGATTGAATTGGGGTCGAGGAATCTTCCAGGGTCCTATTATAGAAGATCCCTCCACTCACCAGTCTGACTGGTTCGGTCGGGATGACAAATCAGATTCCTGACAGTTCGATTTCGTGAAAAGTTTTGCGTGAAAACTATCCACAATAAATACTATAGGCTGTATAATATATCAAACCATAACACCGGCCAAAACTTAAAACCCTCCCCTCTTCCCTACCTTCCACCCCATCTGGTGACAACAATACTGAGAAGAATAATTAAAATGAATACGCTGATATATTCTTTTACAGACTGATAGAATAATTTTCCCTGAAGGTTAAGCTGCAATATACCGATAAAAACATAATAAGCGCAGGTTATAAGCAATGAATAGGTGGCATTCTCAATTGGCCAAAAAGATAAAACCAGTGCCAGCTCCCCGACTGCAACGCCTACCATCAAACAGTATTTTAAAATTTTAGGTGATATTGTCTGGTCCAGATTGACCGACCATAAAGATTGCAGGGAAAGAATAAATACAAATAAACCCACCAGGAGAAAATTGAGGTAAAACGGAAGCCGCAGTGAAAAAACGATATTAGATGATAAAAAAACGACAATCAGAGTGATGAACAGTCCGATGCTGTGAGCAGCCCGCAGAAGTTGGATCGAGCGGTCAAAGGCGACATTGTAAATATTTTCAACCAGCAGTACGGCATACGTGCCGACTGAAAATATCGTCAAAATGATTATTCTTATGAACCATCTTGCCGGCAATAGAAAGTAAAAAAGGGAAACTGACAGGGTAAAAAATACAGGCAGAATAAAAAGCATACCCCATTCAATTCCTTTCACATCCTCGGTCAACGACCAGGCAGTTAAAAAGAATGAAGTCAAACCTAAGATCACTACCATGGCAAATCTCACATCCTGCCATATGAGCTGGGTGATTAAAAGACCTGCAGTTAAAAAAAGGGTTTGTATGACAAATCTCTGCCGTTTATCCAGAAAACTGTTTTTCCGGCGCGAACTCAGATAAAAAAATCTGATTTTATATTTAAAGAGAGACAAAATTGGCATTAAAGAGTATGGTTGCTGTATACTTTTTGTATATCATCCGCCTCTTCCAGACGCCTGATCAAATTTTCGATGATTTCCTCTTTATGGGCATCGTCCAGTTTTATTTTAATAGTCGGCTTGAAGATAAGTTCGTAAGAGAGAATTTTTAATCCTGATTGTTCCAACTCCATTTTTATCTTATGCACTTCTTCTTTTCTGGTAAATATTTCGATCTCGCCGCTCATCTCTGCTATATCAAGGGCTCCCTTATCAATCGAAAGTTCCATCACTTTATCAAACAAAATAGTGGGGTCTTTCTGCACCCGAATTAAGCCACGGTGATCATATAAAGGCATAACAGCTCCGGGAGTCAGTGCTCCTCCTCCCCTTTCAAGTATATTTTTCACTTCTGCGACAGTCCTTTGCTTATTATCTGTTGTTGTGACAATTATCAGTCCAACCCCCGATGGTCCCATACCTTCATAGATTATTTCTTCAATATTAATCCCCTCCCCTACGCCAAGAGCGCGTTCTAAAGCTCTGTCAATATTCGCTTTTGGCATGTTATGCTGATGAGCTTTTTCGATAGCGAGCCTTAATTTGAAATTTGACTGGGGATCAGAACTTCCTCCCCCTTCACGAACGGCCAAGGTAATGACGTTGCCTAGTTTAGTGAAAATTTTACCTTTGACGGCATCGGTTGTTTCTTTCTGATGCTTAATTTTAGACCATTTAGAGTGACCTGACATAAAAAAAGATTAAAGCGGAAAGGATAAAGCGTAAAGTTTAGATGAAGTTTTTTTAACGCTTAACGCTTAACGCTTAACGCTACTATTTTATCCTACCTCTTGACATTACTCAAGAAGATTCGTAAACTAATCGCATCCTTTGAATCATCTCACATGCCAAATCTTCAACAAAACGCGATAAACTGCGCTTTAACCCATGATTGGAAAGAGGCTATTGAAAATAATAAAGCAATTCTTGAAGTAAACAGCACAGACATAGATGCTCTTAAAAGATTGGCATATGCCTATACGAAACTTAGCAAAATCGAGAAAGCCAAAAAAATATACCGCCAGATATTAAATCTTGATAAATATAATCTAATTGCCCAAAAAAATTTAGAAAAAATAAAATCTCTTCCGATAACCTTTAAGGAAAATTCCGCCATCTCCATCGCTACTAATCTGATTTCACCGGGACAGTTTATCGAAGAACCGGGAAAAACGAAGGTCGTAATACTAACTAATTGCGCCCCTTTAAGCATCCTGTCAAGATTGCATATCGGCGATACAGTTTATCTTCATCCCAAAAAACATACGGTGGAAATAAGAGGTTTTGATAAAACTTATATCGGGGCTATTCCCGACGACATATCTTACCGGCTTTTAATGTTTATCAAAGCAGGTAACGAATATGACGTTTGCATCAAAAATATTCACAGTAAGGGTATTTCTGTATTTATTAAAGAAATCAAGAGAGGTAATAAATTTCTCAATCAACCTACGTTTATGGCGGTACATGAATATTACGCAACTTCCACGCCCCGCATGATAAGAAGTTTGCACAAAACTGATGGCGGCGGGAACGGCTCTTTAGACGATCAACCTGATGATGACAAATCGGAGCCGGAAGAATCTGCGGAATAATGTACTACTTTCCGTTTTAAGAATAAAATAACTCCACCCAAACCGCGGCTTTTACGGATTTTTATGCTTTTCACCTCAAAAGGCACAGCCATTTCCTTTTTCACGGAAAGTACGGCCAGAATTAGTGAAATAAAAAATATTACAATCAGACCGATCCAAAATATCATTGCAGGTAGCCTTTACCTAAAATTACTTTTATATCCGCGTGAGCCGAAGTATTATCATTTCCGGATTCTATGTTGCACTTATATATAGCCATCAGTTTTGCCACAATCGAACTTCGTTTCAATTTTTCTGCATTCAGATAAAGCCTGCAGTTGTAATCTTCCACTTTGTCAGCAGTCGATTTTATAATCACGTTCGCACCGATTCCTTCCATAAGCCTTGAGAATTGGCTGGCAACACGTTCCTGATTTGTGGCATTCACTACTTCAATAGTAATTTTTTCCGATCTCACGGGAGAATCATAAAAGTACTCATCAAAAAAAGCGTCATAAAGATCTTTATCTACTATTTTTACTGTTGTATTATCAGGAAGTTTCGTATCTGCCAGTAAACCCATTTTATCAGGATCGTAAACAGCTATTTGATCCAAACGAAGGCGGCGTAAAGTATTCCACAGATGAAGTTTGTCCATGAACGATAGGTTAGTATCGATACTTTGATTATTAAATAAATTGATCAGGCTGGTAAATAGTCCTCTCAAGGAAAAATATTTTTTTTTGAGTTCAATAACCTCAGTGTTAGTCTGAGGAAGCTTTGAATAGGCACTTACATCAAAAACATAAAACCCGTCTAAAACAATTCCGAAGGTGTTTTCTATTGATTTATCAAGCAGCCTGCCTCCTCCCCTTTTTCTATCCAATTCACCGAGTTTATAAACAGATGAAGCCTGAAAAGTTTCGTAACCGAATGGAACATCGAGCATGGTATTTTCCGGGATAATCAGATAAAGAGCCTGGTTTAGCTTGGGGTCGTATGAGAATACAGCTAATCTGATATCATTTGGATCTTTGGCTGTCCAGCTTTCCAAAACCAACGATACCCTGTTAGTACCGTTCCAAATATTTTTTTGCAAAATCGTCTTTATCAAAAAGCTTAATGACAAGAGAAAAAATATCCACAAAATCACTTTCAATACTCTAAACCTCATCTTTGCCTTTTTTTATGATTTCCACCTGAGGCAAGACAAAAGAAGACTTACCGGCCAGATTTTTGGCCTTTTTCTCCAGATTCGTCCGTTTCAGTTTCTTTTTCTCGCCTTTGTAAAATGTTCCAAAATTACCCATATATATATATTTTTTATAATATCAGACTGCCTTTTTGTCAAGATCCTCTACTTTATTCATCTTCGTCAATACTTTGAGAAGATCTTCAGGTAACATACTTTCAATATCAAAATTTTTTCCCTTAAGGGGATGCCTAAACATTATAAATGAAGCGTGTAAAAATAATCTGGGACAAAAAGCCAGGTCTTTTTTATAAGTTTTTCTGCCCGCATAGAATTTATCGGAAATTATGCTGTGTCCGATATATTTCATGTGTACTCTTATCTGATGTGTCCTGCCTGTGTAAGGACTTGCTTCAATCAGTGAATAGGGTTGTTTTTCATATTCATAATAAGAACTGACGCGGTAGCTTGTCTGAGCCTCTTTGCCTTCTGATAAGACGCCAAATCTTTCCCGATTCCAGGGAAGCCTGCCGACAGGTGCATTTATCTCGCCGCGGTCTGGAATCACTTTTCCATGAACTAAGGCCTTATATTTTTTGTTGATTTTACGTTCCTTAAAAAGAGACTGCAGAAGGATGAAACTGGCGGTATTCTTGGCTACAATCAGTACTCCTGAGGTATCTTTGTCCAGCCGGTGAACTACACCTGAACGGGATAAAAATTCACTGCTGTCGCCTGCTGTAGCCTTTAACCCAATATTTTTATCAACAAAATCCTGTACTGTTTCATCTTTTACGGATAGAGCTCTGTTAACAACAGTTCCGGCAGGCTTATCCAAAACAGCTAAATCTTCATCTTCAAAGAGAATTTTTATATTCATTAGTGTTTTTTTTAGCTTCGCAAGAAACGCAGTAAAGCGCTGTGGGTTTGACAGCCAGTCTTTCAGTATCAATAAATGATTTACAGCTTAAGCATTTGCCGTATGAATCTTTGTCTATCCGCTCCAAAGCCTGATTCACTTCCCTCAAATTTAACTGCAGTTCTTTTTCTAAGGCTTCCAGCCTGTCGTGAGAACTTTCTTCCTGAGCCTCAGTATCTGAGGCAGCATTATCATTCGTCCGTTCAGGATCTGAAAAGGGGTCCTGAGACTTAATCGACAGCAATTTTTGATTTAGATTAGATCTTTCAGTTAATAAATAATTTTTAATCCCTTCAAGAATTTGTTTTGGGTATTTCATTTTTTTCCTTCCTTCCGAATTGATTTAATAATCAAAATTCTTCTATATAACGGTAAAGAAATAAATAATATTATAAATATGCAAATATACTGGCGTAAACTTAAACCATATAAGTACAGATCAGAAATCTTCAAAAATTCAAAAAGAAAAGCCGAGAGGGCAAGTATCAAAACAAACAAAGTAAATACTGTCCCTGAAGGCATTTTTTTACGCTTTGTTTTATCATAAAGAATAAACATAATTACCGCGAGTATCAATAATACCACACCTTCATATAATTCCACAGGGTGCCTGTAGCCTGAAAGTCCGGCGATCTTCACTCCCAGGAAAATGGTTGTTTCTTTGCCGAATCCTGCTCCCCCAAGCTGCTCGCCTATTTTGGCAAAGATAAGTCCGACACAGGTGGTAAGGCTAAAAACGTCAATAATGTGCCAGAAATTATAGCGGTGTTTTCTTACATACCACCAAAAAAATATGAATGCACCAATTAGTCCTCCCAGAAGCGATAACCCCGGTGCCTCGCGGACTAAAATATATTTCAAAATATTCAGTCCGAAACGGTCAAAATTTAAGGCGATATAAGTAATTCTGCCTGCTGCAAGCGCCATAATCGACGTGTATAAATAAAGATCCAAATACTCTTCCTCCATCAAGTCATCACGTCCGAGTTTAAAGATGATAAAAGTTGAGATGACAAACGACAAAGCCATAAAAAAGCTGAACGAATATACATTAAAATTACCGACGGTATATAATACAGGCCACATAAAAATTTATATAATTATTTAATAATATTGCTAACTTCTATCTGTTTCAAGTATTGGTAGAATCCGATTAATAAAATTATTATCCCCAGAATAAACAGTGCCGGACCTACTCCTAAAATATCGGCCATAATGCCTGAAAAAACTACCGGCAGAAATGAAATTCCTCCTGTTAATGAAGTCAATACCCCGTATACCCTGCCCCGGACATTACTGTCGGAATCCTCCTGAAGAATCGTGCTGGCGGGCACATTTATGAAGGAATTAAACATCCCGATCAACATAAGAAGAATGAATGCTGCCATTAAATTTGGATTGGGGGCGCGGGTTAAAAGAGACAAAATAAGAAGACAAATTCCCGTAGCTATAATACCAATCCGTATTATTGTTCCCTTTAATAATTTTACGCCATACCCTCCTACCCAGATGGCGCCTAAAATTAATCCGACAGCTGCCGGGCCCATAACCAGATATGAAGAGTCTGCCAGATCAATAGTTAAAATCCGGTCGGCAAAACCCGGCGCCAGCACCGACAAAGTGACGATCATAGCCTGGGAAAAGGTCATCAGTATCAGACTCTGTTTCACGCGTTGGTGGGTAAATATGAAACGTATACCTTCCTGAATATTAATCCTGATGGCATTAAAATCCACCAGGCTATTGATGTTTATTAATTTTTGGCCGATGTTGGGAAGCAGATAAACGAAATAAGAAGCTAAAACCATCAAAAAAGCCATGAATAAATAAACATTGCTCGGACCTAAAAGCTTTATAAACGGACCGGCTAAAACAAATCCCAAAAGGGTAGAAACATAGAAACTGACGGTAAAAAGGGAATTAGCTGTCATCAGCAATTCTTTCGAAACCAGATGGAAAATAGACGGAGCCTCGGCTGGAATAAAAAACTGGGTGATGATGGAAATAATAATGGTAAACAGGTAAATTAAAAATAAATTATTCAGAAAAAAGTAAAATAAAGCCAAAATAAATACTCTGATAATATTTGAAAATAAAAGAACTGTCCTTTTATTACATTTATCCACAATCCCCCCGGCGATGACCCCAAATATTATGGAGGGGATTCCGAAAGCCAGAATCATATAGGAAACGGCAGCATTCGACCGGGTATCCTGATAAACTTTGATTGCCAGGACAAAATACAGCATGTTCAGGGCAATTTGAGACGTTATTTGTCCAAGCCATAAATTACGGAAATTACGATTTTGGACCAAAGCCAGATATTGTTTTAGCATGATTTGTCTTTTTTAACTGGAAGTCAGATAACGCAGAAGTAACCGCACGCCGTATCCTGTTCCACCAATAGGACTTAGAGGAGTATTTTTTTCACAGTATGCCGGCCCTGCTATGTCCAGATGGATCCAGGGAGTACTTCCTGCAAATTCATGAAGAAAAAGGGAAGCGGTAATCGCCCCGCCCCACTTTCCTCCGATATTCTTAACATCAGCTATATGACTTTTAATCAGATCCTTATACCCTGCATAGAGCGGCATACGCCACAGTTTTTCTCCGGCCAATTTTGCACATTCTTCAAATATCTCCAAAAATTTATCATTACTCCCCCAAAGTCCGGCAATATCTTCACCCAGTGCTACGACACAGGCACCTGTCAGGGTCGCCAGATCAATTATTTCATCCGCCTTCTCTATATCTTTGCTGTAGGATAAGACGTCAGCCAAGGTCAACCTGCCTTCAGCATCGGTATTTAAAACTTCAATAGTTTTTCCGTTTATGGCCTTCAGGATATCTCCGGGTTTCAGCGCTTTGCCGGAGGGCATATTTTCGCAGGCGGCAATTAATCCCACCACTTCATAACTGCTATCTAATTTGGATAAAACCTGAAATACGCTAAGTACCGCTGCTGCGCCCGCCATATCGAGTTTCATCGTCTCCATGTTTTTGGCGTCCTTGAGTGACAATCCCCCTGTATCAAATGTTATTCCTTTGCCCGCGATGACAATCTTTTTTTTAGGATTTCCTGGCTTGTAGTGAAGCCTGATAAATTTAGGCGGTTCGTCACTGCCGCGGGAAACACCCAAAAAGGCGTTCATACCCAGCTTGGTAATTTCCTTTTGATCAAGAATTTTTACCTTAATTTCATCTTTACTTGATTTGGCTATTGCCTCTGCAGTTTTAGCTAAATACGTTGGGGTAGTAAGCTGAGGAGGATTGTTGACCAGATCGCGGGCAAAAATAACAGCTTCCGCGTATATCTGACCAATTCTCAAACCTTCTTCGGCGGCAGAAAGCCGTGCGGGTGCAGCACTTAAAACTACTTCTTCTATCGTGACTGTTTCTGAAGACGAACTGCTTTTAAACTTATGAAAACTGTAAGAAGCTAAAATAACCGCTTCCACCACAGCCTGTACCGCAGTGGTCGGGCTTAATTTCTTCATCCAGTCCTCCATGATACTAATTGTAATTTTACGGGCTTTAATTTTACGGCACTCTGAAACTGCCTGCCCGACTGCTTCCTGCAGTTTAATATAATCAAATTCATCTTCTTTACCAAGACCAACTATCATAAGCTTATAGGCAGAACTTTCGGGTGGCGAAGAAATAATTAGAGTTTTACTGAATTCTGCTTGATATTTTTCCTGTTCGACGGCTCTCTTCAGAATTTTAGCAAAGGGAAATGGTTCTTTTATCAGATTTGCTAATGTGGTGTCAAAACTAAAAAAAATTACCGCATCAGACTCAATTTCTGTAATATCAGTTGGCTTTAAGGTAAACTTCATATTGTTGACTAGATAAGTCTAACAAAATATAATGAGTGACGTCAATGGCGCGGTGGCGGAACTGGCAGACGCGCAGGTCTCAAAAACCTGTGATAGACAACTATCATGTGGGTTCGACTCCCTCCCGCGCCACAAAATTAGATGTTTTAATCCGCCGGCAGAGTTACGTTCAAGATAGTCATAATAATAGAATAGTACCATTACTGGTACTATTTGTCCTTGTGTTCGAGGAAGTAAGATCTCAGATTTCCGGACACAACTCATGTCATTGCGAGGAGTCTCAACGACGAAGTAATCCCGTCCGAACGTGCTAAAATTCAATGGGATCGCCACGGGACGTACCGTCCGGTACATCCCTCGCGATGACAATACTTCTTGAGGCTAACGTGTCCGTAAAGGTGAGATGTTACTCGAGGAAAGCTGTATAATTTTCTTCTTTTAAAAATTACTCTCTGTGTTTCTGCACTCCGTAAAATCTGATCCTGTCTCCTTTAAAAATCAAGTCTATCTCGCCAAGTGGCCCGTTGCGGTGTTTAGCGATTCCAAGTTTGACCATCTGCTGTTCCCATTTTTCGCTTTCGGTTTCAGTCTTATAGAGAAACATGACTACATCTGCATCCTGTTCTATCGCGCCTGACTCACGAAGATCTGCCAGCATCGGCACTTTACTCCCGCGGGATTCAACTGCCCTTGATAGTTGCGACACAGCCAGTACAGGTATTTTTAACTCGCGGGCTAAGTTTTTTAGAGACTGTGAAATAATTGACACTTCCTGCACCCTGTTGTCGTATCGATGGCCTGAATCAACCAGCTGCAAATAATCCACGATCAAAAGACCCAAATTTTTGCTCACCTGAAGGCGCCTGGCTTTAGTACGCATTTCAAAAATATTTATTCCCGGCGTATCATCGATATACAGCGGGGCTTCAGCAAGCTGTCCCATCGCCTCAGAAAGCTTGGTAAAGTCGTCATCAGATAATCTCCCTGTTTTGAGTCTCCAGGCATCTACATCAGCCTGTGAGACAAGAAGCCGGTCAACAAGCTCCTCTTTACTCATTTCCAGAGAAAAAATGCCGACGGAGATTTTGTCATGGACACTGACATGCTGGGCAATATTTAAAACCATCGCAGTTTTACCCTGGCCTGGCCGGGCAGCCAGGATTATCAAATTGGATTTTTGGAGTCCTGCCAGTTTATTATCTATATCTGTAAATCCTGTTGAAACACCCCTTAATGCCGATCCCCTTTTATGCAGTTCGTCAAGACGGTCAAAGCTCTCGGCCAGTGCATCTTTTATCGGAATAAAATCCTGGCGGGTTCTTTGCTGGGCTATGGCCAATATTTCTGTCTCAGCCCGGTCCAGTATGAATTTAGCCTCGCCTTTATCGCTGAAGGCCGACTCGACAATTTTGGACGAGCTTTCAATAAGCCTGCGTTTCACATAATGATCCATAACAATTTTTGCATAATGCTCAATATTGGCAGAGGTGGGAACAATGTTGGTAAGATCGGTCAGAAAGGTCGCTCCTCCGACATCTTTATAGTGCTCCATTTTTTTCAGCTGGGCCGTAATGGTGACGATATCAAGAGGTTCATGCTTTTCAAACAAAGCCATCATAGCGGAATAAATATAATTATGAATATCTTTATAGAAAAAATCAGGCCGGAGGAAATCCACCACATCGGAAATAGCATCCTTATCAATCAATATCGCTCCTAAAACTGATGCTTCTGCCTGTTCGTCATGAGGTGGAATACGCGCTTCTGCCATAAGTACCCGGGACAGTTGTGATTAGGTGCAGTAAGTAATTCAAACTGACGGTGTTAGTACAACAATTGTTGCTTCTGCCGGTTTTTTATCTTTGGTAATATTATATTTTGCCTGAGGTTCAAGGTGTTCTTTTCCCATTTCCTTCAGAAAAACATCAACCCCGCTCAGTTTGGCAAATTCCGGCCCTTTCAGATCCTGAGTTAAATAATGCATAGGAATGATCACCAAAGGTTCAATTTGATTAACCACCTCCACCGCAGTTGATACGGAAAGGGTATAAAATCCCCCAACAGGAATCATTAAGATATCCACTCCATCCAAAAGTTCCAGTTGGGTATCATTTAATTTATGGCCTAAATCTCCAAGATGCACGAGAGAAATTCCGTCCATTTCGATTCTGTAAATGGTATTTAGTCCTCGCTCACCTCCGTTTTTATCGTCGTGGTATGAAGAAACTCCAATGACATTGACTCCCTTGCTCTCGTATTCACCCGGTCCCTGGATTAGCAATGGGCTTAATATATCTGCCGGTAGATAATTATGGTCTGCATGTTCATGGCTGATGGTGACTATATCAGCTTCAACTTTGGGAAATTTCAGATTTAAAAATGCAGGGTCAAAGGGATCGGTTACAACCGTTGCTTTATTCCCTCTCAGTTTAAATGAAGCGTGAGCAATAAATGTAATTTCCATATTTTAAAATAAATATAGTCCTTCACTTTTATCATTTTTTACGAAGCTTGACAAGTGGCATGTCTAATCATTAAGATTTAACCAATTGTGAAAAAGGATACCGCAGTAGCTATTTTTATCGGTTTTATCATCGGAGGTTTGGCAGCCTTTGGGGTAATTTATTTGCCAAGCTTACTTTCACGCGTTTTTCGTACCAATGATCAGGTAACTGTTCCCGCGCCTACACCTCCGGTATCAATTTCGGCAACCGCATTGTCACTTGATATCACAGAACCGGAAGATAATTCGGTAATACTCACTGATAAAACCACCATTAAGGGCAAAATTCAGCCTGAAAGCGCAAAATTAATAATAGTTGATACAAATAATGAATCCGTGGCCGTAAGCGCTAATAATCTTGGAGAATTTTCGGAGGAAGTTTCTCTTGATGAGGGTATAAATCCCATCAGTGTTAGCGCTTATGATGATAACGGCAACCGTGAAACAAAAACCGTTACTCTGTTTTATACAGCCGAAAAGTTATGAAACGAATAATAAGCATATTTCTATTTTGCCTGGTGTTGAGTTTATGGACAATGCGCTTGGTGATAATGCCCGCCGCGGCTGCTGCCATACCTGCCAGCCCATCCTCAGTTGAGAATAATCTTAATCAGATTTTATCGGATGAAAATGCGTCTGCCTCCTCTTTGGATAAACTAAAGCAGATTCGCGATCTGAAAGATAAAATCGCCACCAAAGTCACCCGGATCAGACAAACTTCCCAAGGTGCCGTATACGGCCAGGTCAAAGAAATCTCACCCGCCAGTCTGACGCTTACCAATCTTAAAGGGGAAATACAAATTACCCTGAATTCAGATATCATTGTATATCTGAGGACGGATACGGGTAGAAAAGAATCATCCCTGGTGAAAATCACTACAGGAATGAACGTCTCTGTCTTTGGTATTTATGACGAAAGTAAAAAAAACCTTGACCCCAGATATATCTATATCCAAAGCCAGCCGGTGCGTGTTATTGGAAAAATTCTAGATATTGATAAGACAGGCTACACTGTCACCGTCAAAGAAAACCAAACAACAACCTTAGTTGATTTTGAAAAATACACTAAGACTTTCCGTTTCAATTTACCTTCGAATAAATGGGCACAAATAGGCTTTTCCAAACTAAGTGTTGGAGACTTTGTCCACATTCTTGCCGTAAAGGATGAAAAAGAGGAAGACCGTGTCCATGCGCAGAAAATTTACGCCTTAAGTTTACTCACCCCCGCACTTTCGCAGGCAACAACAACGGAAAGCTCACCATCTTCTGCTCCTGCCAATTAAGATTTAAATTCATAAATGATCGCTCCAAAATTTTCTTTAGAAAAAATTCTCGGGCAACTTAAGATTGGAGCTTTACTAATTACTGATCGAACTAACATAAAATACCTTACAGGGTTTTCCGGAGTATCGACCAAAGAACGTGAGGTATTCGCAGTAGTTACAGTCAATAATACTTACCTTTTAACCTATCCTGTCAGTCTGCAGGAAATTATGCCCAAAAAAACTTCTTATCAAACTTTGCTGATTACCCCCGATCAGAAACTGAATCAGCATTTGCTAAAAATTTTAGGGCAGGAAAAAATAGATTCTCTTGGTTTTGAAAAAGATGATCTTTCGGTCGGAGAATACGAACTTTGGTCTGAAAAAGTTAAAACTAACTGGATACCGACCAGAGGAATAATCGAAAATCTGAGGATGATTAAAACAAGTGAGGAAATAAATAAAATTAAAAAGGCTGCCACGCTGACAGACAAGGCTTTTGCTTTTCTTAAATCCAAAATACGAAAGGGTGCCAGCGAGAAATCTCTTGCCTTAGAACTTGAATTTTTCATCAAAAAAAACGGAGGGGAACTGGCGTTTCCTTCAATTATTGCCTTCAATTCACATTCCTCACTTCCCCATCACCAGCCAATCGATATCAGGCTGGAGGGTAATTCTTTAATTCTGATCGATCTTGGTGCAAAAGTGGAAGGTTACTGTGCGGATATGGCCAGAGTTCTTTTTTACGGCGCTCCCGACAGCAGACAGGTAAAAATTTATGAAACGGTACTCTCAGCTCAAAAACTGGCTCTCGCGCAACTGAAAATCGGGCTCCCGACGAGTCAATCCGATCAAACAGCACGGGAGGTTATTAAAAGTGAAGGATATCCCGAGTATCCCCACGGACTGGGGCACGGAGTGGGGTTGGATATACACGAAGCTCCAAGACTAAGACACGACAGTTTGGAGATTTTGCAGGAAAATATGGCGGTAACTGTCGAGCCGGGAATTTATCTTGAGGGATTTTGTGGCATAAGAATTGAAGATCTGGTAGTATTGAAAAAGAGCGGTTTGGATATTCTGTCCAGGTCGCCTAAGTTGATTAAAGATTCAATAATATTATGATCACACCTCAGACGTTACGGGGCTTTCGCGATTTTTTGCCTGAAGATGCGCAAAAAAGACAGTATGCGATCGACATCATCAGAAATACCTTTGAATTGTATGGTTTTGTACCTTTAGAAACTCCCGCCATAGAATATCTGGAAGTTTTTACCGGAAATATTGGTGAGGATGAAAAATTATTTTATAAGTTTAAGGATGCCGGCGGCAGAAAAGTTGCGCTTCGCTATGACCAAACCGTACCAACCTGCAGACTGATCGCCCAATATCCTGACAAAATAACACTGCCTTTTAAACGTTACCAGATACAAACCGTCTGGCGGGCGGAGAAACCCCAAAAAGGCAGATATAGGGAATTTTTGCAGTGCGATGCCGATATTTTCGGAGTCGACGACAGGTCTAGTGACGCAGAAACGGTAGCTTTAACAATCGACATATTTAAAAACCTCGGTTTCAACCGTCCAATCGCCATTATTAACGACAGGGAACTTTATAAGGATATTCCTTATAAGGCAATCGTTACCATTGATAAGCTGGATAAAATTGGAGAAGGCGGGGTCGTGAGTGAACTAAGCGCCAAAGGGTATAATCAAGAAGAAGCAGTCAATTTATTAAGTTCGGTAAAAAACAGTAAACCGAATGAAAAATTGACACAAATTTTTTCGTACCTCGATAATTACGGCATGCAGGGTAATTATCAGTTCAAACCTACTTTGGCCCGTTCTTTTTCCTACTCCACCGGCACTATCTGGGAAATTATTGTTGAAGGCTTTGAAAGCGGATCACTGGCAGGTTGTGAAAGATTTGACAGTCTCGTCTCCAGATTTTCCAAGCGGAGTGTTCCCGGAGTCGGATTTGCCATTGGTTTCGACCGGACAGTTTTGGCAATGGACGAATTAGGTCTTTTTCCTCCCCTTAAGACCAAAACTAAAGTTCTGGTAACAGTTTTTAGCGCTGAATTGCTGCCGGAATCTCAAAAAGTCACAAAGCAACTTCGCGAAAATGGTATTAACACCGACCTCTACCCCGATCCCAACGACAAGCTGGAAAAACAAATTAAATACGCCGATAGAAAAAGTATAGAGTTTGTAGCAATAATCGGACCGGATGAGATTGAAAAAAAATCAGTGACTCTCAAAAATTTAAAATCCAAACAGCAAATTACGGTTTTGCAAAAAGATCTGTCCGATGTTCTTAAAAAAGCATAATCAGGGAATTTTGGCGCTTATTATAGCCAACATCATCTGGGGAGCTGCCTCCCCGATTTTCAAGTGGTCTCTCCAAAATATCACCCCCTTCACCCTTGCCTACTGGCGTTTTGCCGTGGCTGCTTTACTTCTTTTTCCCTTCTGTTGGAATCATCTTAATTTTGCCAAAAAAGATCTGCCTAAATTCATCCTTCTCGCTTTATCAGGCGTCTTTTTTAACATCACCTTTTTCTTTTTTGGCTTAAAATACGCCCCTTCCGTCAACGCTCCGGTCATCTCTTCATCCGCACCGATTTTTCTCTATCTGTTTGCCATTTTCATCCTTCACGAGAAAGCGAAGTTGAAGATACTGCTTGGAACATTAATCAGCTTCCTGGGGGTCTTTGTTATTGTCATCCAACCTTTGTTAAACGGTCAGGGTATGCAATTAATTTTGGGTAATATATTTTTTTTGCTTGCGACTATCGGGAATGTTATACAAGTCATCATCTGTAAAGATTTATTAAAAAAATATAAACCTGTCACCATCACTTTTTGGTCTTTTATTATTGGCAGTATAGCCTTTCTTCCCTTTTATCTTTACGAAGTTTTCAAATATGACCCCCTTCATCATCTGAATATCAATGGCATTTCAGGACTGGTTTTCGGCATATTTCTTTCCTCTCTGGCAGCCTATTTTCTATACGCCTGGGGTATGGAAAAAATTAAAGCGCAGGAGGTGGGACTTTTTACTTATATCGATCCGCTTATCGCCGGAGCCATCGCCACTCCCCTCCTGGGTGAAGAGATAACTCTGGTGTTTTTACTGGGAGCAATTCTCATTTTCGCCGGCATTTATGTCGCTGAAGGCCGGCTACACTATCATCCCCTGCATAAATTGATAAAATGATTCTTGACAGCCAACTAAGTAATACTTATACTATTAGTATTACTTATTAATATTGTATTACCATGATGCAGGTTATTACTACCGTCACCCAAAAAGGGCAGGTAACTCTTCCAAAAGCCATAAGAGATGCCCTTGGTATTGATAAATACGATAAAGTCACAATTGAAGCAAAAGAAGATTACATTAAAATCAAACCCACAATAGATATTCTGGATCTTGCCGGCACTCTTCATCCAAGAAAAAATAATAAGAAATCAGCTTTGGACGCCCGCAAGTATATGGAAAAACACTATAAAAGATTTTAATGCGCTATTTTATCGATACAAACATCTTTATCCGGGTTCTCCATAAGGAAAACGAAAAATTATTTCAGGAATGTCTTTTGCTTCTTCAATCTATCAAAGAAAATGAAGTTGAAGCTTTTACCGGAACAGTCGTGCTCACGGAAGTGGTATGGACCTTAAGCTCATTTTATAAAATCAGCAAAGCAAAAATTATTGAAGGCGTTCGTGGAATAATAAATATTAACGGGTTAAAAGTCCTGGATAACTATAATCAATCCCTTGCCCTTACCCTTTTTGAAAAACATTCCATAAAATATATCGATGCCCTGATTGCTTCAAATGAAGAAGTGTTTACCAAGAAAATGACTATCGTTTCTTACGACCGGGACTTTGACAAATTACCTGTCAACCGCCAAGAGCCGAAAGACATACTCGCAAAATTGAATTGAATTATCTTATAACATCCAACAATAATTAGCTCGAGCTTTATTTTGTTGGGTAATATTAGTTAGTAAAAAGACAGATCACAGTAAATTTCGAAGATACTGCTATGCCATTAAACCGGAAAAATGAACAACGATATATTAAGATGGATAAAATTGTTGAAAAGGGAGAAGTAATTCGTTTATATAACATCGAAACCTCCCGTCAGATGTATTGAAGCCGACTACATTACCATCCCAGTTTTTCAATCCTGGCTGGTCGAAGTTCGGGATCATAATAGTTAGGCATTATTGTACACGGCTCTCCCAAATCATCCGAAACTTCATGGTATTCAACACCTTTTATAATAGCCATGTGTGACGCAAATTTATGAGCGATCTTTGCATGTTCGAGACCCCCTTCGCCTTTTCCGTCGTGTGAATGTAATCCTATCCAATTATGACCGTCTGGATCTACAAAACGCGACATTCTTATCTATACCCATCTTACTCCGGTTTGCAACCCGA
>Ga0155332_160_pt2 | contig 17163 bp, 17 predicted proteins | sample RifCSPhighO2_02_FD_106300 | JGI IMG/M metagenome (GOLD analysis project Ga0155332, IMG submission 106300) | Candidatus Gottesmanbacteria bacterium RIFCSPHIGHO2_02_FULL_40_13 | reverse complement strand
ATCGGCAATCACAACTCTGCCTGTTTTTTTTAGAGATTTAATGATGGTTTTCATATCAATCGGTTTCAGTGAACGCAAATCTATGATTTCCGCATTGATATTTTCTTTTTTTAAAATCCGGGCAGCTTTCAAAGCCTCAATCGTCATGTAAGATATGCCGATTATTGTCACATCGCTGCCTCTTTTTACGACTGCTGCCTGATTTAAATTTGCCTCAAAATAATTCTTGGGTACAAGGCCTGTTATTTGATGCAGCCATCTGTGTTCGATAAAAATCACCGGATTTTTATCTTTAACTGCAGAAATCAGCATACCCTTGGCGTCAGATGGAGATGCCGGCATGACCACTTTAAGTCCCGGAATATGGGCATATAATGATTGCAGGCTTTGTGAGTGTTGCGCTCCCTGTCCCCATCCGCGGCCTATAATCATCCGGATTACCAGAGGCACAGATCTTTTTCCCCCAAACATATAAAACCATTTAGCGGCGCAATTGACAATTTGATCAAATGAAAGTAAAGAAAAATCGATTCTCTGATGGGTCATTATCGGCCTTAATCCCGATATGGCCGCGCCTATACAGATTCCGGTCAAGCCGTTCTCTGACACCGGCATATCCATCACCCGTTCTCTGCCGTATTTATCCTGAAGACCAAGTGTCGTACCAAAAATTCCGCTCGGATCCGGCACTCCCTCACCCACTAAAAAAACTTCCGGATATTTATCAAGACATTGTCGAAGCGCTTCGTTTATCGCTTCCGCGTATGTGATGGATCTCTCCGACCTATGATTAAGCATAAGCCTGTCTCTCCTCTAAATTCCTCTCCGGATATGGACTTTCTTTGGCGAAGAGAAAAGCATCTTGGATTTCTTTTTTTATCCTGGAAATGATTTTAGCCTTTATTTCTAAATTAAGTATTTTTTTCCCCAATAAATATTTTTCAAATTGTTTCACCGGACATTTTTTTCGCCAATAGTTCTTTTCCTTGTCAGGACGGGATCCGGCAGGATCAGGATTTGGACCGACATGCTCCAAAAATCTGTAGGTCATAAATTCGATAAAAACCGGTTTTTTATTCTTTCGTATGTAGCTCAGAGATTTTTTGGTTAACTCCAATACTTGTAATATATCCATACCGTCACCCGAATAAGCTTTAATTCCTGAGGAGAGGGCAATTTTATAAATATTACGTTTGGGTTGACGTTCCCGGATGTGGGTAGAGATTGAATAAAGATTATTTTCACAAATAAATAACACAGGTAAATTTTTTAAGGAAGCGTAATTCAAACTTTCATAGGTCACTCCTTCTTCAGTCGCCGCGTCGCCAAAGTAGACAGCGACGATATTTCCTGTCTTTTGGTATATTTGCGCTAAGCCGGTTCCTACCGCCACAGGTATAGTTTCAGCCACAATCGGATTTGCTCCGTAAAAGTTTACCTCAAGATCAATAAGATGTTGAGAACCGCCCCGGCCCAAAGAACAACCTGTAGATTTACCGTAAATTTCTGCGATCATTTTTGCAAGATCCCCCCCTTTACCCAGATAATGGCCGTGCGATCTGTGTCCGGAAAAAACTATATCCTCTTTGTGGAGCAGAGAACTTATTCCAGCCGCTATTGCTTCCTGACCAATACATAAATGTACTGGACAGCGCATTTCCTGCTCTTTGTATTTTTGGGCAATTTCTTCTTCGACTAAGCGGATTCTCAGAAGGTTATGATAAAGATCTAATAAATTTTTTTTGGTCTTCATAAATTTTTCATAAATCTCACGGTAACTGTCACCCTGAACTGACAGTTACTGTCACCCTGAACTTGTTTCAGGGTCCCATGGGGATTCCGAAACAAGTTCGGAATGACAATTAATTATAAGTTCAGCATGACAATAACAGAGATTATTATTAATCGGCGTGACGTGAAAGCCGTATTTTAATCATTTTTTTCCGTCTTTTACTAATGCCATCCAGGAGATGATAATGTGGTTTAGAATAAGCTGGATATCTTCACAGATTCCGTATTTATTACTTTTGATGATGATTGGCAGGTCTACCAGTTTGGCTGCCTTTCCCCCATTCATAAATCCAAGTATTCCGATTGTTTTTACCTGTTGCTTTTTTGCGTACTGCAGGGCTTTAATAATATTCCTGCTGTTTCCGCTTCCGGATAAAGCTATAACCACATCACCCTTTTCCACCAAATTCTGCAGTTGCTGGAAAAAAATATCATCATAATTAAGGTCATTAGCAAAGGCTGTTATTTGAGCTACATTATCGGTGAGCGAATACACTTTAAAACGTTTTTCTTTTCTGTCATAAACCCTCTTCAGGGTACCTTTTCCGATATCACAGGCAAAATGAGAAGCATTGCTGGCGCTTCCTCCATTTCCCATTATGAATACTTTTCTTCCACTATGATATGCACCAAGTAATATTTCTAATACTTTTCGTACTTGGGCGATATCCAGCAAACTCAAAGCTTCATTCAACTCTGTACGATAATCCGCAATGAATCGGCTTAGATCTTGATTATTTTTTCTCTGTTTTGACATAGGTAAATTTTGGAGTATGAGTTTTCATCGTCTGTATGTTGTAAAATTTTTTGTCGGTCAATGGATTCAGAATCTTTCCGGCAAAATAGGCTTTTTTTAAATCTAAAATAGCATCTTTTATACTCTTTTTTGGTATAAAACCAAGCGCCTCTCTAATTTTTTTACTGGAAATATGATAACTCCTCAAATCGTCAGTTTTGGTAACCTCAATTTCTATCTTACTGTCATTTAAAGTACTCTTTACTAATTCTGCAATCCCTAAAACAGACATATTGTCATATCCTGCATTGAAGATTTCTCCGTTTATTTTTTCAGCCGGATATCTCAAAGATTGCACATATAAATCAGTAATATCTTCTATGTGAATATTTGGCCGTTTCTGCCCTCCGCCATATACTGTGATCTTTTTATTCACTAATGCCTGTATGGTCAGCATATTCACCGTCAAATCAAGCCTCAGACGAGGAGAATAACCGCAAATCGTAGCCGGACGAAGCACACAAACCGTAAACTCATCAGATCTTTGCGCCAGGGCAAACTTTTCCCCCTGGAGTTTATACCGGGAGTAGTCTGTCAAAGGATCACAAATTAAATCTTCTGATACATTCCGCTCGCTTTTGACGCCATAAACACTGGAGGTGGAAACATAAATATATCTTTTAACTTTTTTTCTCTTGGATAATTTCACAAGAGAAATGCTGGCGTCATAATTGATCTCTTTGGATAATTTTCTGTCCAGTTCGAAACTTGGATCGTTGGAAATGGCTGCCAGATGAATTACCGCGTCAACTCCTATTAATTGCCTGGCCAGCAATTTATCATCTCTGATATCCCCTTTTATTTCAATAAGATTTGACCTGTCTAGAACTTTATTAAATACGTCTTTTCCATAGATATACCAATCAAGTACTTTTACCTGAAAGCCTTTTTGCAACAATTTAGGGACTAACACCGCCCCGACATACCCTGCCCCGCCGGTGATCAGTACTTTTTTTATAGTCATTCAATTAAATCAGCAATCTGTTAATAAATTTGACCATTGTTGCAAACTCTATGGATTTGCGGTGTCCTACGATCTGAATCTGTAAAGCTCCGGCGACATTACCGATAAAAGGAATTATCTCTGTTTCAAGCGTTTTATATGCGCAGGGAGAAGCAATGGAAAAAAGCGCGTCCCCTGCTCCGACCCTGTCAACAACTTTGTCAGTCAAGGCAGGAGTTTCATAGAATCCTCCTTTTTCAGTATAGCTTAGAGATCCGTTCGATCCACGGGTTATGATCATCAGGGTACTTTTCATTTTTTTATAAATCTTTTTAATGAGGAATCTCAAATCGCTGTATTTATCATGAGCGGCCAGTCGAATTTCATGTTCATCGATACAGACGAAGTCAGCTCTTGGGTATTTGGTAATCACATTAAATCCGTAGTTGGCGCTGTTGGACTGGACGTTCAATGCGAGATATTTCGCCTCATGACAAATAGTCCGGATGAGTTTCTCCGTCAAAAGCCCGTGGCCAAAATCATTAACGATGACAAAATCAAACTTTTTAATCTCAGCTTTCAGATATTTATTGATCTTTTTTTCGAGGATTGGTTCAATTGGATCATCATTAAGATAACTTATCTGAAATAGTTTCTGTCGGGTAAATCTGTCAAGATACCTTCTTTTGACCGTTGTGCTCGTATCCGTCCGGTAAAAAAATTTAGGCGTGATATTTGTTTTCAGATGTTTGAGTATAAACTTCTCAAAGGATTTTTTGGTTCCAAGTAGTGATACCAGGTGTATATTTTTAGTGAGTGATGCCAGATGATTAGCTGTAGCCAACACTCCTCCCGCGAAATTTTCATCAATCATAAACTGGTGTACGATGAGTGGCTCCTTCGAAGATTTCCCGACCGGAAAACAGTAGTGATATTGATCAATTATGGAATCGCCTATGACAATAATTTTCAAATTTTCGAGTGTCGACAACCGGTCGGTAATATAATCTGCGGAATATCTGTTTTTCAAATCATCAAGATACTCTTTTGTTTTTTTCGGGTAGACGCTCAAGTATTCACTTATCAGTTTAGATGAACTGAAAACTATATCATCAGTAAAAACTGTCTTTCCGCCAAACACCTGCAATGCTTGGGTTTCATCGATTAGTTTTTGAGGAATTTTGGATCTTTTCTTGCGGCTTTTATAATCAGGTCCCTTCACGTAATAATCAGGTTTTAATGCTTTAATTGCCTCGACAGCAGATTCTGAATTGAGAATAGCTACGAAATCCACCATATTCAGGGAAGATAGAACCTCCGCCCGAAGAGCTTCCTGGAAAATAGGCCTTCCCGGGCCTTTTTTAATATATTTATCGGCGGTAACGGTGATCACTAAAATATCCCCGTATTTTTTTGCTGAAGTCAGATGCCTGATATGGCCCGGATGAATAAGGTCAAAAACTCCGTGGCAAAGTACGATTTTTTTACCCTCTTTTTTCAACTTTCTTATGGTCTGCCGGAGTTGTGATAGGGTTTTTACCTTTTGGAAAAGGGCCGATTTCATTGAGGAAATATTACCACGCCTTGACTTAATTTCAAGTGGTCGGGGGTATTGCTTATCTTTTGAAATCGTGATACCATTATAAATACTGAAAATAGTCTTGTACAAATTGATCTGTTTTAATTAGATTTAGACACTCATCTTTTCCGCTCTAAGTCCACTTCTCATTTGAGCAGGTTTATTTGTTTAAATAATATTGCTTGTTATCAAGCATCTCAAGGAGTTAATAATGGTAAAAAATCTATTTGTAGGCAGTCTTCCCTTCACAGTCGGAGATGATGCCCTCGGACAACTTTTTGCCGGAGTCGGACAAGTCCAATCAGTAAATATTATCAAGGATAAATTTTCCGGATCCAGCCGTGGTTTTGCCTTTGTAGAAATGGCTACAGAAGAAGATGCTAAAAATGCTATTGAAAAGTTGAACGGTTATGAATTCGAAGGCCGAAAAATCATCGTTAAAGAAGCTCTTCCCAAACCCACCTATACTGACGGTCGTAGCGGGGGCATGGGCCGGGGTCGTGGTGGATTTGGCGGCGGGGGGGGGCGCGGCGGCGGGGGGGGCGGCCGAAGATATTAAACCAAACGTTAAAAGGAAGGATTACAGGCTATGACACAGTCAAATCCGTGTATACGTTGCGGCAAGGAACGGATAATTGCCAAAAGCTGGAAAGAACAGGTCGGCAAATCTCTCCTTACCTATACTACTAATATTTGTCCTGATCCTGCCTGTCAAAAACTCATAGATAGAGAATTGAAAAACAGAAATGATCATCTTGATGCTATCCACGCCAGCTCACTTCTTCGAAAAGAGGAAAATAAAAGAAACCGCAGGAAAAGTCAGTCAACTACCCAATTTCCATAATTAAAAGTATTATCTCACTTCAAATACAGCCGCATCTCCGCGGCTGTACAGATTTTTGAGAAAACTATACTTTTCGATCACGGACTTGTTTGGAGTCAGAATATACTGAATACCGTTTCGTTTCAAATCTTCTTGGACTTTTTTTTCATCGAGAGTTCCGCTGAAAAATTGAGCAGAAAGAGTATATTTCTTATCTGCATCTATTGTCATGTGTGAAAGCGGATGGCCGGTAAAAGATTTTTGTCCGGTAAAAGCCGGAAAGGAAAAGTCATATGGCCATGGAAGAAGAAAAACGCTTGGTCTTTTTATTGTCCTTGACGCAAATTGGTAAATGTCATAAATAGTATTCGGCAGGTAATAAATGTTACTTATTATGATTTCTGACTTTTCATTAAACTCTGCGATAAACGTCGGTATGGTTGTCCCAAGATATAATAACAAAATAATGGTTAGTACAAAATACTTAGCTTTTTTTGCCAATCTAGCAAGAAAGAATACTCCATAAGAAGCTAAAACAGCGATGAAAACATATATTCCTTCAGGCCAGTAACGGACATTGGAAGTTCCCAGTTGCCACGGCAGATCGGTGAAAAAAAAGGCTAAACTTATGGTGAGAAAAAATAAAGTTACCAGTCTTTCAGGGTTAAAAAATTTATGCCGGAAATAAGAGTAGCATCCTAATGAGGCAAAAAGTATAACTATTCCGCTTGCGAAAAAAAGATTAGGAAAATCCATAAATACCTGCTTAGTCGCTTCCCACGAAATACCGGAATTATAAGGAAAGACTTTTGAGACTGACAGCATGTAGAGTATCGCCGGGAGCCCTCCGGCAATCGAAAATAATATAGGTTGGAGATATTTGAGTATAGATTCGAGTTTCGCACCTCTGTCATTCCGAGCGATCCCGCACAGTGCGGGAGAGCGTGGGAATCTTTCATCAGATTGCCACGTCCCCCGACGTAACGTCGGGGTCCTCGCAATGACAACTGCGAAATTCGTGATAGAAAAAAAAGTTTTTTTAGCAATAATTAAATCCCTTAAGGCTAAAATTACCATTAATCCTGTTAAACTACCCAAAAACAAAATCCAATGCATCGGCGATATACTGGCTAGAGTGAGTCCAATAAAAACAAAGGCAAAATTGTATAAGAGGTATGGTATTTTTCGTATGGTATGAATTTTCTTACACCAGCGTAAAACCAGAATAAAACCTGATGTTAGAAGTATGCTTCCCAGTAAATGATTTGGTGTCGGACTGAAACGGGTGAAAAAATTCCCTGTATTAAACCAATAATAGTGGTATGAAAAACTCAGTCTGCCATCAACGATTTTAACCAATGGCCAGGCTGTTGAACTGACAAAAAAAACAAACGCCAATATTCTTTCCTCGTATTTTTCCAGTAAAAGTGAAATTAATTTATATCCGCTTACCATAAAACCAATGGTGAAAATTACCACGGCTATCTGATACATCTGGCCTGTATTAAGCGGAAAAAAAGACAATAATTTACCCCATAGAACATACTGCCATCTCACCAAAACAAGTGGTGTTTTTTCGGAGGTATAAAGTATAGTTGATGAAAGCAGATGATCTTTTCCCTGTACCATATATGACAGGTATGAAAAATAATCAGGCGGATAATGAACTGTACCCAGATATATTGAGTCCTTCGGAGTGTGGAAAGCCTGATTAAAATACTGAAATTCCAGTATTGAAAGACTGATGAGGCCGATGAATATAATCAATAATCTTTTTTTAAGCATCATGATTTACGCACCTTGTCATCGCGAGTCCCGACGTCACGTCGGGACGTGACGATCTCTATCAATAAAGATTGCTTCGTCGTAAGACTCCTCGCAATGACGGGATATACGATACGTAACTGTGTAAGTCCTGTAAACACATTAGACAGTCAAATATTTAAACCATTCCTTAGTTGATTTCTCAATCGTTCGTGGCGTCCAAACAGGTGCTTTTTTCCAGTAATCGATATTTCGGAGAAGTATTTTAACGCCTGTCTCAAAACTGACTCTTGGCTTCCAGCCGAGCTTATTTTTGATTTTGGAAGTATCAGCCCAAGTGCAGTCAGGTTCTCCGGGCCGATTGGGAATGTAAGTTACAGATCCTCCTAACAATTTAACTAACCTATTGACACTTTGCGGTTTTCCCGATCCCACATTGAATACTTCGCCAACTACCTTAGAATTCGCGGCTTTTACTAATGCCTCGACCACGTCAGACACAAAAGTAAAATCCCGGCTCTGTCTACCATCCCCCACTACTGTCAACGGTTTGCCTGCCAGCTTTTGAGCCAAAAATACGCCAAAGACTGCGCCATATGTGCCGGATGTTCTGGATCGGGGTCCAAACACATTGAATAAACGAAGGCTGACAACCGGCAGTTTATAGATCTTCCCCCAATGCAGCACATATTGTTCTGCTAAATACTTTGTCAGCGCATAGGGGTATCGGGGGTCAATTTTAGCTGATTCAAGCGTGGGATAGCTCTCTGGGATTCCATAACATGAAGATGAGGCGGTATATATGAATTTTTTCACGCCTCTACGCCGCGCCGCTTCCAGAACCCGAACCGTACCGTTCACGTTCACATTGTGATACTCGAAAGGCTTCTCTATCGATGGCACTACATTCGCACGGGCTGCCAGATGAAATACCAAATCAACCCCTTTGAAATAGTTGTCTAAATGAATTTTCGGATCAGTTATGTCTATCTTCTGGAGTGTTAATGACGAATTATTCTTCACAGTTAGCAAGTTCTCCAGGCAGCCCGTTGATAGATCGTCTAATACTATGACCTCGTGCTGATCTTTTAATAAGCTTTCCACCAAATGACTGCCGATAAAGCCAAGTCCCCCTGTCACCAGAGATCTCATGATTTAATATCTTTCCACATTATAAAAGTTACAATTAATGCATTGACTATGGACCGGACGGTCAAAGCTTTAGATTTTCCGTATAATCGGCCAATGTGCACAAAGGGAATCTCTTTATAAGAAAAACCTTTTTTTATGAGTCTGATTTTCAATTCCGCACAAATGGTAAAGCCAGTTGATATTAAGCGGAGTTTTTTTAAAAGTTTTGTCCTGCAGATAAATGACCCGTTATAGTACTCCAGTTTAAGTTTAAAAAGCGTACTGAGAAGTGCGATATAGATGAGGGAAGCGATGCGTCTCCAAAGCCTCCTCGTATCGCTTTTACCAAGGTATGATATTACCAAGTCCTCGCTCCCCATGGCTTTAAGAAGATCAGAGAGAGAATTAAAATCCATATCATTATCTCCCGGAAAAACTGTCAAATATTCCATTTTCGCCTCTTGAATACCCTTTTTTAAAGCTTCTCCATAGCCTTGGTGATGTGCTAAATTTATCACTCTGACCGATTTATTGGAAGTAGTTTCAAGTTCAGCTTTTTGGCCGGTTCTATCCATGCTCCCGTCATTAATGACTATAATCTCATATTTCGAACATATTCCTCTGATTGCCTTATCTGCGCTTATTATTGCCGACTGGATATTCTTTTCTTCATCAAAGGCCGGGATAATGATACTGACGCTTCTACTCTTCATAGTTTCTCTCCCGTGTATAACTTCCAGATTGATTTAATAGCCAGATCCGGTAAAGTATAAGCAGTAAACTTATTTTCGAGCATATATTTTCCCTCATAAAAGCTTATTTCTCCTGCAGACAAAAATCTTTGCAGCCTTTTGTGTAATATAACATCCTTATTATATTTTTTTAATATTTGCTTCAGACTTATACCCCTGATTCCAGCATCATAAATTTCTTTTAACAGCCTTATTCTTATTGACGATTCCATAACACCAAGTATAGCCAACACATATATTAAAACTAAAAAAGTATAAAAAATCCATGAGACAAATGACCCGAAAATGAAACCTCCCCGCCAACCGATTAAAAATGGGGAAAAACCTGCCATAAGATACAGGTAAACTAACCATTTAAAAATTTCATTTTGCTTATTTTTCCGCAGAATAATTATATGTAAAATAAAGTATACCGTTATCGAGATTAAAGTATTGATAATGATAAATTTATCCATCATCCCCCGACGCTCCAGCCGAATAACTTTCTATAAAAGTCAATTGTTTTCACAATCCTGTTGCCCTTTGGGGTTACTTTGAATTTATCCTTCTCCAAAAAGATCAATCCATCCTGATGAAGATCTTTCAATCGGAGGTTAATCAACGACTCATCAGAAAAATATCCCGATAATTTCTGGTAAGACATCTTCCCGTTCTTTTTCAGCAGCCTTAAAATCATAGTTGACGGGCTGATATTTGAAAAAGATGGGGTGGTATAAAATATGATAAGTACACCAACCATCAGAATATAAAAAATTATCCCTGAATAAGGAATTGAAACGTTCCACGTCATCCCGACCGAGTCCGATGTCACATCGGACGAGTGGAGGTCGCCGCCATCAGGCGGGATCCCGCTGAGGCGGGAGATCTTCCACCATAGAACCCTGGATGATTCCTCGACTGCTCCGCCAGCTGGCGGATCCGCTCGGAATGACATGCTGTTGGTTAACGTTAAACTCGTGGTAATATAAATACTTACAATTAACCCAAGTATAAATATGAATGCCGTTTTGAGAGTAAATATCCCTCTTTTGGCGAAAAAGCGGTGAATACCGATATGCAAAATGCTACAGACAACAAAAATAAATAGATTTAGTGCCAAATATAGCATTGCTTTACGGCGTATGTTTATAATCTGAAGGCATGTTCTTGATCACCTGCCAATTTTTATCAATCCAGGATATTACGTCTCTAAGCCCTTTATCCAAAGATGTTTGCTCGCTCCAGCCGAGGCGCCGTATTTTTGAGGAATCAATGACATAGGCTTTATCCTGACCCAGCCTTTCACCAACGGTGATCATGGCTTTGGTAAAATCCACCTTCATTTTATCGCAGATTAATTTCACTGCATTTTTGACGCTAATCCCTTTGGCGGGCGATAAATGGTAGATTTCGCCGATTTTCCCTTTTTTTAAAGCCAGAAGTTCTCCCCGGGAAATATCCCGGATATGGATATACGACTTTACAGCCCTGCCTCCCCCATGAAGCCGGATTTTTATTCCTTTACGGATATTAATGATCGACCGGGGAATGATTTTAAACAACTGCTGGTGAGCTCCATAAACGTTAGTTGAACGGATGGTAATTAGAGGAAAGTTAAAATTTTTGACGAATGTCATGAGCAATAAATCGGCAGCAGCTTTGGAAGCTGCATAGGGAGTACTTGGATTAAGCGGCGCTTTCTCTGTCACAGTTCCCTCACAACTGCCATAGACTTCAGGACTGGAAATATGTAAATACTTCTTTAAATACTTTGCGCTTCTTAAATGGTTGATAAGACCGGCCAAAGCCACGGTATTTGTCTGGAACCAATGCTCAGGATGTTCCCAGGAAGGAGCAACTTCACTTTGGGCTGCAAAATTAACTACATATTGGGGTTTGAAATCATTAAGGAACCTGCATATTTTTTTTAGATCTTGGTTGAGATCCATCTGAAAAAAGCTGAACCGGGAAGAGCCGTGTCTTTTATAGGGAAGAAAGATATCACTCTTTTCCGGCGATCTGCTGATTCCAATGACCTTAAAACGTTTTTTTTCGAGGATTAGATCAATAAAATCACTTCCTGAAAACGAATTACTGCCGATAACTGCAATTTTTGTTAACATATTTTGTCAGGACTTACTCAGTCTGGTTTCAAATGGGATCCTGAAATAAATTCAGGATGACACCTGGTTTAGTATGTCTTGTCATGCTGAACTTGTTTCAGCATCTTTTGTAAGTGCGTATACCCATCTTACTCCGGTTTGCAACCCGAAGGGGCAGCAAAGCGGATTAGAGGGGTATATACTGAGTAACTCAGTTGCAAAACTGAGTTACGTGGGTATAAGTACATTTTACGTAAAATCAACCACTGCCCTTCCTAATATTTTATTTTTTTCCATCATGTTTAATGCTTCGTTAATTTTTTCCAGTTTAATTCTTTTGGACAATAAGGCGTCAATCTTCATTTTACCGCCAAGATAAGCCTTCGCATACAAAGGGATATCGCGGTCAATATCTGCTTCCCCACCCCAGGTGCCCATAATCCGTTTGCCTTTTATAAGTTCAAATGGATCAAGGCTGATTTTTTCACCCTTTTTTAGATTTCCCGCAATTACCGCCTGTCCGTGATCGCTTACTGCCTCAATGGCTTTTTCCATAGCTTTCTTATTTCCGCTTGCCTCAATACTGTAATCTACAGAAAAAGGCTTCAGATTATCAAACAATGAAGTGTGGGTGGCTCCAAGGGTTCTGGCAAATTGTAATTTTTCCTCTGATATATCGACAGCTAAGATGATTTTACAGCCTCTCATCTTTGCCGCCAAAATTGCACTTGCCCCCACTCCTCCTGCTCCAAAAATTGCAATCGACGAACCTTTCTTTACCTTTAGAGTGTGAAAAATAATCCCCGCTCCGGTTGGAACCGCACAACCAAGAAGAGCAGCAATGTGCGGTGGAACTTCAGAAGGCACTTTTACCAGGCGGTTTTCCGAGATGACGCTTTTCTTGCCAAACGTTGTGATTGGACCGGCATTAACTGTAATTTCACCTAATTTATATTGAGCTCCTCCCCCATCATGTCCTTTTCCTTTTATCCATGAGGTAACAACATAATCCCCCTGTTTAACTTTGGTGACCCCTGTTCCAATCTCCTCCACGACTCCTGCTCCTTCGTGACCCAATAAATGAGGAAGAAACTTGTCTTCGCCTTTCCATCCCCGGACTTCATTTAACTGTGCTCTGCATATCCCGCTGGCCAGCATGCGCACTAAAACTTGACCGGTCTTTAACTTGGGGATTTCTATTTCTTCTATGCGAAGTGGATTCCCGGGGTGAAATAATACTGCAGCTTTTGTCTTCATACTAGAAAATCATTTTTATATCTTCTTAATTTATACATATTCTGGTCTTTGACAAGTTCCTGCACTAATAAATTACGCTTTTTTCCTTTAAAAGGATCGCCTTTCAGCGAAAAATTTCGCCCGCCGACTGCTTCTTTAGGTTGCTGGCATAACCACTTTAAACTTTCATAAAGGTATGCCATTTTGATGCCTTTTTTTGTCTTCAAGTAATTCTCTGTTTCTATAATTTTTTTCCTCGAGACGTTTTTACCCTGATATACCTGCTTATGAATTTTGGTTTTGAGAAAACCAGGTCCGATTGAAAAAAAACTAACATCTTTATTTTCAGTATCCAAAAACTCGCACATTTTAATTAACATTATTTTTGCCGCGGTATAGGCAGAAGCGTCGACCACGGTATTATTTACTCCTCCCCCGGCGAAAAATACCACTTTTGCGCCTTCTGTATTTCTGAATGGATAAAGTCCATGAACTACCCGGAGCTGATCGATGGAATTCACCTGCATCGAGGCGTTCCAACTTTCAAAATTACATTCAAAAAAGCTATTCAGAGGCAGAAGATCACCGACACAGGACAGAAGAATATCCCACTTTAAATTGAGTTTTTTGAATTGCTGTAAAAAATTATTTACACTCTTTTTTTGTGAGATATCGCACTTTAATAAACGGCATTTGGCGTTTTTATCAAGATCGTCCATCTGACCGAATTTTCTATAAGTGCCTATGAGGTTAATGCCATCCCGAAGAAATCTTTTACCTAAATCTTTGCCAATATCACTACTAACTGAGAGAATAATTACTGTTTTTCTTTTTGAGTTGAAATCTTCACTTATCTTCCTTATCATATTACAAGTTTCGCATCATCAGAAAGAGAATGGGTGACACGAGTCAGGTACCCTTCTGTTGTCGGCGTTTAACCCGACGCAACAGAAGGGTGACGAGTGGCAGGACCCTCTGAGAATATCTTCCGTTTGATAACGCGAAAGTCGTACATGTAATCATTGTAAAGCACCTATTAGTGACGCCAGCTCTTCTCTTGGGAGTGGCGGATCCATATTCTCAAGTCCGGCGCCAAATTTCAGCATAGGTATGATTCTCGCGTCAGGATCAATCTCCACGTTTACGAGTACCGGACCTTTCATGGATAAAATCCGTAATAGTTTTTCACTCAGATCTTTATGACGGGATAGTGTTAATGTGGGTATTCCGAAAGCCTTTCCGACTTTCTGAAAATCCGGGAAAGCTAAACCGCTTGGTACGTCTACAGCCTCAAACCGACCTTTGAGCCAGGTTTCAAGTGTCTGCTTTTGAATGCTATGGCCGTGATTATTGAAAATAAATATTTTAATCGGGATATTATAGCGGGTTACTGTAGCCAATTCCTGAATACACATCATAAGCCCGCCGTCTCCAATAAGACAAAGAATGTTTTTGTGCGTGGTAAAAGCTGCCCCAATCGCTGCCGGAAGTGCATAACCCATTGGAGTATGACTCCAGGCTGAAATGATTCTCTGGTTCCTTTTTGTCTCCCAAGCTTGAAGAAGCCAGCATAAATTAGCTCCGGTATCGCCTACTATCACCGTGCCGGGTTTAGCCAGTTTGGCAAGTTCTTTTATAAAAACTAGGGGCTGTATCTGTTTTTTATTTTGATAATAAGAGGAAGGACAAATTGGATATTTATCCTCCCATTGTTTTATTTTGCCTAACCACTTATCAAATAATCTGCTCTTAGTTTGATTTAACTGTTTTTCCCAGACATCAAAAAAATTCTTTGCGTCGGTACAGATTGTCAGATCCAGGGTAAATTCCTGCCTGGTAAATTTAATAAACTCTTCGCGATCAATATCTATCATGACTTTTTTGGCGTGCGGCGCAAATAAATTTTGCTTTCCGCCTGTCACCATCGGCGAAAGTCTGGTCCCGATTGCAATAACTAAATCTGAAGTCTGCAGGGCAAAATTTCCCGATCTTGGCCCGCAAACCCCGATTGTACCTATATTTAATTGGTGTGCAGAGGGCATGACATCTGCTCCCCCGAAAGTATGGGCACAAGGCAAATGGTAAAACTGTGCGAAGCGGATAGCTTCCCTGCGGGAATCAGCAATCCCAACACCGGCTCCAACGATCAAAACAGGACGAGAAGACGTTTGAATTAACCGGTCTAAAACTCTTATTTGGGTAATTAAATTACTCTTTTTAATTTGCTTAGTTTTAGGGGGATAAAAATGTCTAATTTTTTTAGGATCAATCTCGCTGCGGAATAAATCGTCGGGAATATCCAAAACCACAGGTCCAGGTCTTCCCTCACGGGCAAGATATGTTGCTTTCTCCAATTCGAATCTTATATCGGAAGCAACCGATAATCGGGACGCATATTTTGTAATAGGTTTAAACATGCCCGTAATATCAGTCTCCTGAAATCCTTTTTGGCGAAGTCCCGGGTTTTTCTTCAACCTAAATGTGGCCACCTGACCGCACAAAAAAAATATGGGGATAGAGTCATAGTATGCGTTTGCGATGCTCGTTGCGAGGTTGGTTCCTCCCGGACCGCTGGTTACCATCACCGCACCTAAATTGTTGCTTATACGGCTATATCCGTCAGCTTCCGCGCCCGCGTGCTGTTCGTGCTGAGCGCAAATATAGTCAATTTTTGGGTTTCGGGCAACAGAATCAATCATGTGTATCGCGGCTCCGCCCGAAACTACAAATACGTGTTTTATGCCCTGTGAAACTAAATATTCAGCTGCATAATCTGCAAGTTTCATTTTACCCCGACACCCATTCCGAATAGATAATGCGCCATATTCCCATAGCCGGTATGAACTACTTCATCGTTCATCGAAAACATGAAGACATTATTAAAGTAACGGGCAAGGTGGTCATGTAAAGACTTATGGCTGAATAGGTTAATATGCTGTACTCTGCTTCTTTCAGAGGCATATTTATTGGCTTTAATATTAGGCGTGCCAACGATGCAAATTCCATGCTTTTGCAGGCTTTTAACGGAATTTTCCATAAAAGGAATATTCAGTTTCTTGTCAAGATGTTCGATGACGTCTATGGAATAAACCGCATCAAATTTCTCTATGGGGGCATCTTTACAGATATCATGCACCCTGAATTCTATATTTTTGATGTCCCTCAGCCGTTTTTTATCTGAATCAATTAGCCTTTTTTCGACATCAACTGCAATAACTTTACCGGTAAATTCAGCCACAATTGGAGTTCCGGGAGCGTCTCCGCAGCCTACCTCCAAAACCATTTGTTTCCCCCTCAGCATCCTGGCACAGAATTTATAACGGGCTAGGACAAAAGACATATGGATAGGGTCATGCAGAAGACTGTATGAAGTCCATGGTCCCATCGGTATAGGATTTATAAATTGATATTCTGTTCCTAAACGGTAGGCATCGGTCTGTTTTAATTTTTTTTTCATAAGAATTCCTGACCCTGCATCCAATTTTTAAAGTAGTCACAAATTTCACAGTTGTCATTGCGAGGACCCCGACGTTACGTCGGGGGACGTGGCAATCTGATGAAAGATTCCCACGCTCCTCCGATGGTCATCGGAGTCACTCGGAATGACAGAGGTGCGAAACTCGTAGTAGTATATCATACGCAATAATTCATGGAATAAACCACCAATAGTCGCCGGTATATCCGACTTCATTAAATAGCTTTACCCACTCTCTGACTGACATATATGTTAAGGCGGTCAAATTCCATGCTTCAAGTCTTTGCAGTTCTTCTTTGTTACGGTAGCTGTCAACCGTGATAAAAGCGTGCTTTTTTTTCACTCTTTGAATCTCGCGAAGTGCTTGTTTACATTCGCGAAGGGAAAGATTATGTATTGTATTTATGGAGATGACCAGATCAAATGATTTATCTTTGTAAGGTAAATTTTTAGCGTTACCTACCTTTATTCTGGATTTCATATCTTCAAGCGCATGACTTACTGCATACTCTGAAATATCTATGCCTGTAACGTTGATACCCGGAAGTAAACATGCAAAATCATGCATCATAAAGCCTTTGGCGCAACCTACATCCAAAATACTGCTTTTTGAAGTTAAATGATAATATTTTTGAAAATCCTGCGCCACAATCTGCCAGAAACGCGGGTGATAATGAAATCCTCCGTAGCCATAAATCCTGTCTCCGTCAAAATATTCTTTATCGAATTTCCGGGCAATTTGCCGGATTTTTTCAGTTTTGCTTATCGCACGCCGGGTAATATTTCTTTTAA
>Ga0155332_146_pt1 | contig 17577 bp, 19 predicted proteins | sample RifCSPhighO2_02_FD_106300 | JGI IMG/M metagenome (GOLD analysis project Ga0155332, IMG submission 106300) | Candidatus Gottesmanbacteria bacterium RIFCSPHIGHO2_02_FULL_40_13 | reverse complement strand
TATTGTATATCAGAGGCAATTGGTGCTCCCTTACCGGAAATAGCAACCACCCTTTTTATCGATTGAATACCGGATCTGTAAATGACTGATCTTGGACTTTGGTATGTTTTTAACTTCCCTTCAATACCGGATAAATCACAGTTTTCTTTAAGTTCTCCAATCCATCCCCAGGGACTACCGTGATGGAAAAACTGTTCAGTTGGTTTTGCACCGATTGCTCTGAGGATTTCTACGTTATTCCCCGCTTCAGGATGAGCATCTAGAAGAAAATGATATCCGAAAAGTGACAGTTCATTTTTTATCAGGAATCCGAAACGGTTTTGGAATATTTCATCATGACGGTTAAAAGGAGGAAAATTAAATGAATGATGAACAATCAGTGTGTCACACTGTATACTTCTAGCCTTTTCGAATAAAGCTAGGGATGCCGACACTCCAAAACCTATTTTCTTTACTCTCTCTTTTCCTCGCACCATTAAACCATTTGTCATGTATGGATCGATTTTTGCAATATCAAGTTTTTTATCAAAAAAAAGATATTCTTCTAAAAATTGATTGAGTGCTGAAAGGGTAATCATCGGTATAATTATAACTTGTTTATATACTAATTGTTATTTGTTCTTTGTTATTTGTTATTTGTATTCTACTGCCAGGCTTCACAGATCAATTTAAAATCACAAAAATCACACCACGGACCGACTTTGGCTTTAAATGTACCGGACTCTATTTCCCCTGCGATTTTGGCCAGCTGACTTTTGGCTTTGACTAACTGTTCCGTAGTTCGGGTAGATGATATTTTCTCCTGATTGCCCAAAAAATAAAATGATAAAACCACTTGTTCTATTTTTTTATGATAAATTCCTTTATCTGTTGCTGCCATCGCATAAACAGTCATCTGCAGATCAGCTTCGATATCTTTAGAGCTTTTTATTTTGCCGGTTTTATAGTCGATTATTTCAATTTTTCCCTGCCCCAGATCATCCACCCGATCAATCTTACCCCCGATTTTCAGTTTTTTATCAAGCCGGATCGTAAATAATTGTTCCAACTCCAAAGGAATTACTTTCTCCTGATAAAATTTATCATAATAAGCTGATAACATTTTCTCTCCTCTTTGATGCATTTTTTCTTCGTAATCACGGTCTTTATACCCAATCGGCAGCCAAACTTGGTCTAGAATATGCAATAAATTCTTTTTTGTAACTTTCTTTTTTGCCTGTACCTGTTCATAAAATTTCTGCAGAGCTAAGTGAACCGATGATCCGAAAGATGCAGCGCTCGATACAGGCACCGGAATTTTTAAAACGTAGCGGTATTTGTACTGCAGGGGACAGGTCAGAAAGGTTGAGATTCTGGTATAGGAAAGATAATTTACCGGCTGTAAAACTTTTTTTTCTTCAATCACCGGATATTTTTTATATTGGAGAAGCGATAATTGTTTAACAGTCTCAGTGGTATTAGTTAATATATCAATTCCCAAAGTTTCGTAAACGAACGGAGAAATTTTTCTTTCTCTTTTGCCGTCCCCGTAAAACGTCGAGGCGGAAAAATACAGCCGGTCGCGGGCGCGTGTCATGGCAACATAAAATAGTCTTCTTTCTTCCTGCAGATGATAGTCGCCTTCCGGCAAAATTTCTTTAATTAAACTCTCAGGCAGCGGTATTTTTTCCTTTCTTTCTCGGGAAGGAAACCTGCCTGCCGCCAAATTAACCAAAAAAACCGCCTTGAATTCCAAACCCTTACTTTGATGGACAGTCAGCAGCTTGACTGCGTCCTGTTCTCTAAAATCGGTCTCTGAAGACCTCGGACTTTCTCCGAGTTCCATTGCCATGTCCAGATAATCCACAACAGCCCTGATTGAAGCATCTTCGTGTCTGGTTTCAAAACTTTTTATGCGGTCAAAAAACTTGGAGATGTTCAGCGCTTCTCTTTCTTCAACAGAGCTTTTATACTCGGTAATTTTTTGGAGCAGTCCGGTATCTTCCAAAAAATAATAAAGAATTTGGCCTGCTGATTCTTTAGAAGTCAAAGACAAATGCCTCTCCACCATCCGGTAAATCTTTAATAACTGCCCGAAGGAACTTTGGGAAAGATGGGGCAGATATTGCCGGTAATTTTTTTTCCTGCTCCAATGAACCTTATCATCTGTTTCGTAAGCGATAATTACCTCCAACGCCTCAAAAAGAGACAGGCCGAGTTTCTCTCCAAAATTCATCATCACAGTCAGGTCTCTGACATCCGGATTAAAAATGGACATGGAAAGCACCCGGAAAAATGCAACTGAATCAGAGAGGTTATTCAGGCTCGTAAGATATGCAATCAGATCTTTTACTTCTCTTTGTTTAAAAAGTACAGACGGCCCTAGAATCTGGTAGGGCAGCCCGTGCCTGACAAAAGCATGTACAAACGGATCTATATGATTATTGGCGCGCACCAGAATCGCAAAATCACTCCATAACCAACCTGTCTCATCACGGAGAGTTTTAATTTTTTTTATTACTTCTTCGGCCTCATCCTCAACTTTAGTATTATATAAAAATTCTATTTTTTCGCCTGTTTCTCTGCGCGTGGAAATTAATTTTTTACTGATTTTTTCTTTGATTTCCAAACGGTCAGGATTATTGTTTTGGATTAATTTGTAGGAAGATGCCAATATTTGTGCAGTAGATCTGTAATTTTTATCGAGAACTATGATCTTGGCGGTTTTAAACGTTTTTCGAAACTGGACGATATTGGAAATGGCTGCTCCCCTCCAGCGGTAAATTGCCTGGTCATCGTCACCCACTACCGTAATATTTTTCTTTTCTCCTGCAAGAAGTATGGCAATGGTATTTTGGGCAATGTTGGTATCCTGAAACTCATCAATCAGCAAGTATTTATACTTTTTTTGATATTCCTCTAAGACGGTTCTCCTTGTACGGAAAAGTTGCAAAGTATTACTTATCAGGTCGGCAAAGTCCATCACTCCTTCCTTCATCTTCAACTCTTCATATTTCTGATAAGCACGAGCTAATTCTAAATATTTTTCTGCATCCAATTTTTCGTCCCCCTTCTCGCTTTGAACTTTGAACTTTGAACTTTGAACTTGAGCCCAATGAATATACTCATTGGGCGATACGTCTTCATCTTTTAATCTCGAAAAATGGGTGAGTAAACTGACGATGAATTTATAGGGATTGCCCAGCGGCCGGAAATAATCGAGTGTAAAACGGAAAATATTTTTCCGCAAAAAAATTACAGCATCTGCTTCACTCATCATTCTGAAACCCGGATCAAGACCTATTTCGAGTGCATCGCTACGGAGAACTTTTTCACAAAATGCATGAAAAGTACTGATCCACAACTGTGTATATCCGTAGGGAAGAGCCATGTCAACTCTTTCTTCCATTTCCAGAGCTGCCTTTTGCGTAAAGGTGAGAGCCAGAATTTCAGAGGGAGTTGCCAGTTTTTTCCGGATCAGCCAGTTTATGCGTTCGGTAATGACCGTCGTTTTTCCGGTTCCTGCTCCGGCGATAATCAGCAGAGGCCCTTTCTGATACCTGACCGCCTTCATCTGTTCTTTATTTAATTTTTTGTCATTCATAATTTTGTTTATTTTAGCTTCAACATTATACCATTTAATAAATACAGCAGCCGGGATATTTTTAGGTTGCTTTCAGCATTAATGTTTGTCAAAAAGTCTATATTCAGATTTCGCTCAACTTCAGCAACATATTTGACAACAACGCGATTGTGTAATAACATTGTTATTACGATGCAAGTACAAACTATATTTAAAGCTGGAAATAGCGATGTAGTAGCCCTGCCTAAAGAATTAGGTTTCAAAAAGGGAGATAAAGTTATTGTGGAAAAAGCTGCTGAAAACGAGGTTTTAGTCAAAAGGGTAACCTCCAGAAAAACAAAAGCTACCGCTTCCAGGACAGAATTTGACAGATGGTTAAAAGTTTTTATTGACGAGAACGGGGAAATACTAGATGAACTGGCGCAGCGTTGACATCGAGTTAGCCATTACTATTCACCGTGTAATAATAAAGCGTGCCGGGACTAAAGCTGGAATAAGAGATTTCGCCTTATTACACTCGGCGTTAGAACGGCCAAAAGCAACTTACTCCGGACGGGATTTATACCCCACTATTTTTACCAAAGCAGCCGGGCTGATGCAATCACTTTGTCTTAATCACCCGTTCACTGATGGAAACAAGCGAACTGCCTGGGCGGTCACTCATAAATTTCTCTGGGATAACGGATATCATTTAAAGTCGTCTCGTATGGAAGCGGCTGATTTTATGGTTTTTGTGGATAACCAAAAGCCTGATATTAAAGAAATCTCCTCCTGGCTCAAATCCCACAGTACTAATTTTTTGAAACGAGGTGCAACCTCGTATTAACGGGTATTCTACTAAATATGGGGTATGCTTTGGCGTAATGATCCATTACCTGTCAATGTCGCATATGTATCTTAACTTATTCAATCCTGAACAGACTTCCTATCAGATAACCGATCAAAGCAGATAACATTCCTATCACCATCATTTCGATTCCCGATTTAACAAATTTCCTCCCCAACGTTTTCTGGGCTTTATAATATCCGACTGCAAAAAGAGTCAACGACGAGATAATGAGCGAGATCCCGATCGAAGTTTTAATGTCGGAAAAAAAGAAAGGAGTCAGAGGCACAAAAGAACCGACAAGTGCTGATACTCCGACAATTAAGGCTGCGGGCAAAATGTCTTTTCTTTGCACCGGTTCAAGTTTCAGTTCCTGCTCCATCATCACTTTCAGCCATAAATCTTTGTTGGAAGTTATTCTGTCCACAATTTCTTCTAAAATTGTGCCGCTGAATCCGTAACCTTTATAGAGTGCCCTTATTTCCTCTTTTTCTCCTTGCGGAAATTTTTCGATCTCCCATTTTTCCCTCTCATATTCAGACTGATAATAATCTGCTTCTGCTACCTTGCTGGTATAGGCAACGGCCGCCATGGAAATACTTTCCGCAAAAGTTGCCGCGAGGCCTGCTACAATCACAATTCGGCTGTCTGAGGTCGCCGCGGCAATTCCCAAAATTACCCCCAAGACATTTACAAGTCCGTCCTGTCCCCCCAGAATTATTTCCGGCAGATTAAAAGAAGAGATATGTTTTTCTCCGTGTATCAGAGTGCGTTCAATCTCTTCTTTGCTATGCGCTTTTTTAGACAGGGAGAGATTTTTATTGATAAATCCTTTTCTGGCGGTATCAATTCTTAACATATATTTAATCAATTTCCAGCTGTTTTATTTCCTTTTCTTCCTCTAGGCTGTCTGTTTGAATTAATTTTTGACCAAGCGTGTTGAAGGAGGAGGAAACATGAGACATACTATTGTAGGCGTTATTGACATGTTTTCCAAGTACGCTCAGGTTTTCTTCAACTTTAGTATAATCTTTTTGTATGGCCCGAAGCAGCCGGAAGACTATTTTCGTTTTATGTTCCATCTCTTTTCCCTGAAAACTTAAAAGAAGCACCTGCAGGTGTGCATAAAGAGTATTTGGCGATACCGGATAGACACGGTTGCTCCGGGCAAATTCCATAAGGGAGTTCATATTAACTATTTCGTAGTAAACCGACTCAGAAGGAATATACATCAGGGCAAAATCCATTGTTCCTTCTTCAGGTAAGATATACTTTTTACTGATATCACTGATGTGTTTTTTCAGGTCGCTGACAAAATTTTTACCGGCCATACTTCTTTCTGCTTCCGTTTCCCCTTTATGCATCAGATTGAAATTTTCCATCGGAAATTTGGAATCAATGCATAAAAGACCCGCGTCTGTTTTCAGAACCGCATCAACTTTGACGCCGGATTTGAAAGCAAACTGGAGGTGAAAGGAATTTTTGGGGAACGTCTGTCCGATCATGTCCTGCAGTACCTGTTCACCGATATTTCCGCGAAGTTTAGGGGATTGCAGAAACTCCTGCAAACTTCTAATCCCTTTACCCACTTCTGACATCTCTCCTAAATTCTTTTTCAGATCGCCTATCACCCGTGCCGCATTATCAAGCCTTTCGTTCAGCTGTTTGGTATTGGACTGAAGGAGTTTCGCGACATCGCCTGTCGAACCACGCATGGCAAAATTTAAAGTTTTGCTGGTATTTTCAATTGAGGCCTGCATGCTTTTAAGCCACTCAACAAGCGTCGAGTCGTCTTTCCCCGCCTTAAGTTTCTCCAGTTCTTTTTTGACAATAAAGATTAAGGCTAAAAAACCGGCTGTGATAAAAAAAAGCAGGATAATAAAGTCAGTCTGCATATAATTTTTCTATATAATGCAGGTTTCATTCTAACATTAAAGAAGATAAAATTGAACCATGAGGAAAAGGCGGAGAGGTGGAAAAAAAATATTCAAACTTATTCTCTGTTGGTTGCCATTTGTGGTATATATCAATGTTATTTCTCCCTCATCTATTATCTCTTTTGCAGGGTTTTATCTTTTTCTCGCCCTCTCTCTCTTTTTCAGTCTCAAAATATTTTTCTCTTTGGGAAGAACAATTCACTGGATCGGGATAATGCTTATCTATCTCCTCCTTCGCCAATTTCATATAGATAATATTATTAATTCTATGCTTTTATTAGGAATTTTGGTCACTCTGGAAATTTATTTTAGAAAACAGTAGAAGAAATTCTGCGGATTTACGATATTCACTTATCAAGCCTGTTCAGCACCTCAGCTCCCCCCCGCCATCCCTCATGTCTGACCTCATTCGGCAGAAAAAACCATTCCGCATCTTGGGAAATGCTCTTTGTCAACAGGACGTGAACCACTATGAGGTGAAAGAGGTTCACCCTGAAGTGTAACACCCATACAAATTGCATCATCATCTTCTAGTCCCGTAAAAACTCTAAGACTGTTACGTCTACCCAGACCATCACAAGGATTATTACAGGTGGCAACTCCGTTTGGACTTAGATCAATAATAACAGGCTCTCTTTCATTCAGTCTGTGAACTGTTACTTGTGTCGGATTTATTATCTGTGTCATAATTATTGTGAAATTTTCCTTATAATACCCTCTCGCTCTCTTCAAAAGTCAAGTTTTTATTGGTATAATGGGCTGTATGAGTAAAAAATTCTATTTAACATCAGCAATTCCTTACGTAAACTCATCTCCACATGTGGGTCATGCTCAGGAATTTGTCTATTCCGATGTCATCCGCAGGTATCATCAATTGCTTGGCGAAAACGTCTTTTATCTTTGCGGAGCAGATGAAAATGCCTTAAAAATTGTCCAGGCGGCTGAAAAGGGCGGTAAATCTACTCTGGAATTTTGTAATTTCCATAATCAGGAGTTCTTAACCCTTGCCCAAAAACTGAACGTCCGTTTTGACATCTGGCAAAGAGCCACGGATAAAAAACACCATTTTCCTGCTTCACAAAAGTTATGGCGCATGTGTAATGAAAACGGAGATATCTACAAAAAATCTTACAAAGGACGCTACTGTGTGGGCTGCGAAACATTCTATACACCGGATGAACTGAATGATAAGGGTGAATGTTTTGAGCATCCCGGCAGAAAACTGGAAGAAGTATCGGAAGAAAATTATTTTTTCAGATTATCCAAATACCAAAAATTTCTTGAGGAATTGATCTCTGCTGATAAACTAAAAATATATCCGGAGATCCGAAAAAATGAAGCTTCGGCGTTTATAAAAAGAGGCCTTCAGGATTTTTCTATATCACGAAGTATAAAGCGCGCCAAAAACTGGGGGGTTCCGGTACCCAATGACCCGCAGCAAATTATGTATGTTTGGTTTGATGCGCTTAATATTTATCAAAGCGGAATAGGACTGGGGTGGGATGAAGAAAATTTCAAAAAATTAGCTCCGCAGGACGTGATGGTTATTGGTAAAGGAATACTTCGTTTTCATGCTGTCTATTGGCCGGCTATACTCAAATCCGCAGGACTCAAATTACCGAAACAACTTTTTGTTCACGGATATTTAACCGTCAACGGACAAAAAATGTCCAAAACTCTTGGCAACGTAGTTGATCCTATAGAGATGATAAAAAAATATGGTACCGATCCCTTGCGTTATTATCTTCTTCGGGAAATACCCTCCTACGGAGACGGTGATTTCTCTGAAAGAAGATTTAAAGAACTTTATAACGCAGACCTGGCAAATGATTTAGGAAATTTAGCCGCCCGGGTCGCCAGACTGGCACAGGAAAAAAAGTATCAGGTGTCAGATGTCAGCTATCAGGTATTAATAAACAATAATTTAGAATATAAAATGGCCCTGGATGAATTTCGATATAATGATGCTCTGGGATTTATCTGGACAAAAATAACATCTGCCAATAAAAAGATCGGTAACGAAAAACCATGGGAATTAAAGGAAGATAAACTGCAGAAAGTCTTAGAACCTCTTATAAATACAATCGTCGAAATCGCTGTTTTGTTACAACCGTTTCTGCCCCAAACTTCCGAAAAAATTCTGCAACAATTTGCCGGTCCTACAATAAAAGCAGAAAAACCATTATTTCCCAGGATTAAATAAATATCTTTTCTCCTTTATACTTAATACTTGATACTTTCTACTTTTATGTACACCGACACCCATTGTCATCTGAATTTTAAAGCTTTCAATAAAGATTTGAAGGAAGTAATTGATCGGGCTAAAAAATCTGGAGTCGAAAAAATTATCATCCCGGGAGCAAAATTGGATTCAAGCCGAAGCGCGGTAGAGATAGCCTCTCAATATGAAATGTGTTTTGCCGCGGTTGGCATCCATCCCCATCATACCACAGAATCAGATACTTCATTACTATATATTAATGTAGTAAAACCAGATGAAAATTCTTTACTTAATCTTGCTAATAAACCCAAAGTAGTAGCAATTGGCGAAATCGGTCTTGATTATTATACCTATAAAAATTATCCGCCTATCACGATAAACGGTAAGAAGAGGCAAAAAGAACTTTTAATTCTTCAACTGAAGATTGCCTTGGCCTGTCAAAAACCGGTTATACTTCATTGCCGTGAAGCTCATGATGATATGCTGGAACTTTTGACAGACTTCCAGGAAAAGCCTGAAACCAGACTTCGCGGCGTTTTTCACTGTTTTGGAGGAGATAAAAACCACCTCAAAAAAGTTTTGGATTTGGGCTTTTTAGTAGGATTTGACGGCAATATCACTTATGAAGACAATCAGAAACTCCAGGAAATGGTTATTCAGACTCCATTGGAACGGCTGCTTCTGGAAACAGATGCGCCGTATCTTGCCCCTGTTCCTTACCGCAGACAGCGCAACGAACCGTCATATTTATCTCTTATTGCTGTATTTATCAGTAATTTAACAGGAAACAGTCTTAAAAAAATAACCGGGAAAACCCAAAAAAACGCAGAGAGCTTATTTAGTATATAGCCACGGTTGTGTTAAAATATAGATAGCAATGCAAGATTTTTTTGCTCTTCACCACGCTAAAATTGAGCGTATCTTTGAAATCATTCTGCCATTAACTACCTGGTTTATCATTACCATGCCTGTCTGGCTGTCTTTTTTTCATCCCGCGGTAGTGGCATATTTTGTCCTGACTTTTGACATTTATTTTCTTTATAAATCCCTGACTACAACTTTTTTTTCAACTTTTTCATATTTCAAGATAAAAAAACTATCACAAATTAACTGGTCAAAAAAAGCCAAATCCTTGAAAAATTACCCACACGTATACCACGCAGTCATCATCACTAATTATAAAGAATCCGTGAGTAAAGTCAGACATACTCTGGAGATGCTCTGTAAACAGGATTTTCCCCACCAAAGAATTCTCATCTTTTTAGCTATGGAAGAAAGAGAAGGCCAAGAGGCGCAAAAAAGAGCGCAAAATCTGGAAAATGAATTTAAAAATAAATTTAGGCTTATCACCTCAACTTTTCATCCCCGGCTTCCGGGCGAGGTTATCGGCAAAGCGAGCAATTCCACATGGACGGCTAAAATAATAAGCCGGGTTATCCGGGAAAAAGGCATTGATCCTGATTTTGTGACACTTACTTCCTGCGATGCCGATTCTCTCATGCCGGTAAAATATTTTTCGTATCTGACTTTTCTTTTTTTAACAGATAATGACCGTTATTTTCATTTTTACTGGGCACCGGTACTGCTTTACAGTAATTTCTGGGAAATACCTCTGGCTATCAGACTGCAGGCAACCATCTCCAGTATCGTCAGGCTGGCTTCTCTATCCAGACCCGATAATCTTATTCAGATATCCACGTATTCTTTGTCACTGCGGATGATCGAAAAGATAGGCTATTGGGATACAGATATAATTCCGGAAGACTGGCATGTATTCCTCCAGGCGTTTTTTACCTTTGGAGATAAAGTCAAAACACTGCCGATCTATCTGATAATTTCCCGTGACGCAGTCAACAGCACATCTCTTTTCAGAACGTTTAAATCGCGCTACGAACAGGAAAAAAGATGGGCATGGGGAGTTACGGATGTTCCGTACGCTTTGTACAAACTGTTTACAAGTTCTGATATTTCCTTTCTTTCCAGGTTATACAGAGTTTTATATGTCGTGGAAACCCATCTTTTCTGGCCAACTTCGTTTTTTATCCTCACCTTAGGCGCCTCAATTCCGGCCCTTATCAACCCGGTTTTCGGCAGAACGGCTCTCGGGCATAATCTTCCCCGGATGTCAGGATTTATTTTAACCATTACTACTCTATTTCTGATTGTTTTGATTATTATCGATGCTAAATCCAGACCGAAAAGGCCGGAAGGATATTCTGTCGCCAAAACTCCGCTTCTTCTTTTCCAGTGGATACTTCTTCCTCTGGTCTCGTTCTTTTTTTCCTCACTCCCGGCACTTGAAGCCCATACTCGACTGCTTTTGGGTAAAAGATTAGAATATAAAGTAACGGAAAAAATTTAAGCTATGCCAACAATTCTCAACTTTTTAATTTATCATACTCCGCTTTTTTATCTTGTGCAGTCACTCTGGCGCGATGAAGCTTTTTCCTTCTTTATGGCTAAACCCGGTCCTCTCCAAATAATCATCAATACCGCCAATGATTTCAACCCTCCTCTCTATTATCTGCTTTTGCATTTCTGGATGATCGTTGCCGGTCACCGTGATGAGGCTTTAAGGCTTCTATCATTAGTCTTTCATATACTTACGGCCTATACCGCGTTTAAATTTTCCCAAAAGGTTTTTTCCCGGCGGTTTGCTTATTTTGTCCTGCTGTTTACTCTTTTTAATCCAATGCTTGTTTATTACGCTTTCGAAATGCGCATGTACTCACTTTATGCCTTTTTAACCATTGCCAGTCTTTATTTTATTTATTTTAAAAATTGGAAATGGTACACATTATCAGCGGTTATGGGGCTTTATACCCATTCTTTTTTCCCGCTAATTATTGCCTCTTATACTATTTATTATTGGGCAACTAAACAGCTCAATAAAAAAAACTTCCTCCTGATTTTTAAGCCTGTCCTGTTTTATCTTCCCTGGCTGCCGGTTATTATCAGTCAATTTTTTCATTCTCAAAATTCATGGCTTTTTCCGGTTGACCTTCAACTTGTCACATCAGTTTTAGGAAATTTGTTTACCAACTATGAAGGCACGCCCGGCGGATTATGGAGATACACTTTTTTCCTTTCTTTGCTTATTTTTTATTTTCTTTATCTTGCCCGGAAAAGATTCCAAAAAAAATCCTTGATTTTCTTAATCCCGATATTTATTCCTTTAGCTTTAATTCTTGGCTATTCCTCAATCAAACAACCTCTTTATGTCAACCGCTACCTGATTTTCGTTACTGTATTTGAAATTATGGGAATTTCTTTGGGAGTCTGGAGTATAAAAAATAAATTAACCCGATCCGTATGGGCAGCGTTTTGGCTAATGTTAGTTGTTTACGTTAATCTTTTTCTGCCCCGGTATTTGAAAAAAACTGACTTCAAATCGACTTTTCTGGAAATCAATAGAATTTCTACCCGGAGCGACAGTGTGTTTGCAAAAACCCCGATCGGGTTTTTAGAGTCAGCATACTATAATAATTTTCCTGAGAAAACTTACATATATAATCCTGATAATATCAAAATACCAAACTACATAGGAACCACACTTGTTTTTCCTAACGCTTCGAAATCATCTTTCCCTCCTTCTCCGTCAAGAACTTTTTTGATTCAGGATGATGCCGGTTTTGAGGTAGTCATCAATAATTAAATAATGAGTTTTACCATCCCGTTATGAAGCTTAAAATAAAAATTCTTTTTCAGGATCAATTGGTGCTAAGGATTTCTAAACTGTTTATTTTAGTTTTTGTTACTTTCCTCATAATTATTATCTGGAAATGGAAATCTCTTCCTCCGGATCTCCCTTTATTTTATTCCCTGCCTCGGGGCAATTCGCAACTGGGATCGCCGCTTCTTCTTTTACTCTTGCCTGGCTTTTCCGTACTTGTGTTTGTCATTAATCTGATTCTCTCGGCTTTATTTTATGGTGAAGAAAAGCTTATTGCTAAAATGCTCATAATCACAGGTATGGTTGTCACCATACTTTTTCTGATCACTTTTATCAAAATTGTATTTTTAATCAGCTGATGTACCTTTCTATAATTATTCTGATTTTTTTATCTTTTGCGATCACTTATTTTGTGACGCCAAAAGTTATAAAATTTGCCAATAAATCAGGCCTTGTAGATAATCCTAAAGTCAGACCTCATCCGGCACATATCCACCAAGGCATTATTCCACGCGCAGGCGGATTGGGCCTGCTTTTGGGAATTATCATACCCTCTTTTCTGGTCTTTCCCTTCAATCGGTTACTTTTTGGCATCATTGTATCAACATCACTTCTGGTTGCAATCGGCTTATGGGATGATAAAAAAGACAGATCACCTTATATCAGGCTTTTCACTAATACTTTAGCAGCTTTAATTATGATCTTGGTCGGAATTAATATTCCTTATATCACCAACCCTTTTGGCGGAATATGGCATCTGGATACAATACCATTCTTATCCTACCTGGCTGCTTTTATCTGGATTCTCTGGACTACCAATATTATTGGCTGGTCCGGTGGTGTGGACGGTCAGCTTCCGGGTTTCGTCGCTATTTCGGCATTTATAATCGGTTTATTATCTCTCCGTTTTGCGGCACAGGACCCTAAACAAATTCAGGTTACCTACCTGTCTTTCATCACCGGAGGAGCATTTCTGGGTTTTTTGCCGTGGAATGTTTATCCTCAAAAAATAATGCCGGGCTACGGAGGTAAAACCTTGGCCGGATTCATGCTGGCAGTTTTATCCATTCTTACTTTCAGCAAATTGGGTACGGCACTTTTGGTCCTCATCATCCCCATGACTGATGCTGTTTTTATGCTGTCGAAAAGAATACTATCCAAAAAATCACCGGTTCTTGCCACTAATGATCATCTTCATCATCATCTGTTGTCACTGGGATGGAGTAAAAAAAAAGTGGCGGTTTTTTATTGGTTAATATCGCTTATCACAGGCCTTATTGCTTTATCTCTCAATGTTAAACAAAAAATATTTGCCATGGCGGTAATCGTCGTCGTTATATTGGGATTTATTATTCTGATAGACTATATTCGCAAACTGTCAAAGATTTCACAGGAGGAATGAAGACTCCCCGACCTGACGTCGGGACATCTTTAAGGTGAGTCTGAAACCCCGTACCGAAAACCCTAAAAGCCATCCATCTCATGATGTTCATTGGGGGTTTTCTGGTACTGGGGTAAAAACACTCTACTCCGTTTTTTCAGCGTATTTTGCAGAAATCCAGCCGTCTTTCCCGGTATCATAGCTTATTTTATACCACCCGCTGTCTTCACCAAGGAAAGAATATTTATCGCCGGGCTTAATCTGAGCTGTTTCGGTCGCGGTTGTCGATGGTCCGCTTCTGACTCTTAAAAAACCGGTAGGCGTATCTTTAATCACTACATACGGCTTGGCAGGATCTGTGCTTTCTCCTATACTGGTAGAGGGGGGTGATGACGTAGAGTTGTTCTCTGCCAGAATTGACAGCTGATACTCAACTGTCAATTTGTAACCTGTCACAGCCTGGATTCTGACTGTTCTGCTGGTAAAACCCGGTGATGAGACGGCCACATCATGTTCGCCGGCGACGACATCTCTTAGAACCAATGGAGAGACACCTTTTTCCTGACCGTCCAAAATTACAGTTGCGGAATCCGGAGTCGAAAAGATCGCAACCTGTGCTTCTTTATCGGTAATCTTTTCCAGAAACAAAATATCCCCTGATGAAGAAAGTTCACTGGCTCCCAATTCACGGTTAACATAGGTAAGAAGTGAAGGGGAAATATTAATTTTTTTCTGCCATGAAGCCGCTGAGGTAGATGTATCTTCAGGAATCAGCTTCATAATATACTCACCGGCAGGATATTTATCATCATAGGGAGTTTTACCAAGGAGTTTGTCATTGAGAAAAATGCTGGATTTAGGATTTGAGACGACTTTCAATCCTCCGACATTGGCAATTCTGGAAAAGAAAAATTTATAACCGGCAAAAGACAAAACAGCAACAATAATTACAACAACAAGAAGCGCCCTCTTATTCATGGGTTAAATATAACACCCAGACGTTCCTTTTACAAGAGAAACGGGTAATCTCCACTAAGACAACAAAGCAAGCCAGGCATATACAAGATAAGACATTAGTTGATTACAATAATTTCACTAACATATAAATGAAGGGTGGAGTTTCGTTAAGTTTATTATTTGCCAAACTTAAAAAGTTTATAACCTTCCGGGCCGTATAATTCTTCGTTAAAAAACTTGATGAGTTTTGGCTCTATCTTATAAATTCTTCCGTTAATTTTGTTGCTTTGAATATTTTTGAGATTAATGATTGACTCAAATCCGGGATTGAGTTTATTCCACATTTTGAGCATCCACTTGATACTGGAAAGATTTTTTACCAGTGAAGCAGTTCCATACAGCTGTACTCCGATTTTTTTGTCAACTACCTTTTGACTGGTATCAGCAACTGCACACGCCACTTCTGGATTTGATTTTATGGCTCGACAATGTTGGCTTTTAGGTTCGCTTAAAAAGTATAAATTAAACATTTCATCAGTCACAAAGTAAACATTGCTTACCCAAAGATGCTGATTTTGCGTTGCCAATGTCATCAGGTTTTGGGACTGAAGAAATTTTAACAGTAATGTTTTGTCTTTAGACTTCATAAATAATTAAACTGATTTTACCATAGAATATCAAAAAGCCCCGAGCGCACTCGGGGCTTTAAATTTGTTTATTGGATTATTGGTTTATTGGATAATTGGTTAATTTAATAGTCTCCCATTCCACCCATTCCTCCGCCCGGAGGCATGGACGGCGCTTCCTTTTTCTCGGGAATATCGGTTATCAAAGCCTCTGTAGTCAGAACCATTGAACCGATGGAAACCGCGTTCTGTAAGGCAAGTCTGGTCACTTTAGCCGGATCTACAATTCCAGCTTTCAACATGGAACCAAATTCCAACGTCAGGGCGTTAAAGCCGTAATCGGCGTCGGATGCCTCTTCGACTTTATTGAGCACCCATCCGGCATCAACCCCTGCATTTTGAGCAATCAGTCTGAGCGGTTGCGCTAATGCTCTATAAAGAATTTCAAGACCTGTTTTTTCGTCAGCCACATCAACCTCTTTTTTAAGTTTTAAAAGAACGGCTCTGGCGCGAAGCAGTGCCACTCCTCCACCGGGAACAATACCTTCCTCGATAGCTGCCTTAGTGGCTGACACTGCGTCATTGACTCTTTCTTTCTTCTCTTTCATCTCCACCTCGGTTGCAGCTCCGACATTAATTACCGCCACACCTCCTGAAAGTTTGGCTAATCTTTCCTGCAATTTCTCACGGTCAAATTCAGAAGTATTTTCTTCTACTTCCCGTCTGATCTGAGCAATTCTGGCGGTAATCGCTTTTTTATCACCCTTGCCGCCTATAATTCTGCAGTTTTCTTTGTCTGCCCAAACTTTGTCGGCCCGACCGCAGTCTTCGATGGTAACGCTGTCAAGCTTGCGTCCCATGTCTTCGGAAATGACTGTTCCACCGGTCAGGATGGCAATATCTTCCAGCATAGATTTTCTTCTGTCACCAAATCCTGGTGCTTTAACTGCCATAGCATTGAAAGTGCCGCGAAGCTTATTGACTACCAGTGTCGCTAAAGCCTCACCGTCAATTTCATCAGCAATAATGACTAAGTTTTTGGAGACTTTCACAAAATTTTCCAAAAACGGCAGAAGATCCTGCACTGACGAGATTTTTTTGTCGGTAATCAGAATATAAACATCAGCTACTTCAGCTTCCATACGATCCGCATTGGTCACAAAGTAAGGGGAAGCAAATCCTTTGTCAAACTCCATCCCTTCCTTATAATCAATCTCCATCGCCAAACCCTTCCCTTCCTCGACAGTCACCACTCCATCTTTACCGACTTTTTCCAGCGCTTCGGCAATAAGATCACCTATGGCCGGATCTGCGGCGGAAATTGTGGCAACCTGGCTTATTTCATCTTTGCCCTTAACTTTCTTGGCCATTTTTTTCACTTCGGCTACGATTTCGGCAACACCCTTTTCCAAACCCAGCTTTAGTATCATGGGGTTAGCGCCGGCGGTAATGTTTTTCAGTCCTTCATTAATAATCGATTGTGCTAAAAGTGTGGCTGTTGTTGTGCCGTCACCTGTATCGTCGTTAGTTTTACTGGCCGCTTCTTTGATCAGCTGAGCACCCATGTTTTCAAATGGATCTTCAAGCTCAATATCTTTAGCGACTGTCACTCCGTCATGAACGACATTGGGAGCACCCCATTTGCGATCCAGCGCGACGTTTCTTCCTTTGGGACCAAGAGTGGTGACAACAGCTTTTGCTAAAATGTTGACGCCTGTCAATAATTTTTGCCTGGCGTCTTCGGCAAATCTAAGTTGTTTAGCCATATTTTAAGCCTTTCTAGAAGCTCTTTCCCTATTCTAAATCGGGATTAGAGATTCTTGAACCCGCCGATCAAGCGCTCTTTGCGACGTCCCCGAGTAAATCCGGGATGAAAAGTCGCAAAGCAAGCTTAGGCGGGCTATTCAATAACTGCTAAGATGTCTTTTTGTTCAACTAGAAGCCATTCTTCAGTTTCGACCTTAATTTCATTTCCGCCCCATTTTTTGTACATTACTTTTTGTCCGACCTTGATAACCATAGGGATTTTTTTACCGTCATCTGTTATACCACCAGTCCCAACTGCCATAACTTTACCTATTTGTGGTTTTTCTTTGGCTGTTTCCGGAAGAAGAATTCCTGATGGAGTTTTAGTTTCTCCCTCAAGAGGTTTGATTAAAACATAATCAAATAAAGGTTTTATAGATTTTGATTGCATTGGCATAGCAACCTCCTTTCTAAATATTTGGCACTTATTTTAAGTGACTGCTATTTTAAATAAAAGAAAAAAACTTGTCAAGAGGTGAGATGGGGGGGAGCAAATTATAACCCTTGCAAATTTTGATCGATCTGCTGGACATCCTGATCCATTGATGTTAGATCTGTTGCGTTGACATCATTTTGAAGAGATTCTAT
>Ga0155332_123_pt1 | contig 18071 bp, 18 predicted proteins | sample RifCSPhighO2_02_FD_106300 | JGI IMG/M metagenome (GOLD analysis project Ga0155332, IMG submission 106300) | Candidatus Gottesmanbacteria bacterium RIFCSPHIGHO2_02_FULL_40_13 | reverse complement strand
TCAGGCAGAGAACGCACCCGTTTATCTCCGAAACCCATCGACCTTGATCCGCCAATACCTATCAGCTGATTAAAAATCTGTTTGGCGCGCACGCTTGATGGTACCAAAGATTGCATCCTCAAGACTAAAGACGCCAGTCTCCCCATCGCCTCAGCCATGGCTGCCACGTCTGACCCTGCTTTACCGACATTGATGAAAACTTCCAAAGGCTCCTTGTTACCGTTGGTGTTGATAGTAACAAATGCCGCTCCCACAGGTGTATCAATCTGATAAGTAGAACCCTGCACCACCATGGGCCGGGGTTTGATATCTGATTGTGAATGGCTGTTCGGTTTGGCTGTCGCAGACAACTCTTCTGAGGTCTCTTTTTTATCAACAATTCTTTCCAGGACTCCGGGCCTGCTACCCTCTCTCATATAGGCAATGCCTTTACAACCCAGATCATAGGCAAGAGTATAAAGATTCTTTACGTCCTCAACAGAATGTGTTTTGGGCGCATTTACCGTTTTTGAGATCGACGCGTCAACATATTTTTGAATGGTTGCCTGAATTCTGACATGTTCCTCGGGAGAAAGATCGTTAGCAGAAACAAAATAGGTTGGCACAGGTTCGTTGGGGTGAGACGATTTCCACTCTTCATATAACGGATGATACAAAGTGTGTTCACCCAACCTATCCCGTCTGATAAAAGAGAATTCATAAACCGGCTCAATTCCCGAAGATACCCCCGCCAGGAGAGAGGTTGATCCTGTAGGCGCTTGCTGTAGTAAAACGGAATTTCTTATACCCCATTTTTTAATCCCCTCTTTGATTTGTTTAGGTAATTGTTTGACAAAATACCCTTTAAGATATTTTTTAGCCTCAAATTTGGGAAAAGCGCCTTTTTCGCGGGCAATCTCCACAGATGATTCATATGCTGCGTCTCTAATTGTTTTATATATTTTATCAACCTCAACAAGTGACTCGGGTGAACCGTAACGAAGTTTCATTTTTATCAGCGCATCTCCCAAACCCATAGTTCCTAAACCAATTCTTCGTTCTCCGTTTTGCTGAACTTCTCTTATCTCCGGAAAGACATAGGAATCAGCATCAATTACATCATCCTGAAATCTAACTCCTATCTTGGCAATCTCTGCCATGGTTTTGTAATCCATTTTGCCGTCTTTAACGAGCGCCGTAAGATTGATCGAGGTCAAATTACATACTCCCCAGGCCGGCAGACCTTCCTCCCCGCATGGATTTACACAGTTTATTTTGTTGAAATACCAGTTGTTGTACCATTTGTTATAACGCTCCATAAAAACAACCCCTGGTTCAGCGGATGCCCAGGCTGCTTCACAGATTAAATCCCAAAGTTTTCGGGCCTTGATAGTTTTATAGACTTTAACTTTTCTCCCTTTAGCCTGCCAGTCATCCATGTATCCGTTCCAAACATTGTCATAGTCTTTTTCTTTGAGTTCCGGAAATATCAGATCCCAATCCTCATCTTTTTTGACCGCCTCCATAAACTTATCCGATACACAAACTGACAAATTTGCTCCGTTGATCCTGGATAAATCTCTTTTGACGGTAATAAATTCCTCAATATCCGGATGCCAGTCCCAAAGCATCAGCATTAAGGCACCTCTCCTTGTTCCTCCCTGCTGAATAATGTCCTTGGTGGCGACCGAAAAAAGTTCTGCCCAATTGCAGGGACCTGAGGAAAAACCGTTGACTTTGGTAACCCGGGCGCCGCGGGGACGAAGCGATGACAAATTTATCCCCACCCCTCCGCCTCTGGCCATAATCTCCACCATCTGTTTTAAAGTATCTAAAATCCCATCCCGGGAATCTTTCGGTGAAGGAATGACAAAACAGTTATAAAAGGTAACTTTGTAGCCTGTACCTGCTCCGGATAATATCCGTCCTCCGGGAATAAGCTTGAAATTATCCATGGCGCTGTAAAATTTATCTTCCCATATCTTTCGTGTCTTGGCGTTTTCAATCTGTGATATCCCGTGAGCCACTCTCCTCCACATTTCTTCAGGGGTTTTTTCGAGAGGTACACCTTTGTCGTCTTTGAGTGAATATCTGTCTAAAAAGACTGTTTCACGAATACCTGTCAGTTGTGTTTTTGTATTCATAGTTTTCTCCATAAGTGACCTAGGTAACTTAAAGAAGTTTCTGTAACTCCTTTTCAAAATCCTCCAGATCTACAAATCTTCTGAATACTGATGCAAATCTGATATAAGCCACCTTGTCAATTTTTTTTAACCTGTGTGCTACCATTTGTCCAATCTTTTTGCTGTCTACCTCTACTGAATCAAATCCGCGCATTTCCCGTTCTACATCATCAACAATTTTTTGGATGTCATCGGCCCCGACAAGAGTTTTCTCGCAGGCCCTCATGATACCGTGTCTTAATTTATCGCGGTCGAACTGTTCTTTCCGTCCCTCTTTTTTAATGACGATCAAGGGTACATTCTCAGTCCTCTCGTAGGTTGTAAATCTTTTGGAACATTTAATACATTCCCTTCTTCGTCTAGTTGATGCCAAATCTTCACTGTCGCGTGTTTCAACAACCTCTGTATCCTGATGACTGCAGTATGGACACTTCATATCATAAAAAAACACACTCCAGCGTGAAAAGGTCAATGCGCTATCTATAGTGTTCTTGCTCATAGTAAAACGCTAAATAGCAACTGTCAAGATAACAAAGTATATCATATCAGGTCAATAAAATAAACAGCTGTAAATGCGAAAAAAGTGCGGGAAAAAGCAGGAAGAAAAGACTAATTTAACAGTATTATTTATTAAATCGAATTGGGTGTAATATTTTTGTATTCAGTTAATAAAATTATGGCTTTAATTTGAGATTTAATTGCATCGCCTGATGGAGTAAATTTAAAGTTGTTTCCATACTTTGCACCCATCTTTCATCTTTAATCAAATCTTTGACTGAATTTAAGACAATTCCATGTTTTTTCCCGGACAACTCAAACTTATCCCGAAGTCCCGGCGGCAGATCCTCCCTGTTTTTGATTGTCTGCAATGTAATAACCCCTGTCAGAAGATATCGCTCCCCTTTTTCAAACGTCCTGATGCTTAAATCTTCATTTCCTTTCTCCCATAAAGTTTTTCCCATCACTAAGTTTTTATCAGCCAGAAGCAGGTAGAGATTGGCTTTTTTTACCTCACTGCGGGTAGTCCACAGCAATAATTGATCCCTAAAGGATTTGATAAAATATAGGGAATTGTCCGGCAGAAGGCCCGGATAAGGAAGATTGTATTCAACCAGTTCTTGAGGAAGCGGCGTTATGGTTGGGGTTACCTGAGCGTTTACTTCGCTTACTTTATAAAACATTAAACCCAAAAACAATACCAGGAACAATGATTTTTTCATGAAAGGTTTCAATATTATACCCTATATTCCTCGGGAGGCAAAATAAACAAGTATCCAACTAAGGACTCGTCCCCGATGCACATCGGAGATGTGCCTAAGTATAAAGATTACAGACCTAAAGTCAAGGGTAAATATATCATTCTGATTGCAAATCTGATTAAGATGGGTATATAATTTTCCAATCTAAAATAATTAAATGTCAAACATCACGAGTCAAAAAAAAACCAAACCACCCGACAATTCAACTAACCAAACTCTACCTCAAAACGGAAATCAGCAAATTCGTAAGTGGAGAGAATGGCATGAGCGCGAGGTACCTGTAAAAATAATAGGTAAAAAGACCAGAACCGGAATTAAAATAAAAATCACATCTCGCGAACTAAACCGGGAGCTGGCTTTAAATTACCCGAATAGTATCTGGACAAAATTCCCCAACGACAACAAACAACTGCTTTTGGATAATATCGCTTATATTTTTACCGCCCATCTTCCTTTTTTACTTAAAGGCAATATCAGACTGGAATACGCTACCGGTTATCCTCATTCATTTTTATGGGCAAATCAAGCCTTTGTCAAACATCTCCCCTCATACTGGTATCTTTATCGGGCCAGGCGTGGAACAGGCATCATGCCCATGCTCAAAACTATTCTGAACTCCCGTGCTATTTTCTCCCAGAGAAACGATATTCCTCCAAGCTTTCCTGATACTATCGATGAAAACGTCATCATTCCCTTTACCTTTGGCAAGGACAGCTTTCTAACCTATCATCTGGCCAAAGAAATTGGTTTATCCCCTTTGCTTTTATGGTTCAATGATCCGGTAGATGAAGGTTACGAGGGTAAACACAAGCAAAAACTTTTTAAAGATTTCAGCCGGCGTATCAAAGATAAATGTTTATATCTGGATAATCCCCTCGGTTCCCTCAGGGAAAAAGGGGAAGGTTGGTTTGGCTGGGAATTGTCGATGACTTCCTGGGCACTTTTATCGCTCCCTTTTGCCTATAAATATAAATCGGGCTACATTATTTACAGCAATGAGAGAAGTGTCAATTCCTTTTTTTATGATGATGAAGGAGTCAGGGTGTTGCCTGATTATGAACAAACAGCCCAAGCCACTGAGGAAATGTCGCTTTTAACCCAGGCACTATCGGAAGGAGAAGTTTACACTACCACCTTCCTTCAAGGTATTGATGAAATTGCTGTTTTGGCAATTCTGAAAACCCGCTATCCCAAGGATACTTTCCGATTTCTCATGTCCTGCTGGTCGGAAACTGATTTTGGCAAAAATAAAAGATGGTGCGGTCATTGTTCTAAATGCGCCAGAATCTACGTCTATCTTACCGCGATTGGGGTAAACCCCAGAAAAGAAGCCGGTTTTGAGGATGACATGTTTGACGCCTCAAAGAAACATCTTTTTAATGTTTTTGGCCAAAAAGCAACCGGCACCGGCTGGGATGCCTTTGGTTTAAACACCAATGAACAGTCCCTGGCTTTCTATCTATCCTGCCTTCGGGGATATAAACATGGGTTGTTAAAGGAATTTAAAAAATCACCACTTTTTCTTGAAACCAGGAAAAAAATTCATCATCTCTTAAAGGAATACTTTTCGCTGCACAGTGAACAGGTGACACCGCCCCAGTGGAAGAAAAAAATTGATAATATCATCAGAAGCACCCTGCAGGATTTTCGTACGGAGATTTTTAGATTAGTCGACGATCGTTAATACTGCAGGAATTGTGGCCGAATTCAAGAAGCTCTGCTTCTTTCAGTGAAAGTGACTTACCTGATGTATTGAGTTTTCTTATTTTTGTGTAATTATTAGGCGGCGGAATCACACTGCTTTGTAATTTGATAAATGCCTCCACGTTCTTATTCTGGGCAATCGCATTAAATCTGCGGACATAACGCATCGTTGCTGCCATACTTGGACCCGGCACCATCGACTGTGATGAGTGAGAGGGCAGTACAAACATGTCTTCATCCAATACAAAAAGCGTCTTGATGACAGAGTCATAAAGCAATCTGGCGCTGTTAATGCTATCTTCAGTTAAATCCGACCGTCCCACAGAATCAAGAAATAGAGTATCTCCGGTAAAGATGAAACGGCTGTCTAAGATTATACTTACGCTTTCCGGCGTGTGGCCCGGAGTATCAAGAATTTTAAAGTCTATCTTTTTCAAGAGTTTAGCCAGTCCCTTGCTAAGTGACATGAATTTAAAACCGACATCGCTTTTATCGGGTAAAAGATAAGGCACATGGAATTTCTTGGACAAAATTTTTCCTCCTGACATATGATCTGCATGGAGATGAGTATCAATGACAGCTTTAAGCTTCAATTTATTTGCCTTTAAAAAATCAGCATAAACTGAAGTATGAATCGTAGAGTCAATTATTATGGTTGATTTTTTATCGGGTAAAACAACAAAATATGATAAGCATCCTTTACCCAGTCTTTTCACCTGAAACACTTTAAGTACCGACTGCTTAGCCGGTGCTACGTTTACAATATCAAAAACATTATTCCATGCTTTTAAACCGTCTTTCAGACTGACAGCATTTAAACCAAAGTTAGCAAGTATATTTGCCGCTTTGACTGAGTCGTTGCCTTTGGCACAGACTGTGATGATTTCACGGTCTTTGGGAAGGCTTTTGGCTTTTCTGATAAGTTTATGGAGGGGGATATTGACACTCTGATAAATATTCCACATCTCAAAATCTTTCGGGTCGCGTACATCAATCAGGAGGATGTTCTGATGGTTTTTTAGTTTCTGATAGAGGATATCATTTGTGATAAAGCGGGACATTATGGATTTGTATTATAACATAAAAAAACATCACAATAAAGCCTCAATATTGGTGTAAGATGTTAATATGACATTTTGGCGTTTTTGGCAGAAGTCAAACCCGGTTTTTCCATCTTTAATCAACGGCAGAATTACCATCGGCAGATCCTACCGCAAGATGACTCTTTTTGCAAACAATATCCCGCAAAGCGGAGGCGAGTATGTTTTTATGTGGAAAAAAGTTCTGAAAAGTTTAGATCAGTCTTTATTTCAGCTGAAAAACTGTCTGGTTTTGGGTGTTGGAGGCGGTACTGTGATTAAGGAACTAATTAACAATTACCCGCAACTGAATATCAAGGGTGTGGAAATCGATCCAGTGATGATTGAAGTCGGCCTCAAGCATTTCGGTTTAAAGTCCCATAAAAATATCAAAATAGTCACCCATGATGCAGTGGATTTTATATCTTATGAAAAAGGAAGAAAATATGATTTAATAATTGTTGATTTGTATCTTGGCCTTTTTAATCCCCCGTCTGTCCGTACAAAAGTTTTTTTAAAAAATCTCAAACGAATTATGAAAAGCCATGGGGCCGTTCTTTATAATTCCCACTACCAGAAAATAAAACATTATGAATATGAAAATTTTACCGGCCTCACAAGTTCTATTTTCAGCCGGGTTGAAGAAGTTTTTGCTTATCCCAGAAACAAAATATTGAAATTTTCCTAAAACTTCACCCCGCCAGTCCCCAGTTCAATGCTCCGACTGCCATTAAGGTATAAGTTGCCATATGAAGAGATTTCATAAAAAATTTATCACCTCCTTTCAGGTTAAGCCGATGGCGGACAGGTGTGCCGCACCGAAACATTTAAGTTGTTATCGGATACGGCCTTAGGGTAGTGATTGGGGACTGATTACGAGTAAATTTGTTACAAAGATCCGTCCTTTGTAACAGATTTTAAATGCTCTTTCACTGCTTCTAATTGCCTCTGCGACTGCCACAAAGACGGTTTGTTTTTTAAAGCATCTTCATACCACTTAATCGCCTCTTCAAACTTACCCATCATCACGTACGTATTGGCTAAATTATGCATAGCATCTGCGTAGCTCGGATTAATCTCAATCGCTTTTTTAAAATGCCATTCCGCCTGCTTCAAATCCCCTCTCCTGCTATAAAGATCGCCCAAATTATTATGGTTCTGCTGGCTGGAAGGCGAGGTCCGCTCTGCCGCCAGCCACAAATGGTCCTGGTCCTGCCAATCCCTGTTTCTAACTAAAGTTCTGATGAATAATAATATTATGGCAATTGCTACTATCGCAATTACTGTTTTCTCCCAACCTTTCTTTGTCATCAACCGGCTTATCCCCATACCCACAACCGCATAAATTCCCAGACTGGCTAAATAAGCATACCGCTCTGCTACAATCCAGCCGAATCCGAAAGGGGTTAAAGTCGGCGATAAAACTATGACAAAAAACATCAGCCAGAAAAACACCATTCTTTTTTTAACTGCTGTATATCCCAACGCCGCCATAAACAGTAAAAATACTCCCAGAGAAACTAAATAACCGACTTTAGTGTAAAACAGCTCCGAATGGTATAAAGTCAAATTAATCGGCCATAATATTAATTTGAAATACTCGGTAATGGCAATCGGAATCTGGATTAATGGATTAGTAAAGCTTGCATGGTTGTTATAATTATTAACCAACCCGTTAAACTGGTCCGGAGTTCTTGAGAAAATCTTTCTGACATAAATTAATGCCATGACCGTTGGCGCAATTAATAACTTCCAATTCTTTCTCAACTGCCCTAAAACCCACAGTAAAATTACTGCAATTCCTACCATCACCAGCGACCGGTTAAAAGTCTGCAGACTAATCAGGAAACTTAAACAGCTGAAAACATAAAACTTCTTTTCCCCCTGCGTTGCCTTAACCAATCCCCACAAAGATAGGAGTAAAAAACCGGCATGCCACGAGTACGGCCCGCCGGAAATCCAGGTTACTGCCTCAGTGGATAAAGGATGGACCGCTAACAGCAAACTGGCCAGAAACGCCACTCGTTTGTTAATCAATAATTCTATCAGTAGATAGGCCGCTGTAACCGCCAAAATATGACCGCTCAAATTAACTAAATGAAAATAAAACGGTACCTTGCCAAAAACTTTCGTAATCAGCACATAAACAAACGGCTGGATAAAATTTAGCCAGTTTTTCCCTATAAACGACCAGGAATTCAACTCCGGATCATTGACAATCGCATAAATATCGTCAGACACAAAAGCATTGTCCAAACTATTCCCATAGGCAGCTATAACTAATAGCACCAAGCCTATCAACTGCCATTGATTATCTTTAATCCATCTTTTCGGCTGGAGGTCCTTTATCTTCTCCTGCACCGTTATTTTTCTTAATTTTTTTATTCTGCTGGCTTTGCCCATAAATTAATTCTATCACTTTACTCACCAACGTACTTGGAGACAGTTCTCAGCCGCGAAGCCAAGCTGAGCTTGGCGACGCAATCCCGAATAAATTTCTGGATCGCCACGCCCCGACGTGACGTCGGGACTCGCGATGACAAATAACGCGAAACTCGTATATACTTAAATTGTAGGTTAAATCCATTAGACACAAATAAAATTTATGCAGGAATTCAAACTACAACTGCGCTTCATGCTGGTAGGACTGGTATCCAAAGGAATAGACTATGAATCAACTATTCTTGATATGGAAGAACTGCAATCGTTGGTAAAAACATACGGCGGAGAAGTTTTTGCTTATCCCAGAAACAGAATATTGAAATTCTCCTAATTCAGGAATATAAAACTGCACCTACGGGCAGGTGACATTAAAATTCATCTTAAAACACTACTTTACGCCTTACTTTTTACCGCAAAGTTTGCAGTTTGACATGTGGGTGGCAAACTCATAAACGGCTGACGCACCAACTAAAACATAGACTAACATCAAAAGAGACGGCCAGGATCCGAAAATTGATTCGACCAGATTAAATTTAAAAAGACCCACCAGCCCCCAGTTCAATGCTCCAACTGCCATTAAGGTATAAGTTGCCATATGAAGAGATTTCATAAAAAATTTATCACCTCCTTTCAATTACAGTTAATTTAATTAAGTCATATATAATTAATTAAGTCAAATCAAATTATTAATTTTATTGATAACATCAAAACACTGATATATTGTCCGTGATTCTGATGGAAAATCCGTACCGTCCGCACATAAGAAATTAAAATACGCTGCTTTAAAACTATTTTTCCAATTGAGAGGTACAAAACTTACACCTTTTAGCGTGAATCGGGATAAGACTTAAGCATTCAGGACAAGCTTTGTCAGCATCTATTTTTTCTCCTCTTTTTAATTTATTCATAAGATTATTCATCGGAAGAATAACTAAAAAATAAATTACCGAAGATATGATTAGAAATGACAAAAGGGCGTTAAAAAAATCACCGATCATAAATTTACTGTTGTTGAAGGTGAAATAAATATTCGAAAAATCGGGCTGTCCTCCGAAGGCTCCAATAAGAGGCGTAATTATATCTTTCACAAGAGCATTGACTATCGTCCCAAAGGCTCCCCCGATGACTACAGCCACCGCCAGATCCACAATATTTCCCCGCAGTAAAAAATCCTTGAATCCTTTGAGCATGTTTTCTTTTAATGGGTAATTATCTGATTTAATATCAAAGTAGCAGATTTTATTTATTAAGGCAAATTTTGATGTTTTATTATTAGCGAAGGTATTTTTGCCAGAGCTTTTTGAAGAAAGGCAATGTTAATGTGGAAAGTAAAAAGGCGATACTTGGCACTATGGCATTTAACCAAGGATCAGGCAGGGAAATTGCAGACATATAAATACTTATAGCTAAGTACGTAAATAGAGCCAAAAGCAGTCTTCTGGTCCAGCTTATTTCCCAAGCCTTATCCGTCTCAACCTTTTTGTTTCTATCTTTAATGAGCTTAATTTCCTTTTCTAAATTTTCTATTGTTGCCATATCTGATATATTATCACAAAAAAAGGATCGGTTTAAGGCTCCTTTCTTTGCCTAGCTAAAGGATTATAACTGTAATATAAGCCATCGATTTAACTTGATCCGTCTTGAGCTCAGCCGAAGGGTTATAGAGTATAATATTATTGAACGTTAAATCCATAGGACAGAAATATTTATGCAGGAATTCAAACTACAACTGCGCTTCATGCTGGTAGGACTGGTATCCAAAGGAATAGACTATGAATCAACTATTCTTGATATGGAAGAACTGCAATCGTTGGTAAAAACATACGGCGGAGAAGTTTTTGCGGCGGTCACCCAGAAAACAGACTATCCGTATAAAGCGACATTCATCGGATCAGGCAAAGCAGAGGAAGTTGCTGATAAAATAGCGGAGGAAAAAATAGATGTTGTCGTCATCAATGGCGTCCTTAAACCGGGACAACTCTATACGCTAGAGAAAATATTCTTTCGCGCAAACCCAAAGATCAAGGTGTGGGACAGGCTGAATCTCATCCTGCAGATCTTTTCACAGCACGCACATACCAAAGAAGCAAAACTCCAGATCGATCTTGCCGGTCTTCGGCATATGGGCCCGAGGACTTTTGGCATGGGTTATATTCTTTCCAGGCAAGGCGGAGGTATAGGAACAGTCGGAGTCGGAGAAACCAATACGGAACTGATGAAACGGCACTGGAGAAGTGAAATGCGGCAAATTTCAGCACAACTTACTAAATTATCCGAAGAGAAAGTAAAACAGATCGAAAAAAGGAAAAGCATCGGGTTTCAGACGGCCGCAATTGTAGGATACACCAATGCCGGCAAAACCATGCTCTTTAACCGCCTGACGGGTAAAACCAATCTTGTGGCTGATTCACTTTTTGCAACCCTCGACAGCAGTGTCGGCAAGCTGTATATCCCCAAACTTAAAAAAGATATTATCGTTTCAGATACAATCGGATTTATCAAAAATCTTCCCCCGACTCTCATAGACGCTTTTAAATCGACTCTTTTAGAATCAGTTAATGCGGACTTGCTTGTGGTTGTGATTGATCTTTCAGATCCTGAATTTGCCGATAAAATACGCGCAGTTGACGAAATTTTGCATGAACTGTGCGGGGAGAAAATGAATCGTCTGTATGTATTTAACAAAACAGATAAAGCAAAGTCTTTTGACAGGACAGATCTGAGAATGCGGTATGCTGATTTTAATCCGCTGTTTATATCTGCAAAATCTGGCGCGGGAATTGATAAGCTTCTTGATACAACCGGAGAATTAATCGCTAAATTATCCCACAAAGGTTAAGGCTTTCCCGCGTTTATTCGCTCTCCCTGTTCTCCCAATCCTATGAACATAATCGGTATAACTCGAAGGTTCATCATAGTTTATGACATGTGAGACGTCTGTAATATCCATTCCACGGGCTACCACATCAGTTGCCACCAATACCTGTAGTTGGTTCTGGCGAAACTGAGTTAAAGCCCTCAATCTCTGATTTTGTGATTTATTGCCATGAATCGAGGCCGCCAGAAAACCACTTTGCTGCAAGCTAATAGACAGCCTTTCTACACCCCATTTTGTCCGGCCAAAAATCAGAACTTTTTTAAACTCATCCTGTTTGAGCATGGATTGAAGTTTGTCAAATTTTTCTTTCTTATCCTTAATATGTATGACATCCTGATCGATTCCGTGTGCCGTTTCTTTGACTTTTACAGATACGGTAACCGGGTTTTTCAAAAAAGACTGGATAATGCTGTTTACCTCTTGAGGAACCGTGGCGGAGAAAAAGAGCGACTGCCTTTCTCGCGGAAGCTGCGAGATGATAAATTTTATATCGTTGATAAAACCTATATCTACCATTCTGTCCACCTCATCCAGAACAATTGTTTTAAATTGACTCAGATTAAGCAGTCTTCTGTTGATTAAATCTTTTAATCTTCCCGGTGTGCTGATAATAAAATGCGGATTTCCACGAAGTTCTGCAATTTGATGGTTTATACTTGCCCCGCCCATCACTAAAACAGAATATATATTGAGTGCCCTGGAAAAGACTTTTAGCTCATCGTTTATCTGTACTGCCAGTTCACGGGTAGGAATTATGATGAGAATCCTTTCGTACCTGTTTTGAATAATTTTATTGATAAGTGGGATAAGGAAAGCTCCGGTTTTACCCGTCCCGGTATTGGCGATACCGATGAGATCACGGCCTGCCAGAATGTACGGAATCGCCTGATCTTGAATTGGTGTCGGCACACGGTATCCGTGTAAGGAAATATTTTGATGCAGTCTTGAGTCAATCGGGAAATCAGCAAAACTATTTTTCACCGGTATGCTGTTCTCTATCGGGGAAAATTCAGCCTTGTTGACGTAACTGGAAGAGTTTATTCGCTGTTTTGCTCTGCCTCTTCCGTTTGAAAATCCCCTGCCGTTACCTTGATAATTTCTCTTTCTGGAAAATTGCCTGTTTTTAAATGAATTATGAAACATATGGATTGATTGATAAAAATAATAAATCTGCCTAAATAGTGAAGTTGCTTTAAAAAGTGAAGATAGATACAATGTGGAAAATTAGGGTATCTTTATCTTGGTGAGTTTAAAACTAAATCAAATTTAAACAGATTAATTATTTTAATCTGTTAGAAGTACTATAACACACGTTCCTCTGGACGTCAAGATACTATAGGATAGCATAAATAAATTCATGAACTAAATTTTCATAAATCAAGTATAATAATCATCGGAAAACGTTTATGGCAATTATTTACGCGCTCATGAGTATGTTTTTTTGGGGGTTAGCCCTATTCCTTGCTGCTATTGCCTCACGGAAAATTGGAAATATCTTAACTTTATTCTGGATGCAGATATTCGGATTTGCGATCGGAAGTATTTATTTATTATTCAGTCCAAACCTTGCTAGTTTTAATTTGCTTCCCCCTTTTATTCCGGTGCTCTTCGTCGTTGCTCTTCTTCAGGCTATAGGTGCGCTGGCATATTATAAGGGTATGGTCAAAGGACAGGTCTCTTTGGTGAGTCCGTTAGGAGCTTCGTACGGCTTAATTACTGCTATTCTGAGTATAATTTTTTTAAAAGAAATTTTAAGACTAAATCAGCTTGTGGCAATTTTATTTATTATCTTTGGCATGATAACTATCTCGTTAAATCTAAAAGACTTAATAAAAAATAAAAGCATTCAACTGCTGACAGGCACAAAAGAAGGCATTATTGCCATGTTGGGATGGGGAGTTTCATTATTTTTGCTGATATTTCCTTCAAAGGAGTTGGGCTGGTTTTTACCTTCCATCTTCTTCCGGTTTCTCATCATCCTTTTCCTGTTAATCTATATTTTGTATTCAAAAATATCATTTCTGCCTAAAACTCAAAAACTGCCATTTAAACTGCTGGTATTCATCGGCTTATTTGATATTCTGGCTTTTTTCAGCTATTCGCTTGGGGTATCACAAGGATACGGATCAATCGTTGGTCCTGTCAGCAGTGCCAGTACGCTTGTGACGATCTTTTTGGGATTAATTTTTTTAAAAGAAAAACTTGGGGTGAGGAAAATTATCGGCGTCGCGGCAATCGTAGGCGGTCTGGTTTTGATTTCAATTTAATTCTGACAGTTTTATTGTTGTCTGCCGGAAGGTTTTAAGAGCCTTTTATATTTCTTCATATATGCCTATTATATCGGTCATCAGACCAATTTACCATAATTGAACTTTTTCATGTTACCGAAATATAATGGAATCTGAGGGTTATTTTGATATACTGGCAATATGGATACACATAAAATTGTCAGAACGATTTGTTATTTTTCAGATAATCCTTCAGAGCAAACTATTGGAAAACTGGACGAGATTGAAGACACGTTAATCAAAAATGGCTTCCTGGTACAGACAAAAAGATTATGTACTGCCAAAAAAGATATCCGGCAACTGGAATCTGCCGTCAAAGAAGAATCAATGTATTTAAGTATTGGCTCATTAAACATTGACGAAGCGGAGGCAAAACTTGATGATTTTTGCTCCTCTAGAAATACTGCATTCAACATCGATTTAACTTCCTCCATAATAGATAAGAGATGTGTAGATATTTTATTCCAAATCATCAAAAATAAATCTGATAAAACTTTTCTGTTTGCATATGTTTTCCACAATCCCCCCTCAACTCCGTTTTTCCCGTCAGCGACGTACGCGAAAAACGGTTTTTCTATTGGTTTGCAACCGACAGATTTATCCCTTGGTTGCAAATCTATTGAAGAGTGGCTGGAAAAGATGAAGGTAATATGGGATGAAATTAACCGGTTATTCAAGAGTAACGATGATTTTCTCGGAATTGATTCATCCATTGCACCCCTTAACGACGAAAAGGGAAGTTTTCTCGGATTCATCAAAAGGCTGGGTTTTGATTTTTCCTATTCCGCGACCACCAGCATTTATCTTGAGATTACTGCATACCTCAAAGAAAACAATCCCAAGCCCGTTGGTCTTTGCGGTCTGATGCTTCCCTGCCTTGAGGATCGGCAACTGGCTAATGAGTACGAGAAGGGCAATTTTTCTCTTGAAAGGAATATCTATTTATCACTTCACTCCGGCCTTGGTATTGACACCTACCCTATCGCGGTAGACGAAGACCCGATGAAAGTAGCCGGAATACTGACGCTGGTACAAGGACTTTCTAATAAATATAAAAAACCCTTATCTGTCCGTTTTGTTTCCGACGGCAAAGCTAAAACAGGAGAAAAAACTGATTTTCAGAATAAGTACCTTATAGATGTTATCGTCAGGAAATTGTAGGCGAATTTCACTGGAAAAGTTGATTCAGCAAGCGATAAACATCCTTACGATGACCAATCAGAACGATATAAACCTCCTCAACTGTTTTCCGGAACACAATCCTGTACTGACCGATTCTTACTCTGAAAATATTTTTATATCCTCTTAACTTGCTTTCCTCAGGGACTACGAAAGAATATTGTATTAATCTTATTTTTCTTGCAATCGCTATCTGGTCGATTTTAGGTAGTTTTTTTAGCTCTTTCTCTGCTCTTCCAGAAATTCTCAGTTTCATATCTGCAAACTTTTGGCAACCTTCTCAAAGTCTTTACCCTTTTTGAAATCCGTTTCTTCAACCGCTTTTCTATCAATAAAGTCCTCGATATAAGAAACGATTTTTTCATAAAGATCCTTGCCTAAAAGATAGGCTTCTATTTTATTCCTGTTTTCTACCGCTAAGGGATAATCCAGCGCTTCACTGATCGCTTTTGAGGGGTTAATCTTTAATTGAGAAATTGATATTGTATTCATAAATTTATGCTAGCAAACAATAGGTCTTTTGTCAAGACCTCTTCATAGGTCTTATTATTATACTCGTCGTGCTTTTTTATAAACCCACGGTAATCTTGCAGTATTCATTGAATAGTAAATAACTCTTTTATATCATTTGGTAAATGGTCGATTCCTCCAAATTCTTTAACAATAATAGACTTTATTTTACTTTTTAAATCTGCCCTTATATGAGGATAAGTCATTTCAATCTCTCCACCAATACTCTCACAGTCATCTTCAACAATAATATCCGGCAGTAATCTTTCAGCTACATCTTTATATTGCTCTCCTTGTTTTCTATACAATAAGTTTTGGTTGTCTGGAAAATTATATTTATTTAGAACGGACTGAATATCGGCTATTTCTTCTGGTGCTGTCCTTGAAGTCAGATAATAAATCTCTGCTTCTTGTCTCTTCCAATTATTAAGTTTCTTTACTGCATTACCAACAGGAATGTAATTTCTGTAGTCATGAATTGACCTAATCCTACTGACCTGCTTTAAGAGGGTGTTGATATAAGTTCTAACCCTATTTTTAGACTGCTGCGCTCTCTGTTCTCTAGTTATCCCCCCACAAGTAGAGTGCATAAGGATTGTTCCTTCAGTAAAAACAAGAATTTTCATATTCCTCTCTTTTTGATTTCTGCTAGCAATTTTTCCGGAATAGGTCGGCATAAACAATTCTTAGCGTGTTTAATGTGCCACTTAATCCTCTCGTCAAGAGTTGGGTTTTGGGGCATTTTATTTTTTAAATGCCAGTTAGTGTTTAGTTTCATCAGTTTTCTTTGTGTCTTTTACTCCATCCGATAATTAGTGGCAATACAAATGTTAAAACGTAGTACAAATAAACGTCCAGCTTGTAGTACCCGTCGGCAGGCTTAAACACTTTAACAAGGAATAAGTAATCGAAGACAATGGCAATAAGTGTCCAGATAACTGCCAGAGAAAAATAATATGCAAGTGAATTGCCCTTAATCTTTTTTAATAAAACCCAGATTGTTACAATTGTTCCAATAGGCATAATTATCCAACCGAGAATTGTGGGTGGAACAATCATAAAAAGAATTATGCCCAGGACGTATCCGGTAAGCCAAAGCAAAAAGCCCCAACCCAATGTATCCCTAAGTAGTTGTCTGTTCACGATAAAAATATACCAAACAATGAATTGGTTTTCAATATAAATAATCAGCTCTGTTTAATTGACGGTGTTCGAACCTATTACCAAATATATTTATCAGCTCTCTGCATGCCGAAGGATAAAAAGGCAGCATGTATTATCTATCTTTTTATATTGTGATTCGTCCATTATTCGTCTATAATACGTCCATACTATGTTTAAACCAAAATATTTTATTTCCTTAGAATTATTAGACAATATCAAAAAAATCACATCCGTAGTAACTCAACTCAACGCCCGAACATACACCAATATTATTTTGCATAAGTTTGAACGAAAAGCAAGAGATTTATCAGCTCATGCTTCAACCAGTATAGAGGGTAATCCGTTACCTCTTACAGATGTCAAGGCGCTTCTAAAATCACGACCGGAACATCTCAGGGATACTGAGCGAGAAGTATTGAATTACAACAATGCTCTGGTTTGGCTTGAAAAGGAACTGAAAAGATCAATTCCTTTAACTATCACGGGTGATGTCATTCATAAAATTCATGCCTTTGTTATGGACAGTCTCATGGCTGAAACGAAACTTCAGGATTACAGAAATAAACCCGTATTCGTCAACGATCCGCGTGAGCATAAAACAATATATTGGCCTCCGGATCAACAGGACGTACAAAATTTAATGAGAGAATTTATTGAATTTATCAACCATAGTCAAAAAGACATGGATCCATTACTTGTTGCGGGGATATTTCATAAGCAATTTGTGATAATACACCCGTTTATTGACGGAAATGGAAGAACTGTTCGACTGATTACAAAAGCACTTCTCGCTTCAATGGGATTAAATACATTTAACTTATTCAGTTTTGAAAATTATTACAATAACAACGTAACGAACTATTTTACATATGTAGGAGAACGGGGAAATTATTATGATATAGTGGATAAAATTGATTTTACACCCTGGCTCGTGTACTTCACCGGAGGAATTATTGACGAACTTCTTCGGGTTAGCAAAGAATTAGACAAAGAAGTTTTGACTCCTCAGACAATATTGTCAGAGCATGAGGAAAAAATGCTTGCATATATTGATAGGAAGGGATTTATTACGGATAGAATTTATTCAACTCTGACCAAACGGGCAAAGGCGACCCGCAATCTTGATTTTCAGAAACTTATTTCCTTGGGAATTATCAAGATGGAAGGAAAAGGGAAAGCAACGTATTATAAGAGAGTATAAATTGAGGTTTTGTTTTGATTTCGCTCACCATCCAAAGCAGAATCTAAAAACTCTAAAGTACCGTTTGTCTACGAGGGATGGATGATGTTCGAACTTTTATTTACAAATTTTATTAACTAACAGCTGTATTAATACTGGCGGTAGTAAAGTAAAGGGGACGGTTGTAAATGTTCACTAATTCGGTAACGATTTGAGATAATCGTTA
>Ga0155332_109_pt2 | contig 18360 bp, 16 predicted proteins | sample RifCSPhighO2_02_FD_106300 | JGI IMG/M metagenome (GOLD analysis project Ga0155332, IMG submission 106300) | Candidatus Gottesmanbacteria bacterium RIFCSPHIGHO2_02_FULL_40_13 | reverse complement strand
CCAAATACAACCAGCATGCAAGTGCTTCCAGATGTTGAATAATAACTATCATTGGTAGCAGGGGCATTGGTACCCGTATCCAAACAAGTAGTACTCCTGTTGCTGCATACGGTGTCACAACTTTGATCAGTGGCACTGTTGGCAACAACACAAAACACCGGCGTGGGAGTAAGAGTGGGAATCTGGGTGGGAGTAGGAGTGGGCTGAGTGGGAGTAGGAGTGGGAGTAGGTCGATAGTTCCACCAAAAGGTTCTTGTGCTCGACCAAGAGCTGTAAGTTGTGCAGCTTGTGTCAAAACAACCTCTAGCCTGCCAAACATAGGCACTTCCGCTATTCCAGGCAAGATCAGGAGGAAGGATCATTGATGATGTAGCCATAAATATGCTTGTAAAGTTGACTCCAGTTCCAGTAATTTTTACCTGATATCCTACGGCATTTTGACAAAAAGACCAGTATATGGAATCTGGCAGTGAAACAATCGCATTATCTGCTGGTAGAAGAAGAGATGGCGGGCACACGAGTTGCGGCGCCTGAAATGACTCGCGCACGGCAACGAGTTTTCCGCCAAAAAAGTAATTTTTCCGCCAGTCGATGGTCCCGTCTGATTTTACGGTAATGTCAAGATTCGGTGAAGGATAGTACGTCGCGTCTTGTCCGGCAACCTTTTTCATCAGCCTTGCGCCAAAGGCGTTATAAATAAATGAAGCGGCGGTCCCGCCGGTAACAGCCGCTTGGGTCAGTTTATCAGTATTGTCGTATGTATAAGTTTTTCTCCCGTCATTCGTCATGCCGCCGATTTGATCGTAGTTATAGGAATAATTTGTTCCGGCAATCACTGCCGTCTGCGGACGATGGTAAAAACCGCTCGTGTAACTCCCATAGCCAAGTGAGACGGCGCCCGATCCCTCTGTTTTGGCGGTTATATTGCCTATATCATCATAGGAAAAAGACGCGTTATAGGCTCCACCTGCGCCCAGTAGTCGGTTAAGAGCATCATAGGTAAACGTCTGTGACATATAAAAGGGATCGCTGGGGGGGTTAGTATTTTGATCCGTGATCGCGCTAATATTTCCTGATGGATCGAACTGATAAGCAAGTTTTATCTTTTGAGCCGGGGTAATATTCGGACCGTTAACCTCAAGGTTGTTCAGGTGTAAATTGTTCGCATCATAAACATAGCTATTGACGACTCCGTTTCCGGATGTATAGCTGAGCATTTGTCCATCTTTATTATAACGGGCGTTTTGACCGTAAATATCTGTACCGCTAAGAGCAATGAAGTATGGACGATCATAGGTGTAAAGCAACGTCTCTTCAGGATAACTTATGGCTGCATTTTCAAGATGTTTCTCGGTACGGAGCCTCCCTCCTTCATCATAGGTAAATTGAGAGGTAAAAATAAGATTATTGACCTGCGAATCAGGAAGATTGGTGATCGTCCGCTTCTCCTTAATGGCTTGGCCTCTATTATCGTATTCATACTCCACTGACTCTATTAAATCTTCTGCCGGTGATTGAAACGACTCGACTTTGCAAATATTACCTATGCCTCTCAGGCATGAATCGTAGGTATTTTTCAGTACTTTTTTCCCGGCCGCAAATTTATTTGTTAAACGGTTAAGCATGTCGTATTCCAATGTCGTATTGACACCTTTTGGATTTATTTGAGCGATTAAATTATTAAACGCATCATAAGTATACCGCCACGCATAAGGATCCCCGGTCATTTCAGGGCTCATGTCGATATCCCACATTTTTATCTTCCTCCCCAGCACATCATATTCCATAATATTGACAGCATTCCCCAGCGTATCTCTAGTAGTTGTCGGCGCGCCCAACACCGGATGATACTCGAAACTGGTGTTGTAAGTAGCGGCATTGGTAATTTGTGAAGCCAAAAGAGTCTGGCCAAAGGCATTTTTGGTGACCATTGATTCGGCACAAAGCGTATCGGGATTTCCGTCCGTGCAGTTTTTATTTCGCGCTTTAGTTTTGAGCGGATTTCCGTCAATATCATACAGCGCTTCGTCACTAGTGCCATCCGGATAATACGTCACTCCCGGTCTGCCAAAACCATCATAGGTAAATCGTATTTCAGGAATTGACTGATCTGCCACAAAATCCCGATTATCAAAAGAACTGGCTGTAAAATTTATATAAGGCGCTGCGGTATATGAAAAACTTTGAAATTCTGTTTGCCCTAAAGCTGTATAGCGTTTGGAGACGATAATATCCTTTAATCCTTCTCCTTCCACCGGAATTCCTGCATTTGCCCACTCTCCGTCATACCAAACTCCCCGCGTCTGGACTTCTTCCGGCTCCATTGTAAAAAACATGGCTTCCGGAGATTTTTCCAATACTGCCGTTTTCGTCAATCAGTGTTCCTTGACCAACTAACATCTTTGGCCCGTACTGGCCGTTTATCTGCTTGCCCAAGTCCGGCAAACAGTTGGTACTCCAATTGCAGGAAGAGAGTCCGTCCTGATCGTTAAAGTAGTAATAGCTGGCAATCAAATTTGGCTTGACGCCTGTGTCCCCGGGTGCTTTTCCGGGCAGATAGGTTACCGTCATCCGTCCGAAATCATCATAGACAAAAGTGGTTGTTTCATTATTCATATCTTTTACTTTTACCAGATTACCAAGCACGTCCTGATAGTTGGGATGAGAGGAGTCAATAGTGTTAAAATCGTACTCGCTGATTACGCTCTGGTTTAAAGGATTTTTTACCCGCACTACAAATGCGCGGTGAATATTGTCATACTCTATGTAGCTGTTTTTTCCTAAAGGATCTGTTTGATGGTCCAACTGCCAGGGGTACGATGAGTTATAGTAAGAAGTAGTCTCGGAATATGGAATACCTTCACGCATTATGGAAACTCTGCTCACCTGTCCAAAATTTCCTAAAACTCCAAAGGCTTGTTGGTCGTAAAAAGTTCGTGCGTGATTGTATTTCACACCAACATCGGTATCGCTTATCCAGCTTTCTTTTGGCTGAGGCTGGAGACCTTTGGCCTCATTGGGACTGGTGTATTCAGTGAATGAGTATTTGGCAATGTCTGAAGTATCGTCATTGGCAGGGTTAGTGCAATCCACTTTGCCCCAGGCAATCTGCTTATGGGGCAGGGCGTAATGATCGATTGATCCGTCTAAATTGTTGTAGTCAACCGTGCTTTTGGTGCAAAGCTGGGGGGAAGGCATGATGCTTTTGGCTACCGACTCTGTAGCCAGGACCATCGACACCGTTTCCTCTAGTTCATAAGATCCGCAGTAACTGTCAAGTTCGGTATCTCCCTTTTCGTCATAAGTACCAAACATGGTTCCAAATCTGACTTTGAATGATTGGAGTTGCTGCTGATAGCGGTTCAAATCATCCGCATTATAAACAAGCGATTGTTTGACCGCGCCTTTTAAGGGACTGGGTTTGAAACAGGAGGCGGTTTCCATCGCCTGGTGATAAAAGACTTTAGATTTGGCGGCAATATCAGAAGTGCTGTTTTTCTCATAGACTACGCTTTCGATCTCCGGATAACCCAAAAATTCGTAGCCGGCAAAAGGTTCTGCCTGATACCTGCAGTTGCTTACGCAGGTAACATTTGGAGCGTTTACTGTTCCGGGACAGATATATCTGTTGTTGTTGCTAGGATTTTTACACCTTGCGTAGTAGTCAAGAGGTAATTCTGAAGGGCAACCCTGCCCATTTATATCATCCCAATTACAATTTACCCCTCCGACGCAATCCCACTCGTGTGCCACAACTCTTGTCTCCGAATCTCCCGGACAACGGCAACCTGATGGATTGCCTGTCTGGCACTCTCCGCCTCGAACATGACAACAGTTTTGGCCCTGATACCATTCATCTCCGTAACCGGTGACAAATGCCAAGCCTTGAGTTGCTCCTGTACCTGTGTAGCTAAACTCTGTTCTGACACTGTTGCCCATACCGTCATGACTAACCGTGGCTCTAATTCTATGTCTTTGCAAGTTATAGGCATGATCGCTTCTGCAGATATCACCGTCTTGAGTCTCTTTATCCGCATCGCAGTACTTGACAGCCAAGGCATTACCCGAACCGCCGTCCCAGTATTCAAATGCCACTTTTCCGTTCAAGCCGTTATCCGCAGATTTTAAAAAGAAATCATTGGGAGTTTGAGTTTGGTCATCATTAATGGAATTGACAAAAGCCGTCAAAGGACAGCCGCCCTTAAAATCACCGCAGTCTTCGCCATAAGAAAAAGTATATGAAGGAAGACGTCTGTCCGGATTAGTGTCCGGATCGCCGCTATAGGCGGTCACTTTGGTAAGGAGCGAATGAATAACTTGTCCTCCCGCAATTTCTCCGTCTTCTGCAATTCCATCTCCGTCGTCGTTGTGTTTGGTCGGATTCCAGCCGTAGCGGTAGTCAAATTTGTAGACTTTCCTGACTTTATCCAGGGTCTTGACAATAATTTTATTAATTCGATTCTGGCTAATAAAGGTTTGTTCGTCATCGGTTTGATCGCCGGCATGGGTTTGCCAATCAAGGCGTGTTTCTTTCCCAAATGACACTTCATGTCTGCCGTAAGTGATTTTATAAGGATATTCAGCGGCCACATAAGATTTTCCTTTATGCTGACCAAGTTCAAATAGATAGCGGTAATTGATTTCCACTTCACAACCGTCGCAGTCTGGCGGCTGGGTGGGCGGACCGCTTTGATCATAAATGCTCTCGGCTTGATAAAGATGCCAGTTATAGGTGAGCGCGTGATAACCCTTTGTATTGGAACCATAAATCATCCACGAAGTATAGCCTTGGGGTCCGTCAGCTGTTTCGTCATAAAGGGGAAACCAGTCATTTCCGCTTCCCTGATCGAAATATTCATTCTCAGGATCTTGTGGCCTTTCCCAATTATCTACCGTTCCCGGATAGCCAAAGTAGTATTTAGTGCCGCCGGCATCGGTTACCGTCCAACGATAGCGGCAAACAAAAAGCGAATTACCACCTTCATATTCATACTCTTTGCATCGGCTCCATCTTTCCACTTTGAGTTTTTGGTTGGGTACGGTTCGCCAGACACTATAAAAGCCGTCATCTGACTCTTTGGTTAAATTTGCAGAGCCTCCTGCAAAAGAAAGAATAAATTTATCATCCGACTCATCTTCCAAAGTCCCGCTGGTGTCGCGCGCAATTGAACCTCCGGCAGACATACCCCAGCCAAGTCCGAAAAGACCGGCCTGTTTTTGATAAGGATGATTGGCGTCATTTCTCCATTTGCTTTCCGTACCGCTGTAAAGATCATCCACCGCACTTGACGAATATGAGACGGAAAGACCTAAGGAAAGGTTGGCTTTATAGGCCGGTATTTCAATCGGATAGGAGATGGTGGTGGAGCCGGTGAAAAGATCCGAACCAAAACCCCGCAGAGACGGCAAAGCCAGGTTGTCTGCAGCGGCAGGATTTTCCGGTGAAAGAACTTGTTTTCCCCCGCGGGGAGGCGGAGATAACTTCGCCTGTATTCCTAAAGTTTTAGGTTTGCTGCGCTGTTTATTTTCTAAAGACTTAATTAGCAGAGAGTAGTCCTCTCCTGATACTTTTCCGTCGTTATTGAAATCATACAGGAGATTTTGGGTACTCAAGGCATTGAAATAACCGGATGTTGAGGGTTTTATAATGCCTGCCTTTTTGAGTGTCTGAAAAACCCCGAGTCGGCCGGCTAAAGCCATAATCTTTTTCCTCTGTACAATTCCTGCGCTCACTCCTAATATCAGCAAAAGAACAATAGCTAGATGAATAAAAAGCTTGCGGTTCAACTTATTTAGTATCCCGCCAAACCGCCTCTTTCCCTCCGCAGGATTTCCCTCACCCTGTCCGGAATAGACAAAATACTGATCCTGTTTTGTTGGCGTGTTATTTTCAGGCTCCATAATTTTCAACTATATTTGTAAAACTTGAGTTTGTTTGATACGTCTATGTTATTTGGCAATAGGATGGAAAACTCTTTCAATTGTATACTTATTCAATCGTAAATATCCAGGTAAAAAACGTCCATAAACTGCACCGGCGTCCCATACTTGAAAAGCTACTGTATCAAGCACAGCCATATGATTCATACTGGAAGAAAAATTAAACTTAATTAAACTGGAAGGCGCTCCTGCTGCTTGAAGTACTTCGTAGAGCAGAGCTGCCCGTTGCTTGCACACTCCTGAACCACAAATAATAAATTTGCCCAACTTTGTATTTCTAAAAGGATTCCAGGTAGTTAGTTGATTAGTACGATAAGGAAGCACACGATCGACATATTCTGACGCTCTGACAAATGAATCATCAGCATTTTTCCCAATGTACTCTACCCCATCTTTTATGGTTTGTCTGAGTACCGGATCCGTTGCTTGATCCACTATTAACGTTCCGGTTCCATCATATTGTGTCCATTTTCTAGCAGCTGCTGCAACATCATCTCCCCAGCCAGCCCCTGGAATTGGAACTGTAACTAATGCGCAGGAAAGCGAGTCTCCGCCTAAACATTGAGATGAATCTATAACAACATCGGCAGCTTGCAGTATAAGCCCGCATAGAGAAGGATTGGCTGCACATCCCACTGCTGCCACAGGAGCAGCTGATAAGACACCGGTAAATAGCAGCATCTGAGGAGTAGGACGAAATGGCTCATCTAATAAACCTGCTCCCCAAGATCCCCAAGGATTATATCCTGTTTGCCAACTGGTGTGGCTTTGTTTTCCCAAAGATCCTTTTGAACGTCCCTTTCGTCCTCCGCCGCTTCCGCCGCCGCTGCCATCGCCGGCTTCAAGCATGTTCCCGCTCGGGTCGGTATTGACAATCGGGTTATTGCCCACATAGGCATACTTATTCAGGGTATCTCCTGCTTTATCAGCAGTCGTGAACTTGGCAATGATAGGATCATAGTATCGGGCATTATAGTACAGCAGGCCGGTTTGATCAGTATCCGAGATTTGTCCGGTGTAACCTCTCTCTGTGGAAGACTCTCCTTCTGTCGATCGAATAGTACCGTAGGGGTAGTAAACTTTTCTGGAGACCACATGCCCGGTGGCATCAGTCACCATGGCGGTACTCCCCAGTTGATCCTGATGGATAAATGTAAGGGTGGTTGCGGCAGGAGCTGCTTTTTTCTGAAAAATCTGCCGTTGTTGGACAAGAATAGTTGAGACAATGAGGCTCAAACCTATAACTATAGTTGACAGTAATTGCCAGCCTTTAATTCCGGCGAAGAACTGTTTTATTGTAGGCATCTTCAAAATAAACTATAGAGTAATTCTTTCAAGAAAACTAGATTTACTTTTCATCCGGCTTCACGCGGATAAGCAATTGTTCGGAAAGCTTAAGAAAATATTCAGTAATTTTTTTCCATTCCAACGGCAGGATCATGACGGGAAATATAGTGACGTCGCGTACATGTGCAAGCGCATAGGAAAAATACAATTCTGTCAGACCTAAGTCTTTCTTTTTTGATAAATCATACAGATTCTCAAATGTAAGATCGGTTTTGTGCAAAATCCAGTAAAGATCGATATAGTCTTTCGCATCGGTTCTTCCAAATATCGCCGTAATTTTATTAGAACCAATATTCTCCAGTGAATCGATCCGTATATTTTTTTTCACCTTAATATCCCCAAAATGAACCGGAATATCACGGACAATGTCTATTTTCAGTTGCCTGCTGTTTGCACCGACAAAGATATATTGCAAAAATGAATCTGCGGAGACCTGGGTCTTCAGGCTCCATTCAAAATCCGATCCTATATGAAGAACTGTTCTATTGACGTCGTTAAAGTTCACATCTTTTTGATTGGTGAATAAGTCTAAATCGATACTTGTCCGGTGTTGGAAATAAAATCTCGTAAGAGCTGTACCGCCAGTCAAATAAAATAACGGCGCAAATTGGGTGGAAAAGAAAGCCTCCAGAAATTGATCTTGAAGGTGATAATTATCAGCGGTCATATGTTACGATTGCGACCAAACAGTAAGCGCATAACTCCAAGCCTCTCGAATTGGTCGTTTCAGCTTTAATTTTGGAAACATCGCTCGCACTTCATGAAGAGTCACATACTTCCAGACGTCATCAAAAGAGGCGCTTTCTAAAATCCGCGACATCATCCATATCTTCTCCGTTTCATTCTCCCCGCGCAAAATTTTCCGCACATCCTCCTCGGTAAGATCATAATCCCATAAAAAATAGGGCCGTTTGCTGTCAGACTTTTTCATGCAAATATTGTACCATGGTTAAGCTTTTCCTATAGTATAAATTCCTGCCAATTGCTTTGATTGATTGTCGCGGCCGACGCATTCGGATAAGCAGAGTTCCATGATACAGGAATTTTGGCAAGTTTTTCCCCATATTTCAATTCATATCCGTGTATATTACCCTCACTTTCTTCAATCAAATCCAATTCTGCTCCGCTTGTTAAGCGCCAAAAATAATGAGAACATCAATCACCCCAGGGGTGTTATACGTTTACACATCTTGGTTTATATGTTATTATTGTTATTAAATGAGAAGATCACAGGTATTAGCCGTCGGAGAAACATATCATGTTTTCAACAGATCAGTCGGTAATGAAGAAATATTCACTTCACTAAGAAATCTTAGTCGTATTTATGACATTACCAACTACTATCGCTATCCGCAAATATTGCGTTTCTCCCAGTTTCAGCTCCTCTCTCATGATAATCAGATAGAGTACTTGAAAAAGATGAAATCTAAATCACAGATCGTCGAACTAATGGCTTTTTCCTACATGCCCAATCACTATCATTTCCTTTTGCGGCAACTTAAAGATCACGGTATTAGCTTTTTTATGGCAAATCTGCAGAATAGTTTCGCCAAATACTATAATCTCAAATACCATCGTCACGGCACTCTTTTCCAAAGTCCATTTAAGGCTAAACGGGTTGCCGGCGATGAAGAAATGTTGCATGTGTCCCGCTATATTCACCTAAATCCTGTAACTTCTTTTTTGATAAAGTTGGAAAAACTATCCGCTTACCCTTGGACATCATTCATTGTCTACATGAATGATAATGCCGACACTTTTATCAGCAAAGAAAAGATTCTTGGTCTTACATACTCTAAGGATAAACATTATAGATTTGTAGCTGATCAGGAAGATTTCCAGAAGAAACTATCGAAAATAAAGCATCTAATCCCGGATGTGTAAAGCTACATCACCCCTGGGGTGTAAGTGTTTTCAGAACTGGATAATCCTGACTCAACAGATTTTAACTCGGTAAATAGACCTGTTATTTGGGAGACCCAAACATAATTCATTTATCTTTATTTTACATTAAAACATGCTTTGGGTTCTCGATGCTATAATCCGCATATGAACAATGTTTACAGAGAAAACAATATTATTAAACTTCCTGATGGCAGAATATTGGGATATGCTGAATATGGAAATCCCGATGGAAAACCCCTATTTTTCTTTCACGGTTGGCCTGGTTCACGAGTGCAACTAAGTCTTTTTAATGAAATAATCAATAAATTTAATGTCAGAATTATTGCACCGGACAGACCGGGTTTTGGCTTATCGGATTATAAAAAAGATCGGACATTGCTCGACTGGCCGGGTGATGTTCTTTATATTGCAGATTATTTAAAAATAAATAAATTTTCAGTAATGGGCCAATCAGGCGGCGGACCCTATGCTGCTGTTTGCGCCTATAAAATTCCTCATAGACTGACAAAAGTTGGTATTGTAGTTGGTCTTGGACCAACTGATATTGACGGAGTATTACAGGGAATGGGATTTTTTAACTCACTTGCCTGGAAATATTACCATAAATTTCCTGTTCTAATGGAACTGGCGTCCTCGTATCTTTTTTTACAGGCAAAAAAACTGTTTCCCTTTAAACCGTCTTTTTCATTCAGGGCAAAATCAGATCAGAAGTTATTAGCTTCAACAAAGCTACAACAGGCAATCTTTAGAAATAGATCCGAAGCATTTCGTCAGGGTAAAAAGGGATGTTATCATGATCTTAAGCTATATACAAATAATTGGGGTTTTAAATTAAGTAAAATAAAAGCTAAAGTATATCTGTGGTACGCAGATGCTGATAAAAATGTTTCTCTAAAGATGGGAAAATATTACGCTTCCCAAATTCCCAACAGTAAGCTCACTATTTATCCAAATGAAGGACATCTAATATTATATACTCATTACGAAGAAATACTAAAAACCTTAATTGACTGAAGACATAATTATTACGAATAGGAGAATTGATAAAACTGTTTGAGTCTTTGATCAGCTAAAGAAAAATTAGGTTTAGTAAGGGTCAATCATCAATACTTCATAAAATCTTCATCTTTTTCATGTATAATCCCCTTGTATGAGAATACTAATTGTCGAAGACGAAAGACGTCTGGCAAACATCATTAAAAAAGGTCTCACGGAAGAAGGTTTTGCCGTGGATATGGCATATGATGGTGAAGAAGGTCAGTATTTGGTAGAGTCGGAAAGTTATGACCTTGTTATTCTGGACGTTATGCTTCCTAAAGTTGATGGGATAACGATTTGTAAGGAACTCCGGAGTAAAAATATTAAGATACCGGTCATTATGCTTACTGCAAAATCCACGATTGAAGATAAGATCGCTGGTCTTGACAGTGGTGCCGATGATTACATCACAAAACCATTCTCGTTCCTTGAATTACGATCCCGAATCCACGCCCTTATCAGACGAAGTAAACAGGAACCCTCACCCACTCTAATAATAGCTGATTTAGTACTTGATCCGATCAAACACAAAGTTACCCGCTCTGGACGCAAAATTGTGCTTACTCCCAAGGAGTTTTCAGTCTTGGAGATTTTACTTCACCACAAAGACGAAGTGGTAACCAGAACCATGATTATTGAACACGTCTGGGACTATAACTTTGACAGCATGAGCAATGTGGTGGATGTCTTTATCGCATCCCTTCGGCGGAAAGTCGATAAAGGCTCCAAGGTAAAGCTAATCCATACCCTGCACGGCATCGGATATAAAATAAATGAAAATGGGACTTAGGTTCCATTTTCATCCTGAAGCCAACAAGCTGAAGGATCTATTGATAATCCTATGAACACAAAAAGCGTCAGATTCCATCTTACCATCTGGTATTCCCTGGCCTTTATTATAACCAGTGTTGTCATCTTTGCCAGTTTTTATCTCATCACTAAACAAACTCTTTACTCACAGACAGATGCAACACTTGATTCACATGGGGGTAAAATTGTGGAAGTCATCACCCGTGAAGAAAATAAATCCTGCCTGTCATGCCAGATGATGGCCAGGGATGCTTTTCTTCGTGAATTCAGTGATATACCCGGGATGGTGGTAATTTTGATGGATAATACGGGCAACATTGTCGGCAGTTCTGTTACAGTCGACAGGTCAGATAAAAGGCTTTCCCAACTTTTTGATCAGGTTTCAAAGACCAATTATCCTCACATTACTGATCATCTTATTTCAGATCTGAAAATGCGTTTCTGGGTTGATCCTATCTATAAAAATGATCAACTGCTTGGAGTAGTTTTTGTCGGACACCCGATCGATGTGATTGAAAAATCACTGAATAATTTACTGCTTATCTTGGTAGTTGTTTTTGTCGTGTTTTTGATGCCAACCGTTTTTGGCGGATATCTTCTTGCCAAAAGCGCCATCCATCCGATTACTTTAATTTCAGAGAAACTTAAAAAGATAAGCAGTGAAAACCTTGATGAACGTGTTGAAACTCCTAAAACCAATGATGAGGTGAAGGAACTGGCTTTAACATTTAATAGTTTACTGGACCGCTTAAGTCAGGCATTCAGGAGAGAGAGGCAGTTCATAGGAGATGTGGCTCATGAACTGAAAACACCTCTTGCTACACAGCGAAGCAACATTGAAGTTATTTTGGCAAAAGACAGGGACAAAAAAGAGTATATGAAGGCACTCCGTGAAAATTTAGTGGATAACCGCAGAATGTCAGCAACTCTTGATAATATACTCAATCTTGCCTGGTCGGGGGCGGAAATCACTTCTCACTTTAAAATTTTTAATCTTTCAGAACTGGTTAAAGAACTTCGCGATTTAACGGCCAAAATGGCATATTCTAAAAATATTAAGATAATCGGAGAAATCCAGCCAAATATCAAAATTCATGGAAAAAGAGATAAACTATTTCATGCTGTTCTTAATATCGTTGATAATGCTGTTAAATATACAAATGATCAGGGGACAGTAACTATTTCACTTCATAAAACACCCCATAAGGTACATTTGCAGATAAAAGATAACGGCATCGGTATTGCCAAAAAAGATCTTCCGCATATTTTTGAGAGGTTTTATAGAGGTACTGATAATGATAAGACTTCAGGGAGCGGGCTTGGTCTTGCGATCGCAAAGGCAATTATTACTTCTCATCATGGAAAAATTGATATTGAAAGTTCGATCGGACACGGTACAATGGTATCTATCACACTTCTTTATTCATAAAATAATAGGCCGTTAACCGAAACGGATATTTTAATTTATAAATTTAAAATAAAGAGCGCCTAAAGCTACGGCGACTCGAAGGAGGTGAAATTTTATGAAAAATCAATCGTATGTTTTACCAAATACTTTAGCTGTCACAACGCTGATTGTTTATGTGCTGTGCCTATTACTAGTAGGATTGTTTCCTGATATTTCTTTCACTATAGCCCAATCATGGCTACATGGCATTGCCCTAAGCAAATTGGATACCTGGAGTTTAACCATGTCTTCATTTATTTTAGGGATAGTATCATCAACCATAACCGCATGGGTAATAGGTTTCATTTTCGTACAAGTGCATAACTATTTTACGAAGAGAAAGTAATAAATGAGTAAGTATTTTTATCTGATTCTCATTGTTTTTCTTATTACAGGCTGGATCTATGTCTATAAAAGTCATCTGGACAGATTTAATGCGCCTGTCAAAAAAACTACCCTTCCGGTCCAAAAATATACCGACATCACCAGCGATGAGTTAAAAGAGATGTTAAAAAATAAAGATTTTTATTTTGTGAACGTCCATACTCCTTATGAAGGCGAGATAGAAAACACAGATGCATTCATTCCCTATAACGAGATTGATAAAAATCTTGATAAACTGCCCAAAGATAGAAATGCCAAAATAGTTTTGTATTGCCGCAGCGGCAGAATGAGCGCTGAAGCTTCACAGAAGCTTACTGAATTAGGTTATACTAATGTCTATAATCAAATACTCGGCATGCACGACTGGCAGTCAAAAGGCTACCCTCTAATAACCAAATAAATCTTAATAAAATCTTCATGGAAAATAAGATACAATAAAATAATTATGACCACATACGCCTGCCCCATGGATCCTGATGTTATAAAGGATGCGCCCGGAAATTGTCCTAAGTGCGGAATGAAACTTGTGCCGTTAATTTCTTCTGAACATGAGGGACATGAAGATCACGCATCTATGGAACAGGAATTCAGGAAACGATTTTTTATCACCCTTCCTTTTGTCGTTTTAACCATGCTTCTCTCCCCTAACATTCAAAAATGGCTGTATATAAGTCTTGTTTTTAACGGCCGGGAGTTGCTTTTATTTATAATCGGTACATTTATTTTCTTTTTTGGCGGTATCCCGTTTTTCAGAGCAGCAAAGGGAGAATTATCTCATAAAAATCCCGGCATGATGACTCTAGTTGCATTGGCTATAACTGTAGGATATACATTCTCTGTCGCTGCCACATTCCTTTTTCCCGGTGAGTCTTTGTATTGGGAAATCTCCACTTTAATATCAGTATTTTTACTCGGTCACTGGCTGGAAATGCGAGCCGTCCGGGGTACAACCGGAGCACTGGCAGAATTGGCAAAACTTATTCCTCCATCAGCTCATCTTTTGAAAAACGGAACAACTGTCGATATAAAAACTAGTGAGGTAGGAAAAGGAGATAAAGTTTTAGTCAAGCCCGGAGAAAAAATACCGGTTGATGGCGTTGTAGTTGAAGGAGAAAGCTCGGTTAATGAATCAATGGTGACCGGTGAATCACGTCCAATAACAAAAATTAAAGGCGACAAAGTCATCGGTGGCACCATGAACCAGGACGGATCTCTGACTATTGAAGTCACTAAAACAGGAGCAGATACTGCTATTTCCCAGATTATGAAGCTAATTTCCGAAGCACAAGCTTCAAAACCAAACGTCCAACATCTGGCTGATCGTGCAGCAGGAATATTATTTTATGTGGCCGTGATTGCCGGATTTTCTTCCTTCTTTTTTTGGTTTTTTATCACGCCTGTCGGGGCTGTCTTTGCCGCAACAGTTGCTGTAGCTGCAATAGTTGTCGCCTGTCCTCATGCATTGGGACTGGCAATACCCACTGTAACAACCATTACCTCAACACTTGGAGCAAAAAATGGAATTTTAATAAAAGACATGAAGGGGCTGGAAATTGCCCGGAAAATTGATTACGTCGTTTTTGATAAAACAGGTACATTGACGCGGGGTGAATTTGGAGTAGATAAAATAGTTAAGGCGAAGAATTCATCTTTTTCTGAAGATGAACTATTGATGCTCGCTGCCTCCGTAGAAATGAAATCCCAACATTCCATTGCCCGGGGAATCGTCAATGAAGCTAAAAGAAGGAAAAGTACGATTCCGGAAGTCTCAAGTTTTAAATCATTCCCGGGACGCGGTGCGCAGGGCAAAGTAGGTGAGAAAAGTGTCATTATTGGAAATAAAAAACTTCTTGGAGAATTAAAAATTGAAACGGAAGATTTAGAAGAAACAAGTCAAGGAAAAACACCAGTGTATATTGTCGTGAATAATGTTTTTCAGGCAGTCGTATATCTTGCCGATATAATTCGCGAAGAATCAAAAAATGCAATCTCAAGACTTCATGAGATGGGTATAAAAACAGCGATGTTAACAGGAGATACCCAGGATGTGGCAGAGGCAGTCGGAAAAGAGCTGCAGGTTGATACCATCTTTGCCCAAGTTCTGCCTGAGGATAAAGTAAACAAAGTTAAACAGTTGCAACAACAAAGACATATTGTGGCAATGGTTGGAGACGGGGTAAACGACGCTCCTTCTTTAACACAAGCCCATGTTGGCATTGCCATAGGAGCGGGCACAGATGTAGCTGTAGAATCTGCAGATATCGTGCTTATGAAAAATAACCCGCTCGATGTTGTCAAAGCGATATCTTTAAGCCGGAAGACAAACTCTAAAATGGTCCAGAATCTTATCTGGGCTACCGGGTATAATGTCTTTGCCATTCCCATTGCAGCCGGTATACTTTATCCTTCATTTGGTATACTTTTGAAACCTGAATGGGCAGCACTATTCATGAGCGCATCCTCAATTATAGTAGTTATTAATGCTCTATTACTTCGAAAAGCTAAATTATGACGATTACTGTGTGTTCTGCTCTTATGTTAATACCAGGCGTCCCCTAAAGTATAGAGAAACTATTAACGCTTGACCTGGATTTCCTTTTACTATATGATATTTACATATATGTGTAAAACCTGCGGTTGTTCATTTCGTTCAAGAGATTTTGGAAACATTGAACGGTTTATCGAACCATGTATTTTACTTCTTTTATCTAAGAGTTCTTCTCATGGGTATGGCTTAATGGAGGACTTAGAAAAACATTGCGGTGAAAAGGTCGACATTGGTGATTTATACCGGACACTCAGGCGGATGGAAAAAGATGATTGGGTGAAATCTGATTGGGAAAAAAATATTGCCGGTCCGGACAGAAGAACATATACAATTACTGCAGATGGAAAAAACTTTTTAATGTCGGCTGCATCCTCTCTTATCCGTACTGATAAACTCATTCATAGGTTTCTGGAGGGTTATCAAAAGATCAAAATAATACACTAATATGAAACTTGCCGTTATTATTTCTACTAAGAATGCCGAAACAAATTGGAATGCCTTAAGACTTGCCAATCTTGCCCTCAAAAAGGGCGATGAAGTAAGCATATTTCTATTGGGTGAAGGAGTTGAATATAGCAAGTTCAGTACTGATAAATTCAATATAATGCAACAGGTGGATGATTTTTTACAATCGGATAAAGGAAAAATTATTGCCTGCGGTACATGTATGGATATACGCCACCAGCAAAACAGCAAAAGCTGTCCCATTGGTGGCATGGAAGATTTATATTCTCTGATCGTTACAAGTGACAAGGTGTTAACATTTTAAGATAGGGGGAAATTATGGATTTTGACTATACCGTTACTACAAACAAAACTTTTGACGAAGCAGTAAAAACAGTTGAGCAGGAGACTAAAAACGCAGGATTCCGTGTTCTTTTTATCCATGACGTTACGAAAACATTAGCTGAAAAAAGCTTTCAGATTGAACCGTTTAAGATCATTGAGATATGCAACGCCAAGAGTGCCTACACAGTACTCAAGGCAGATATAAAAATAGGTTTGTGCCTTCCTTGTAAAATCAATGTCTATCAGAAGGATAGCAAAATTTATATTTCTGGTATGAGACCGGTTATTCTGTCGCAGTTTTTCCCCAAAGCAAATCTTGGCAATTTACCGGCGGAAGTTGATGAAATTATTAGAGGAATTATCGATAAAAGTAAATAATCCTATGAAAAAGATATTACTCATAATAATTCTTTTGTTCACTTTGACAGTAACACCATCCGTGGCTTTTGCTCAAGGAATGATGGGCGGCAATAACACAATTACGCAAAATGATGATGATCATACTGCCCGTGAAGAACAAGAAGGAAAAGAAATCTGGGATAATCTGCAAACAAAACAACTTGAGTGCAAAGACCTCACCGATGACAACTATGCAGTGCTTGGTGAATATTTTATGGGTCAATCAATTGGCAATACCCAAAGACACGCTGCCATGAATCAGATGATGACCGGTATGATGGGTGAAAACGGAGAAGAACAAATGCACATTACTATGGGTAAAAAAAATAGCGGTTGTGATACCGGAACGGAGGGAGGTGGTAGTAATTCTATGATGGGATATGGTTGGAATAATATGATGGGTAATTGGGGAGTATTCGGTTTGCTCACTTGGATACTAATCATTACCTTTCTTGTTCTGGGCATTCTGTATTTTTGGAAAGAAATAAATCGGAAAGTAAAATAATTTACCCCTTTTTTTTGGTACCCGATACTCATGAAATCTTCATAACTGTATTGGTAAGATAAGTGCTATTATTAAATCGGGAATTTTTTATTTGATTTAATTTTAGTGGTACTTATTAAGATTTATTGAATAAACATTATGTTTAAAACAACAATACCCATAAAAGGCATGCATTGCCGTTCCTGTGAACTTTTAATTGAAGATGAATTAAAAACGGTCTCCGGAGTAAAAAGGGCAGAGGTGAGCTGGAAAAGGTCATGTGCAGATGTTTACTATGAAGAAGAAGTTAATAATAATGAAATCCGGCAGGTTGTAGAGAAAGCAGGATATAAAATTGGTATTGAAGAAAAAAAGCCTTTATTTTCGAAAAATTTAGAGGATTATATTGAGGTGACTGTCGCGGGAGTCGCCCTTTTCTTTTTATATATTACCCTTAATATATTTGGATTTAGCCAATATTTCAATGTTTCGACAGCCAGTCCAACCGGTTTAATTCCCATATTTCTCATCGGATTGACAGCCGGTTTCTCTACCTGTATGGCTCTGATTGGAGGGTTAATACTTGGAGTTTCTGCCCGTTTTTCGGAAATGCACCCTGATGCGAATACTCTCACGAAATTTAAACCTCATATTTATTTCAATACGGGAAGAATCATCTCTTATGTTTTATTGGGCGGAGCTATTGGTGCTATCGGTTCGCTTTTCCAGTTGTCCAGCTTTAGCTTGGGCTTGATGACTATGGGTGTCGCCCTTGTCATGTTCACTTTGGGCCTCCAACTGACAGGACTTTTTCCCAGAATAAGCAGTGCCGGTTTTACCCTCCCGACAGGCATCAGCAGATTATTGGGAATCAATGAGTCTCAAAAAAATACCTACAGCCACAGAAATTCCTTTACGCTGGGCGCTTTGACATTTTTCCTGCCCTGTGGATTTACTCAAGCGATGCAGCTTCTGGCAATATCCAGCGGCAGTTTTTGGAAAGGCGCGGCAATTATGGGCATCTTTGCCCTTGGTACTGCTCCGGGACTTCTGGGAATTGGCGGTATAACTTCAATTCTGAAAGGCTTTTTTGCACAGAAATTTTTCAAGTTTGCCGGAGTAGCTGTAACTGTCCTGGCATTATATAACATGCAAAATGGAATAAATCTTATAGGGCTGTCTTCAATATTGCCTTTTTCATCAGGTACTAATGCTTTAGCTTTCTCCAATGCTCCAAATATTGTCAATGGAGTGCAAATAATAAAAATG
>Ga0155332_160_pt1 | contig 20391 bp, 14 predicted proteins | sample RifCSPhighO2_02_FD_106300 | JGI IMG/M metagenome (GOLD analysis project Ga0155332, IMG submission 106300) | Candidatus Gottesmanbacteria bacterium RIFCSPHIGHO2_02_FULL_40_13 | reverse complement strand
CCGACGTAACGTCGGGGTCCTCGCAATGACAACTGCGAAATTCGTAATTTATTATATCTACCCAACAACCGATTTTGCAATGTATAGATTCCAAAACCCGCGAACATAAAAACAAAAGGGTAAGCCGGCAGTGAAAATCTTTCTTCCCCGGTGCTAAACATATGGGCTAGTGTGATATAAATAAATAAGAAAATAATAATATATATAAACTGCTTTTCCGCCCAAGATTTTTCATTTTTTCTCTTCCTGGCAAACATTATAAGTCCAAATAGAGCCATAACTAAAAAGCCTGCATTAGTCCAATATACAAGAAAATTAATAATGGCGTTTGTAGATTCCAGTCTATATGGAAAGAGATAGTGCTTCTCCCAGACGTAGCGCATTTTTCTTACCCGCGAAACTATAAATTTTAAAGGATCTTTCTTTATTATTGTCATTCCCAGTTGAAAATATTTATCTGCCATATCTTTTCTCTCAATTGCAGTTTTTGGTGTTGAATACACACCCCAGACGTATAATGCTTCACCCGGCCAGAAATAGTAAGGATCGCGGGATGTGCGTGGAACCTTATCAACAATTAAACTGACATATACATCCCGAAAGAAAAACTTGTCAACCGACAATATCGCAAATTGATGAAAAGTTTTGTAGTTCGCAGCGATATTGTATGAGAAAGGAATAAAATAAATTATGGGCAATATTATACACAGAATTACCTTGTCACGAATTTCGCAGTAGTCATTGCGAGGAGCGTAGTGACGTGGCAATCTGATGAAAGATTCCCACGCTCTCCCGCACTGTGCGGGATCACTCGGAATGACAGCGGTGCGAAGCTCGACCTTGCGTTTATTAGGTTTGCAGGTTTTACATACCAGAAATAACAGCCAGACAAGAAAAAGTAATGTAAAATACAAAAAACTTGGCCTCACTTGGACAAAATATCCAAGTATGAAACCGAGGAGCAAAAGCAGGGATATCTTTCTGGTTTCTAAAAAGTGTAAATAAATAAAAAATACCAGTACCATGAAAAATATTGCCGCGATTTCTGTAAGCATTACTCCCACATAGGCAGAAGTGAAAGGATTAAAAAGATAGAGTATAAATCCCCAAAAAGCTGCTCTTTCAGTCTTGAAAATCTTCTTGCCGATAAAATACACCAAAAAAGCACTGGATGTATCAAGAATCGCCTGAAGTAGCTGCCAGGGAAACGGGTTGGACAAACCGAATAATTTGATGAAAGGCGCAATCAACAGTCCATAACCATAAAGCCTTGAATAATCCGCGTATAATCCGTGCTGTAAAATGCCCCAGGCAACTGATAAATATTGATTCTGATCATAGACAAACGGCTGAGGAACGAGATGAATTAACCATAACCGGTATAAAACCCCGGCAATGAAGAAAATTATAATGTATTTAATTTTCATGTATATACTCATCGTACTTCAATTTGCAAAGCGTTAACCATCCCAGGGGTGGCCGGATGGACTCCCCTGGGGTGTGGGATCTGTAAAACGGTTGACGACGGGTATAGAATATATTTTATGAGCAAGTTTTTCTTCTGCTATCTTCGATTTTTTTACAGTTTTCTCATCGCGGTAGTTTTTACAATACTAATTTTTAGTCTATTACAAATTAAACCCTCTCCCGTCTCCAATCTTACAGATATCATACCGGAGTACAGAACATCCTTTGTCCCGCAAAACTATAAACTTGTTTACTACGGCGTAGCAGTCGTCAGCATACCTCTGATCACAGTCATTCTATATATTATTTCAGGTATCTTGATGCAGAAATATAGCAAATTAAAACGTTTTATATTTGCTCCTCTTTCTCTACTTAGCATAACTATCCTTTTGACGGGTTTCTACCTTATTCTATATTACGGTCTTGCTACAATAAAAGGGTATTACTACATCTTCAAGCTTGATCCGGTAATCTACCATCCGCTTCATATTTTTGCATTTTTATTTGGCATTTTCCTCTTTTTTTTAATATATTTCAGTCGCCGGAAGATGCCCTTTATATCATCAACCTTGCACGCTGTCTATAACTATCTTCCGCTTATAGCTATCATTCTGATAATCATCACTCTATTTGATAGATTTATCGATGAAAAATACTTTTATGTCGGATATCTGGAAGCGTATTTACATACTGCCCCTTTCTTAGGACCTATTAACGACATCCTTATGGGAAAAGTTATTTTGGTAGACGCAAATTCACAATATGGTTTATTTCTCCCTTATTTTTCTGCCTTGGTTTTCAGATTTATTCCTCTTTCAATTGCCAATTTCTTCTACCTGATGGTAATTTATGGAATTATTTACTATATTTTTGCGTACCTTATACTTAAACTTTCAACAAAAAGTAATCTCTGGGCGTTAGTAGGTCTTATGGTCATGTTTACGCTTCATTTTTACTCAACATTTGACCGCTTTACCCGTCCGCAGGTTTTCCCCCTGAGATACCTTATGGATCTTCCCTTCTTTTTTCTGCTTCTGCGTTATGATATTAAAGAAAGAAAATGGCTTGAGTATTTTCTGCCTTTTTTCGCAGGATTAGCTTTTTTTTATAATTTTGAAGCCGGAACATCGATAATTATAAGCTATCTGGCTTATAAATCATTACGCAGTCTTTTTTACCATAAAGACAAAAGCCTGAATTTCAAAGTTTTATATATAATCAAGTCCTTCTTTTCTTTAATTTTCTATATTTTAACCCTTGGTCTTCTTTATAGCTTATATGCTCTGCTTAAATCCGGCCAATTTCCGGATTGGACCGCTCTCTTGTTCTATATTCGCATTTTCAGCAAAGGCTTTGGCGGCGACGGTTCTCCGCCTTTAATCGGACTGCACTTATTAACTTTAGCAATCTACCTTATCGTTTTGATTAAATCATATCTTTCATATATTAATGAAGCTCCTCTTCTCGCTTCTTGTGACATGGTATCATCGGATTCGACGGAACTGAAATCCGCCGAAGCCCCGACGTACGTCGGGGAGAAGGTGGATAAATGGAAGGAGAGAAATAATTTGTGGCAAATAAGTTTTGCTGTCTATGGTCTGCTGATATACATTTACTACATTAAAAGTCCTTATATTCTCAGTTTAGCCATTGTCTCGATTCCGGCCATCATATTAATGGTCAATCTTTTCCGGGAATTGTTTAATTTCTCTATAAAAAACAGGGATTCGCATGCATTTTCATTATCCAGACTAACTATCTTCACTCCCTACTTAATTTTAAGCAGTATTGTAACGTTTAGTTTCACTGTCTATTTTGCGAGATTAATTGTAAATCACAATCATCCCTACTGGGGAAGAAGTGAAGCTGATCGAATCCCTTCGGAAAAAATATATAACGGTATAATCACTGCTTCTTCATACATTCAGAATCGAGATAAATCTTATGGTAAAATTGTGATTTTATCTTATTATGATGCCATAATTCTTATAAAATCCGGTAAAACAAATGCCTTACCCATCAGTAATTCCCAGTTAATTCTAACCATATCTCAGGATGTTAAACTTCTAGAATACTTAAAGAAACTTGATCCTCCGGTCGTATATGCCGACACGGATACTGTATCTTTTTCTTATTATGCAGACAGAGTAGTTCAAGACAGACTCTTTCCGTTGATGTTTGATTATCTCAGGGAAAACTATAGAAGAACAGGTACCTACGGCTTTATAGATGTCTGGGAGAAAAACAGTATTTAATTTTATAAAAAATGCGTTTTCTTATTAACAAATTATTTAAATTAATAAGCGGTTATTTCCTTGTATATTTTTTCATCGCTCAACTCTATTTCTTTCTGGCTAACCTTCCGTTATTAATTAATATTATCCGTACATCTAAAGATACTTTTTTTCCTTTATTTCATTCAGCAAACCACTATGACTACAATATGTACCTATCCGTAATAACTCAAGGCGCCAAAGGGCTCTGGTTAGCCCAGGATCCCTATACTTCAGAAATTACCAATCCGTCACTTTTTTACTTTTTTTATATTCTTATTGGCAAAATGGCCGCACTTTTCAACCTGCCAAGTTATATTGCCTATCATATAATTAGAATTATCTCGACCGAATTGTTTATCATGCTTCTGTATGTAATGAACAAAACGGTTTTGGGTGTGAAGATTGGCTTCTGGGCTTCACTCTTTGGTATTATTGCCACCATCTCTCCTGTTTTCCTCTTTAACCAAACAGGGGCCTTTGAGACTTTTTTCCTCTGGTGGGGTGGGTATGAAGCGTTGAAACGACTTGATAATATGCCTCATTATCTTTTCTCTTTTGCCTGTCTGTTTTTAATAATTACCCTTCTGGTAAAATATTTAAACAGTAAGTCTGTCAAATACTTCTTAATCTCACTCCCCATAATATTTTTGAGCGGAATTATTCTTCCTCCTAGTATTCTTCCGATTTTACTAACAATACCGGCTGCTTGTTATTATCTTTTTATGCTTAATACTCGTGATAGAAAAAGAATTATATTTAGCAGTAACGATCTGCTGGCTTTTTTAATTTTGATTAGTGTCACACTTTCCCCGCTTCTTCTGATTTGGAGAGAAAATTATAATGGTTTTCCCTGGGACACCTGGAATAAATGGGAAATTGCCACATGGAATCTTAACGAACCTAATTTTAATCGCGCTCTTGTCTTATTATTTGGATTTCTTCCCGTTCTGTCAATCCCGGCAATTATTAAAATTATTAAAAGCAGAGATTTTACGAACATTTTTATTATTTTCTGGGCTCTCATGCCTTATCTTTTTCTCCCTTTTGTCAATCTTTTGGGATTTTCTAAAATGCGTCTGGTGTCATCATCTCCTTTCACGCCTTTTGCGATGATTGCTGCTTATTCGCTTTTTGGTACGGAATTTTTTGTCAAAAAAAGATTTCTGCAGATTACAACTTTGACTTTTTTCCTTTTATACTCTTTTTATATTTCTGGAATGCAATTATATTTACAATTAAAAAATGAAGTTGTCTCCCCTATGTACACTAGTATTTTTATACCCAATACAAGCTGGTACGGTATATATTTTCTGGCTAAAACAGCTCCAAAAAATTCTATTGTATTAAGTAATGAGTTTATAGGAAGCCTTATTCCGGCATATTCTTTCACTAAAACTTATTTTGCTCACAGTGTGCATACCAAGGATTTCCAAATTAAGCAAGGTTTGGTCGCCAAATTTTACTCGAATCATATGCCGGAAAAAGAGGCTTATAACTTTATCAAAAACAACAACATAAATTATATATATTATGGTCCGGATGAAATGTCTCTTGGAGATCCTCCGCTAAGCTATACTTTTTTAGAAAAAGCGTATGAAAATAAGGATGTGACTGTATTTAAAGTTAAAAATAATATATGACGACTGCTTTTATTATTCCGGCAAGAAACGAAGAACAGGTTATCGGTAAAATGCTGCGTTTTATTTTGGCGATATATGATAAATATATAAACCAGATAATAGTTGTTGATGACGGAAGTTCTGATAAGACAGCAGAAATAATAGAAAAGATCTACAAATCAGATAAAAGAGTTTTTTTAATCAAAAAAAAATCCCCACACGGAGTTGGTTTGGCAATTAGAGAAGGGTTAAAGTATGTCTCTCCAGATTGTGAATATGTTTTTCTTCTGGATGCTGATTTTATTAGAAATATTCCGGATCTAGAAGATTTTTTTATAAAAATCAAAGATTATGACGGATTGATCGGATCAAGGTATCTGGAAAAAAACTCACTTGTTCACTATCCCACCCTAAAAAAGATTTTCAACCGGCTCTTTCATCTCTGTGTTAGAGTATTTCTCGGAATAAATAGATCAGATTTGACCAACAACTTTAAATTTTACAGACGAAAAATTTTTAATTCAATCACTTTAACCGCCCGTGATTATGCAGTAAATGCCGAAACAGGTCTCTATCCGATCCTCAAGGGTTTTAAAATCGGTGAAATTCCAGTCACCTGGTATGCCCGCTCCAGAAATATGGGCAGTTCCAAATTTAAAATGCTTCAAGTCACCCCGGGCTACCTCAAAGTACTGTTACACGCCTCTCTCATGTCCAAATCGCCCGGATCCGGATTTCTCAGGGCTTTTCAAAAGTTAATAAAATAAACGGACAAAATATTTGGTTAACAACTGGCACTGATTCTATGACTTTGTCAATTATAGTTATCGGGGGATAAATATTAATTAAAGGGGGCGGTACAAATCCGAATTTCGTACTTTTAATCTGCCTTAATCCCAACCCTCTGCAGGCTTTTTTAAAACAGGATATGTAATTGGAATAAATCCCTTTCTCTACCTCCCATTTCATTTCCTTCTCTATCATCATCTCAACTATATGAAAAGGGTAAACGTTATTTGGTTCAATAAAAACCAATCTTCCCCCTGGTTTTAAAAAATACTGCAATTTTCCCGCTATCTTAGAGAACTTTTCTTTAGGCAGATGATGCAATATGAAAAATCCCACAATATGATCATATTTTCGGGGCAACGAATGTTTTTTTAAAGTAACTAAGTCTTTGATGTAGCTTTTAATATTGGTTATTTTTAGTCTTTTAGCAAGCTCTGAAAGAATTCTAATCTCTTTTTGGGAAATATCGCAGACAGTAAGTTTTTTGACAAACTTAGCCAGTTCAAAAGTAAACCTGCCCTGACCTGCTCCAACTTCTAAAACATCCCCTCTTTCACCCGGTATATTCTCCAATATTTTGGATACCAAATACTTAGCATAAGGCATGTTTTTAGAGTATGTTAAATAACCAGGCTGAAATGTGTTATAAAACTTTTTTTGGACATCTATTTTCATTTCATTTTTCATATTTATTAAAATTACAGAATTTGGACTTGAAATATTGTCACATTTGAATCCTGATAAACGGGTATTAGAAAATTATAAGATAGCGGTTTAGAGCTTAATTTTTTCTCTTCTGGACCCCAATATACATAATGTATCCGATTATTGAAGAGTAATTTTTTGGCTTCGGTTTCAGGCATTTGATTACTAAAAAAAAGCCTGCTATTTTCTTGTTTTAAAGAAAAATTTTTTGTAAGAGCCATATGACCCCAATAACTAATAACCGGAGCATAGGCAGGAAATATGTATGATGTTTGACTAAGGATAATAGAATTTGCTGGAATCGCTTCTTCTATATATTTGATTCCAGATAATTCGGCTATTTGAAAATAAAATAGTCCAGGAGCAAAATTATCGGTTATAAAAGATATTTTCCATAAAAATATATTAACCTCTACCTGAATAGTAATAATTAATAAGAAAATGATAATGATATTTTTAATGAATTTTAAGTTTAATTTGGAATTTATAATAGATAAGGATTGAGAAGCTAATATTGCATATGAGATAAAATGCGAATCTTCAAGCAGTCTAAGTTTTGGAATTTGTAAAATATTTACAAATGGCAGTAGGATTAATGGGAGGATAGACCAAATACTGATAAAAATAAATTCCGTGTTACCTGACTGAAGATTTTTAAGTATTGCCGGAATAGATAAAATAGGCAGAATACCAAGAACAAAAAAGGCATTATAGTTAAAATTCGGCTCGCTATAATTCCATCTATTGACTTGCCAAGAAGTAAATGTTTCGTTCCAGGGGAATCCTTGTTTTTCCTGATACTTACATGCAAGTAGCGAAAGAAAAGAAAATATGAAAATTATATAAAGACCGATGAATATTTTCTTGTTTTGTCTTATTTTTGGTTTTATAAATAAATTCCGTAAGAAAATAAAAAATATAGATAGAGGCAGAGCTATTCCTATGGGTGATAATACAGCCGGAAAAAATATTCCACCGATAAAAATTAATATTCCTGCTAGAACCGCATATTTTACTTGATCATTTTTAAAAAATAATAATATCAGAATAACAGACGCTATTAATAAATCATTGGCGAAGATATAATGCGGTAAAGAATTTAATCTTTCTAAGGCGCCAAAATTTGTCCACCATGGTACTCCAAAACCTACCTCTAACTTTTCCTTAAAAATAAACAGGGGTGAAACCGTACTAATAAGCGCAATGAAAGCAGCCCATAATCCATAGTAATTACCAAGTAAAATTTTAGTAAGAAAATACAATAAGATAAAAAAAAGCTCTACTGAAATTATCCGTGCAAGATGATAAGCTATTACAGAAGAGAGGTTAAATAACCAGGCAAATTTTCCAACAATAACATAGAAAATATAAAATATTCCAGGAGTAGTCTTTTCTGAAGTTACCGCATCATGGTATAGCCAAAAACCAGATTTTCCCTGAATAATCGCAGAACGATAGAGTCCGTAATCATGATCCCATAATGTGTGACTGAAATTGAAACTCATGCCTTCGGGTGTACGCAAAAAGCGAAGTAATAATGGAATATTCGAGAAAATAAGAAGCAGATTCGCTATTAAGAAATAAATAATCAAATTAGGTGTAATATGAGATAAAATACGCTTGACAAATTTCATTATCACGTTGCTTATGTTCCTTTATTAAATAAATAGTTAATTATTATTTATATACGATGCATTTCACGTTCTAGCTCTGAATTTGAAACTCAGCAAATCCAACCGGCATGGAGAAGATTATTCCAGTTTGAGATGATTTTAATAGTCTCTTTTAATCATCAACTTCCACCACAGTTTGAATAAATTTGTTCCTGTTTTATAAAGCCTTGGGAAATTAAAAAACTGGCTTTTGCCGGAAGTCCGCCAAAAGTGATGCACGGGAACTTCTTTAATTTTATAGCCGAAATGATGTATTTTTTTGACAAGCTCCACGCAAATCGTACCTGAATTTTCATAGAGCCGCACACCGGTGCGTCCCGATGCTGCATCGGGGTCAAATACCTCTCTTTTGATTAGCCGAAAATCACAGTCAGTATCGCGGATAGGCAATCGGAAGGCAAACTTGACTAAATAATGATAAACGCGGCCGGCAATAATTCTAAACCACGGATCATTTCTTTTAATCTTGTATCCATTTACCATTCCGACCTCTTTATCCAAGCTCTTCAACAATAATGACAGCTCTCTGGGATCGTATTGAGCGTCGCAGTCGGTATAGAAAATAAGATCTTTTTTTGCTTCCTTAAATCCGCTGATTAAGGCCCCGCCATAGCCTCTGTTTGTTTCATGATCTATAATTCTAATCCTATTTTTTATTGTTACATTGTTGCCTTGTTTCATTGTTTCATTAATAATCATCCCCAGCGCCTCCCGATCTGCTTTCCTGCTTCCATCATTGATAATCAGGATCTCGAAGTCATCGGTTAATTTGGCTGCCGTTGCCGCCGCCAGCCCGATCAGGCTGCCCACAGTTCCCCAGTCGTTCAGAAATGGGAAAAAAATAGTCAGTGATTGTTTTTTTGGCATAATTTATAATGGATGATAGCAAATTTAGAAAAGTATTGTAATATATTACTTGTCTAATTATATTAATTCTGTGAAACAATTGAAACTCTTACTAGTATCGAAGGTTACTTTCTTTATATTAACGACTTCCGTAATATTAGCATTGAATCTCACCCCTTTAATCTTGCAGTATAAACATGCCCCTCCCGGCCGGACTTTTAATCTTATCCATAACAACGTTCAGGATTTCTATTTCTACCAGTCGCTGATGAATGAAGGAGCCGGTGGAGCCTGGTTAACCAGTAATCCCTACACCTCGGAACCCCATCCTCCAACCGTCATCTTCTCTTATTTTGTCTGGCTCGGCTACCTAAGTAAACTGCTCGGGCTTTCTTTTGCTTTAACCTATCACCTCTTACGAATAACTTTCAGTTTAGTATTTTTTATCGCCGTATTTAAACTTATTTTCTTTCTTAAAACCCCTTATCCCAGGCTTGCTTATTTCTTTTTTCTATTCGCTGCGCCTGTCATGCATAAAATACCGGACGGGGCTAAATTCGTTACTGTACCTTATATGTACTGGTGGACAGCTGTCGACCCGATAAGAAGAGCCGCGTATCTTCCCCACCATATGTTGGCCGGAATACTTTTAATCGTGACAGTTATCATGCTACTCAGTTTTATCAAAAACCGTAAACCATATCTGATTATTTTAGCCATTCTTTTATCTCTGCCGCTTGCGCTGGTTCATCCGCCAAGCATCTTGATTCTTTTAATTACTCTGCCTTCATCAGGAGTTGTATATTTACTGCAAAACTTTAAAAAAGTCACCGGTAGCTTTCTCAAGCCTCATTATCAAATGTTTCTATATCTCCTGCTGTTTTGGGTAATTAATATTATTCTGGTTTTTATCATCGCTTCACAGGGAAACAGTTCGCTGATTTGGAGCAAGCTCTTTAACTGGGAAAAGGGCCAGCAGTTTCCGCTTATACAAGAACTGCCATTTGCTTTTGGCATACTTCTGCCTTTGGCGCTACTGGGTGTATTGAAGGCGTTAAGTAATTATAAGTATAAAGATACGTTTCTTGTTTCCTGGTTTCTTTTTCCCCTGCTTTCAATTCCCTTTGCCCCGCAAATTGGCATTTCTAATGTCAGGCTGATTCAGGGAGTACCGTATTTGCCACTCTCAATACTGGCAGTTTTAGGAATAGATTTCTTCGCGAAGCAATATGAAATTTTCGCAGATCGCATACGGATAAAATTTCATACGCGAGCGAAAATTACAGGATTCTTCTTAATTTTATTCATAATTTTTACCTACCCTACTCTTTCCTGGAGCGTTAAATCCCAAATTCAGGAATACTGGCCCATCTTTGGCAACGTCTATCTTGATAACAGGCTTAATAATGTATTTACATACATCAATAATAACTTTCCTGATAAAACAGTTGTTCTCTCCACCTTTTATACCGGAAATTATTTGCCGGCATTTACCCATACTACCAGTTTTATAGGCCATGACGGCTATACTTATAATATGGAGGATAAAAGAAAACTTACTGATAAATTCTTTGCCGGGCAAATGACGACCGAAGAAGTTAAAAACTTGATAAAGAACAATAATATTACTCTGATTTTTCAGGGTCCTGAAGAAAAGCCTATATATTCTAAATATCTCTATCCCAACATCATCCAACCGATTTATGACCAGAACGATTTCACGCTCTATGTTTTAAAGCTCCCTTAAGCTTAATTTGATTTATTGTAGTAAAATAAAAAATATATTTAAACTTACGATGAATTTTGTAAAGAGGTTAAAACCGCATTATAAAGAGATAGTATTGGTTATAACGCTTTCTTTTTTAGTAACAACTATATCCTCAACAAAACTCATATCTCAATATTTAAGGCGTCCTCCCGATCATGTATTTATAGGGATCAGCCATTATTGGGAAGATTTTTATTATTATTTAGACCAATTCTATCAGGGAGCACACGGCAGATGGACGATAGTAAACAATTTTACCTCAGAGAATTTTTCACCTACTATCGTATATTTCGATCATCTGCTTCTTGGCAAGATAGGCGGTATCTTAGGGTTGTCGCCATTTGCGGCTTATAATATTTCGGTTTTCGTGTTCAAATTCTTATTCATCAGCAGCAGCTATCTGATATTACTCATGGCTCTGCCAAAACAAGGAAGAATGAGGGTGTTTGCATTTGTTATTTTTTTGTTTTCAACCAGTTTCCCTTTTTTTGGGAACACGGAAGGTCATGTCACTTTGACGTCAATGCGTATATTCAGAACTGCAAACACTGTATTTACGCGGTTTGGTAATATTCCGGATCAGTTAGTCCGTAATCTGTTGGTAGTTTTTTGTTTTATTTTATTAGTCAAAATTCTTAAAAGTTTGTTTGATAACAAATTTCCCGTAAATCTAACAATAAATAAACTGGGTAAAGTCCATTTTTTTACACTTTTACTGCTGGGTTTCCTGTTTGTTTTTATCAGTATTTCAAACAGTATCAGAACTATTGTCATGCTTGCTGCAGCCGGATTAATTGTTATTTTACGCATGCCGAAAACAGACAGAGTCCGATATTTCATCAACTGGATCTTGATTGGTTTACCGATAGTACTGCCTTCTTTACTTTTGATGCTCTATCTGTTTATTTACTTAAAAAACGACCCGCTTTTTTCATATGCGCTTGATTGGGATGTAAAAGAGAATCTGGGACAGTTACAACTTTTATACGAGGATCCTGTTTTATTTGTAATGTCGTTTGGCACTCTAGGCATAACAACAATTATAGGTTTATTTCACTATTTACGAAAGAAAAGGAATATCGCAGAAACGCTAAGCGTGAATATATTGATAATCAGCCTGGCGGGATACTTGCTCCCCATTCATCGTTTATTACCCGTTGCTGGATTTCGCTTTTTTTCCTCGCTTATGTATATTTTCGCGGCAATTATTGTGGCCTATACATTGGAATGGTTGAGGTCTAAGCTTCATATAAAAAACGGGATTATAATTTTATTTATTTATCTGATCCCGAATCTGGCGACTTTAAGTTCATCAATATATAAGAATAGCCGGCCTGTCAACAAACTATCATCCCATCTTTTTTATATTCCGAATAAATTATACGACGGCTTCAAAGTGTTGGAAGCGCTGCCGCCTGAAGATGCTCTGGTTATTGCCAATCCTAATCAAAGTATAGATATTATGATTCCCGGCCTTACGGGTAAACGGACATATTCCGGCCATATATTGATGACATACAATAACGATAAAAAGGATACTGCTATTGATAAATTTCTTTATAAGTGGACAGATCAAAAAAAGGCGCTCAATTTTTTATTAGAAAATAAAATCGAATATGTGGTATGGACTATATATGATGGCGATGTTAAACAAATAAAACGCGACTATACATTTCTGCAGCCGGTTTATGAAAATGATATGATAAGCATCTTTACTATAAGTAAATCATAAAATAAAACCCCGGATGTGAAAAACTTATTAATCTCTTCCAACCGATTTATGACCAGAATGATGTCACTTTGTACGTTTTAAAGTAAAGAACTTAAGCTTCGGGATGCCTTTGAAGTGGTCTTTGTTTCTGGTGGCCAATTCTGCTCCAAAATATACGGAGGTCATACCGATAATATAATCAGCAAAGGGAACCGTAAGCTTCTTATCTCTCTTACTTTCTCCCACAAATTGCGCCAACTCCCGATCAAATGAAACTACTTTGAAATATTCCAGTAGACCATAAAGCATCTTTAATTCAGAAGCATTCATTTTTCCGGCAAAAAGTTCCATTATGGAAATACTCGAGACGTAGACTTCACAAAGTCCATTCTTCTGAAGTTCAGTAATCCGGGGCAACAGTCCAGCATTTATACGCAGAAAATCTATCACGACATCCGTATCTACAATCACTTTATCCATAGTTACCAGTTTCCCAGTGATTTCATATATTCTATTTCTTTCTTTCCTCTAAAAAATGCCCTGTCGAATTTTACGTGTTTGAATTTTCCGCCTATTTTCTTCATTACCTCTAAAGCTCTCTTCGCTCTTTCTCTCGGATCGTCTTCTATTTTTACCAGCTTGACTATCCTTCTTCCCTCTTTTTCCACTTCCACCTCAATCCCCTTATACGCTACCATATCAGCAATCTTAAAGAGGTCTTTTCTGAGATCAGTAATAGAAATTATCTGTATCATAACGTACATCAGTGTACGCTAAAATTAAGGATATGTCAATATTCGATTTAGTAATTATTATAAAACCACCCTTCGGGTGATATACAGAAGCAGGTGACCGGAGTTTTGAAAGATATATGTCAATTATCCAAACCGCCCACAAACAAAATCTGAATATCTTTGATACTTTGCATGGACTAATTACTAAAACCCTTGAATCCTTTATCCTTACCGGGAAAACACTTCCAATCCTCACTTCATAAATTTCATAAATTCCACGGAGTTATCAAGTGGGTACGTTTATTCTTACCTTATACACCTTGACCTGTGAATTCTGATAAATTAATTCCATAAAAGGATATTCTTTTGCCAGATCTTTGATGTTAGCAAATTCCTTTTCCTGCGGGCCATAATAAACATAGGAGATATTTTCGCGTTTTAGAAATTGTATTGCGTCTTTATAATCCATCTTTCCCGAATAAAACTCTTCCGCCTGCTGCTTTTTCACCGCTTCATTGGGTGTATTGGCATGACCGATATAAACAAAGTTTCCGGCATAGGCCGGAATAAAGTTCCCGGCAGTCTCACCCGCCAGTACCACATCACGAACATTTGAGTTGGATTTCAGGTAAAAAATCGCGTCCATGAAATCTTTCAGAGGATAAATAAGTTGGGCTCCTGTTGGCACTCTGAACGTTCCCAGTCTTTTAGAATCTACTTGATCTTTCAACCATAAACTCATTGAAATCATTACTCCAAGTTCCATTAAAATCGACAATCCTACAACGCTTATAATTACAGCACGAGCAATTAATCTCCGATTGTCAATAAGTTTTCTGGAATACTTCCAAGCTTCCATGATGAAATATGCCCCCAGAATACCAATCGGTATATGAATTGCCCCCTCGGTGAAGCGAAGTGCAGACTGCTGAGGAATAAACTCAAAGACGGCAAAGAGGATGATTAAGGCTATAATCCAGGCGACAACCCCAAAAAGCTTTCTCTCAACTTTTCTGATTACCTGAATCAGTCCGAATAAGGCAAATACCAGGAATGGACCGTAGGCCAAAATATATTCGAAATAGGGCATGATAAATCTGTGGTTTATATCAAACTCTGCCAGAGCTTTCCAGGGATAGTCTCTAAGCTGCCAACTCATGATAATTAAAGATAAAGCAGATAGAAAAAGAATAACCGTTTTGGGAAGGATTTCGCCCTGAAACCACTTTTTGACGGCTTGCGAACTGAAATTCGAGGAAAAAAATTCCAATAGGCAGTAAACTACAAAAAAGGTAAAAAGAATCAGTAAGGCGGGAGGAAAAACTATCCCGACTGAAAATCCAGCTACCCCCCACATTAGTAACTTAAGTGATCTAAGCGGCCTGCCTGCGCAGGCAGGCTTAAATGACCTCTCCGTTTCTCCGCTAAACTTCCAAATAAAAAGCAGCAGGAATATCTGACCATATAAGATATGCGGGATGAAAGTAATCCTCTGCAGACTATCAATTGCAGACCACCAACCCATGTAGGTGGCAAACCGCCAAAAATTACCGGCACGAACAAGCACCGGCCAGCTTCCGGCAGTAACAGTAAAGATAAAACTTAAAATAGACCATTTTGAAGGAAATAATCTATAACAGTAAAAGGCAGTAAGTAATAAAAATGACAAACCAAAGATAATTCTGGCAGTATGATAAACAGTAGAAGGATCAACTTGCAAAAGATTACCAAATTTGCCCAGATACAGATATATAATCTGGATTAAAGATCCTGCGTGGGGCTGATTATAGTATTTCTCCGTTACCAGCCATCTGTTTTCATATCCTTCTCTGATTCTCGACAGATAAAAGTTGTAATCAAACATGTAATTATGCACCAGTTCAAAATATCTTTCCGGAGGAAGCAAAGATTTTTGTTCGATTTCGTAAATGGTTGGTGAAAAAGAAAAGAGGACAAAAAGAAAGCTTAAAAAAATCAAGATAAACTTTGTTTTTTTAGGATTATGATTCATGCAGGCTGTTTTACTACAATCTGAATAGTGATACAATTCTATCATAGAACACGAGTTTCGCGTTATCATATAATCGTATTTTGTCATGCTGAATTTATTTCAGCATCTAACATATATTGAACCAAGAGATCCTGAAACAAGTTCAGGATGACAGTTAATGCGAAACTCGTAATAGAATAAACATATGTTAGTTAATAAAGGAAACCTGCTGAAGTTAATATTTTTCATCTTCGCCGTACTTCTATCGGTCGGGGCACTTTACATTGCTTACAGGTATTCCCTTCTTCAATCAAACAACATTATTTTGCCCGGTGGTATTACCTATCTGGGTCCTTCTTCTACTGCAAAGCCAATCTTGCCAACCTTAACCCTTAAACCCCACAAAGTTTTTACAGCTCCCTCAGATGAAAAATGGGTAACTTACCACGGAGTAATCTATCCTTACTCCTTCAATCACCCTCAAAGCCTGAGTCTGGCAGTTTTTCCCAAAGACAAGACAGATAGTGTCGCTTTCAGTTTTGACAACGTTGATCCCAGAGTGAATATACTTCTCAATATTGATAAAATTTCCGACCGTGATCCGCGCTTTTCAGGAAAACCGATTATTGATTATGTTAAAAATTGGTACAGGTATTTTTCCGGATTAAAAGGAGTCGACAAAATTGACGCCTTTCAAAATGTTAATAACCTTAAAGGATACCGGGCAGTTTTTATCAATGACATTAACCAAACCCCCAATGTCGATATTTTTTTTGAGGTTCCCGGAAATAACGATCTCGTCATCCATCTGGCGAACGGAAATCTTGATCCTTCAATCTTTGACAGAATTGTAGACAGCGTCAAATGGACTCCTAAAAAATAACCATTACATCTAGCGTGCTTTTTTGCTAAAATGACCCCAGACTTATGTCTGCCTTTTCCATTCTGATTGTAGTTGGGCTAGTCATCAGACTTATGCTTATCGGCAATACCGGTTTTTTGGCTGATGTCTCTTTCTGGAAGTCCTGGGGACTGGCTGCAATTGATCATGGAATCGTCTGGACCTCGTTTAACACAAATATCAATTATCCGCCCGGATTTATTTATGTCTTGTGGATTATGGGCAAACTTTACTCGCTGTTTGGCAATCCGCATGACTTTAATTCTTACTGGCGGGAGAATAACTTTGCTTTTTTGTTGGTCTCTAAATCAATTGCTATCGCTGCTGATGTTTTTATCGCCTGGCTGATCTATTTTTTTTTCTCGCAAAAAGACCGTCTGAAAAAACTTGGAGTTACTTTTCCCCTGTCTCCTAACTTCCCTCTTATTCTCTCGGCTGTCTTTTTTCTAAACCCCGTAGTTATCATCGACTCGGCTTTATGGGGACAGGTGGAATCATTTGGGATCATGTTTACTCTTCTGGCTATTCTACTTCTTTTCTATAAAAGACCATACCTGGCAACATTCATTTTTATTACGGGCACGCTCATGAAACTGCAGAATATTATTTATCTGCCAATCTACTTTATCTTCATCTACCGCAGTTTTGGCTTGAAAACACTGATTAAATCTTTATCTGTCTCGGCTATAACATTTGTGCTGGTTTGTCTGCCGTTTGTTTTGGCTGGTGATCTAAGTCAGGTTTTATTTTTGATGACTATAAACAGCGATTACTTTCCCTGGCTGAGTTTGAATGCCCATAACCTGTGGTGGATTGTCTCGGGAGCTAAAGGACTTAATGTGACCGATAAAATCACGGTTTTGGGTATGACCAATGCCAAGACTGCTGGTTTAATTATTTTTTCCTCTTTCTATTTTTTAAGCTGTCTTCTGCTATATCTCAAAACAAATGTCCGGAATTTTTTCCTGTCCTTAATTCTTGGCATCTTCGCTTTTTTCCTCTTTACCACTCAAAGCCACGAAAGGTACAGTTACCCTTTGGTTGTTCTCATGCTGTTTTTATATCCTTTTTTAAATCTGGAATACGGAAAGTTTGCGACCCGGTTTGTCAATTTAAAAAGCTATCTGAAAAATTTTTTTGGAAGCGCCGACTATTTCTGGCTTTTGTACATTTTGGCAAGCATCCTCATCTTTTTTAATATCCATTTCGGACTGGTTTATAATTACCCTCAAAACGGTTGGGGGTTCCTCTCTCAAATCACGACACCTCAACTGACAATCGTCAGCGCTTATTTTCACATCGTGCTGTTTTTTGCTTTTTTTGTGTTTGTCTGCTCACAGATCTCTCCTCTTTTTTTAATTATTCCTTTTGCTTTGACTGCCATCGGTTTAACGCTGACTAATTCTTCCCTGCTTCTTCGCCAAAATGTCTCTTTAACTGCATTCAAACCTATTATTGCCAATCAGGATTTTAGCATTCTTCAGGTAAATAAAAGCGTCAATTCCTACTCCGGCTGGAAATCCTGGAACAGGCTTTCTAATAATTATTTTTATTACAGATTTGGTTTCGGCGCCCATGCCAAATCAAATCTGACCTTTGACATCAATAAGAAATTCAAAAGATTTACCGCAGATATCGGAATTGATACCGAAGCAGGCACACAGGCTTCAGTCGTCTTTCAAATATTTGGCGATGAAAAAAAGCTTTTTGAAAGCGAAAAAATGGGTAAATTTGATTTCCCTAAACATGTTGAGATTGACATCAGCGGTGTAAAATATCTGGAGCTGATTTTGGATGACGGAGGCGACGGAATCAATAATGATCATGCCGATTGGCTAAATCCTGTACTGTATCCATAATAATGTAGCAAGTAGAATGTAGTAAGTAGCAAGCGGGTGACGCGAGCTAGAAGAAACAGTTGCGGGAAGATCATGCTTTTTGAGCACGCCTCCTGAAAAATTCTTGGCGGAATTTTTTAGGACGCAAAAAAGTCATGACCGACCTCAGTAACTGAAGTAGAATCGATAGAAATGATTTTATGAAAAAAATTTCGTCCATTTTGGCTTATATCATCCTGATACTTACTATCGGGTTTAACTTCTGGCTGAATTTTCCGGAGACGAAAGTTCTGGCTGATCCCAACGACAATATTTTCCAGTATTCTCTGGTCTACCGTACGAACTGGGTCTGGGAAAATTACGGATGCCCGCGGTCTTTAAATTGCCTTCCCAACCTGACAGACCATCTGGTAACAGCTTGGGCTGAAGGATATTCCCTGCCCTTGTATTACACCCATCTGCCGCAAATAGTAATCGTATCCTCATATCATATTATTATTCAACCTGTTACTGCTCTTTTCCAAATCAATTACACGCTTTACCAGTATTACAACCTGACTAAATTCCTGCTGCTTATTCTTTTCCCCCTGCCGATATTCCTCTCCCTTCGCCTGCTCGGTTTCTCATCTTTAACCGCTGCTCTTGCAGCCTTTACCGCCGCCAATTATTCTACAGACGGACTTTACGGCATTGACCCTCCCAGTTTCCTCTGGCGCGGATACGGACTGACTTCCCAGCTCTACGCCATATTTTTTATGCCGTTAGGACTGTCTTTCTTATATTTATCCTTAAAAAAACTTACAAAACCGCTGCATATTTTTCTGGCGATACTGTTTCTGGTTTTAACCATCAGCGGACATCTGGGAATCGGCATGATTTCCCTTATTTCCGGTGGCGTATTTGTTTTTTTGGATCTGGATCCTAAACTTATTCTTTCAAGGCTGAAAAGACTCGTTTTAATTTACCTTGGCATTATCCTCATACTGTCATACTGGATCGTTCCAATTCTCCTGTACACCAATTACCACATGATTTCTTTCTGGGACCCCATCTGGAAGTTTGATTCCTACGGTTGGTATGAGGTGGTGCGGCAATTTTTTCAGGGTGAAATTTTTGACTGGAAAAGACCAGCAGTGACGACCTATCTTGTCGCCGTTGGTTTTTTCACCCTTCTTCTTGATGAAAAACTGTTTATTTTTGCGGTCATGTTTTTACTGTGGGTTCTCATGTATTTTGGCAGAACTACCTGGGGAGGTTTGATAAATCTTATTCCGGGGTTATCAGACTTTCACCTGCACAGATTTATCGTGGGAATTCAGATTGCATCTCTGTTTCTTTTGCCTGCAGCTTTTTCTACGGTTTTTAGATCCATCAGAAAACTGATTGAATTAACCTGGGATAAAACAATCAATTTATTACAGTTATTATTCAAAAAATATATCAGGAGTCCGGGCGAAGGAATTACCAGGTTATTATCGTCTGACGATAAAATAAAATCACTGTATCAAAATATAATTTATTATATCTTAACATTATCTTTTGTTGCAATAATTTCTATAACCATGGTCAGACAAACCATAGATTATGCTAAGTTTAACAACCGCTGGATCGGTGAGGCTAATACAGCTTATCAATACGACTATCATAATTTTCTTGATCTGGTGGGTTATCTTAAATCCCAACCCAATGCCAGAATCTATGCGGGACGGCCCGGCAACTGGGGAAAACAAATGAGACTGGGTTCCACAGAAATGTATATGCTGCTGGGAGTCAACGGCTTTGACATGAGCCAGTTTCTGCCGGAAACCTGGTCTCCTTTATCTGAAATTGAACAGAATTTCGACGAAAGAGTCGAAGCTGATTATGATCTTTTTAATATCCGCTACATCGTCGCCTCCAAAGACGAGGGGTTTACTCCTCAGGCTGTGCTTACTAAAACTTTCGGTCCGTTTAAGGTTTATGAAGTACCGACAAGCGGCTGGTTTGATGTCGTCACAAGTGATATGTTCGTCAAATCAGACAAAACGAATTTTCTCAATATAGTCCATGTCTGGCAGAAATCTTACCCACGGGT
>Ga0155332_144_pt1 | contig 20605 bp, 33 predicted proteins | sample RifCSPhighO2_02_FD_106300 | JGI IMG/M metagenome (GOLD analysis project Ga0155332, IMG submission 106300) | Candidatus Gottesmanbacteria bacterium RIFCSPHIGHO2_02_FULL_40_13 | reverse complement strand
ATTTTTCCCGATAAACCCGTTTCCGATAAACCTCCGGAGGTCAGAATGGGCGGAGGAAAAGGCGATGTAGTTGATTATGTAGCGGTCGTGCGACCCGGAAGAATTGTTTATGAGATGGGTGGAGTCACGGAGGAAATGGCTAAAGAAGCCTTAAGGAGAGCCTCCGACAAACTGCCGATAAAAGCAAAATTTATCAAAAGAGCCTGATATGAAAAAAAATGAACTTAAGGAATATAAGAATAAATCCGTCAAAGATCTTTCGACCGAAGCGGACAAATTACATAAGGAAATAGCTAAGATAATCGTGGAAAAAACTACCGCCAAAGACAAAAAGACCGATCAGATCGGAAAACGGAGAAAAGCATTAGCAGTAGTGTTAACATTTATCCGCCAAAAGGAGCTGGAAATAAAATGAAAATAATAACCGGAAAAGTAGTTTCTGCAAAAATGCATAAAACAGTGGTAGTTGAGGTTCTGAAGCAGCGGCTTCATCCTCTTTACAAGAAGGTTATGAGAAGTGAAAAAAGATACAAGGCGCATTTCGAAGGAATGGAATTGAAAGAGGGTGATATGGTAAAAATTATTCAGGTCAGGCCAATTTCCAAAGACAAACATTATAAGGTCGTTGAAGTCATCAAAATAAAAAAATTATGATCCAATTAAGAAGCCAGGTTATCGCTGCAGACAATACAGGAGCGCATATCCTGTCGGTAATTCAGGTCTACAGAAGAGGTAATAAAAAAATCGCTTATGTAGGTGATATGATTAACTGCGTCGTAAAAAAAGCCGATCCGCTAGGCGTGGTCAAAACGCATGAGATTGTAAAAGCCGTGGTAGTTCGCGCCAGAAAAGAAACCAGAAGAAAAGACGGATCATACATCAGATTTGACGATAATGCTGTGGTTATTATTGATACTCTGGCAGATAAAAACCCGAGAGGAACAAGAATTTTCGGTCCCGTGGCCCGGGAAGTAAAAGAATTAGGTTTTAATAAAATTGCTTCGATGGCAACCGAAGTATATTGATAAGTATATGTCAGATAAAATAAAATTCAAAAAAGGCGACCAGGTAATTATTACTTCAGGCAAAGACAAAGGAAAAAAAGCCAAAATTGACAGGATATTTAGGAAAAAGGGATCAGTCTTGCTGCCGGGACTAAATGTTTACAAAAAACACATGAAGAAAAAGGATGAAAAACAGCCGGGCGGGATTATTGAATTCAGCCGTCCAGTACTATTTTCGAACCTTGCTTTGATTTGTCCCAAATGCGCAAAGCCAACCAGAATTGGCTGGCAATTAAGCGCCAAAGATAAAATCAGGGTTTGCAGGAAATGTTACGGGAGGATATAATATGCAAAATTTTTATCAACAATTCCAAAAAGAAGGCATAGCCAAATTAAAAAAAGAGCTGGGCCTCAAAAATACTCTGGCTTTGCCCAAGCTTTTAAAAATTGTCATCAACGTCAGTTTGGGGGAAGCCCTGACAAATAAAAACGCCATTGAACATACAGTCAAACAAATTGCAGTCATTACCGGACAAAAACCCATTGTCACTCATGCCAAGAGGGACATCTCTTCCTTCAAGTTAAGAAAGGGTGATGCGATCGGCGTCAAAGTCACTTTAAGAGGATCAAGAATGTATGATTTTTTAGAAAAACTGATTAAAATTACACTACCCAGAATAAGGGATTTCCGGGGACTGCCTTTAAGCAGTTTTGACGGAAAAGGTAATTATACGCTTGGCATTTCCGAACAGATAGTCTTTCCGGAAATAGAATACAGCGAAGTAGATAAAGCCAGAGGCCTTGAGATATCAATCGTGACTACAGGCCGCGACAAAAATCAGACAAGGAAACTCTTAGAAATTTTTGGTTTACCGTTAGTAAAAAATTAATAAACAGAAAGACGCAAATGGCAAAAGTATCAGATATCGTCAAATTTCAAAAAAAGCAAAAATATACGGTCCGGGATCACAACAGATGTTCTCTCTGCGGTAGAAGCCGGGGTTTTATGAGAAAATTCGGCCTTTGCAGATTATGTTTTCGTGAAAGAGCCCATCGCGGTGAACTGCCCGGCATTATGAAAGGAAGCTGGTAACTATGACAAGCGACCCTATTTCTGATTTATTAGCAACCGTGAAAAACGGTTATATGGCCCACAAAAAAGAGGTCTCTATTCCTTATTCCAAACTTAAAGAAGTATTGGCAAAGGTGTTATACCAAAACGGCTATTTGGCAAAAGTGACGATCAGTGAAACCGGAGTAAGAAAAAAAATTAAAGCCGGCCTGAAATATAAAGATAAAAAAGCAGTATTAGAGCAAATTATCAGAGTCAGCAAGCCCGGACGGCGTGTTTATGTCAAGTGGAACAATATCCCCCGCGTCCTGGGAGGATTAGGCTGTGTGATATTATCCACTCCTTTTGGACTTATCACAGGAGATCAGGCAAAAATCAAAAAAATAGGCGGAGAAATTATTTGTAAAATTTGGTAATATACTTCTCGCATTTGATTATGCGATCAGTATATACCCTTCTAATCTGATTATTGCTTATAATTATTCGCAAAATCAGTTAAGAATGGTATAAATATGTCGAGAATCGGAAGACAGCTAATAAATATAGAAAATGACATCAAATTGGTTTATCAAAACAACCAATTGGAAGTTAACGGCCCTAAAGGCAGATTGACTCTGTCTATTCATCCTCAGGTAATACTGACAATAACGACTAGTGAGGTAAAGGTTAGTCTTGTCAAGAAAGCGGAAACAACCGCATTACAGGGACTATACCGGACACTTATTCAAAACGCGGTTAAAGGGGTGAAAGACGGGTGGACAAAAACTCTGGAATTAGTAGGAGTAGGTTACAGGGCACAAACCACCGGCCGCGAATTGACGCTGAGTTTAGGTTTTTCTCACCCGGTGATCATAAAAGAGGCGGAAGGAATATCTTTTACGGTGGCCGAAAATAAAATTACAGTTATAGGATGTGATAAGTATATGGTAGGTGAAATTGCCGCCAAGATTAGAAAACTAAAACCACCCGAGCCTTATAAAGGCAAGGGTATCAGATATCAGGGTGAACACATCCGTAAAAAGATAGGTAAAGCCGCCAAAGCAGTAGGAGGATCAGGAGGAGCAAAATAATATGATAAATTTCAGGCAAAACCGGCTAAAAAGAAAAATCAGAATTAAAAATAAAATAAATCGGGACAAATCCAGAGTACGGTTGACAGTCTTCCGGTCGGGTAAGCATCTTTACGCTCAGGTGATTGATGATGTCAAAAATAAAACGCTTTTTTCGGTTAACGACAAAGATTTGCAGGATAATAAATCAAAATCCAACAAAACGGATAAAGCCAAAATGGCGGGAGAAATACTTGGAGAAAAAATAGTCAAAGGAAAGATTAAAGATTTAGTTTTTGACAGAAACGGTTACAAATATCACGGTAGAGTTAAAGCCCTGGCAGAAGGAGTGAGATCCAAAGGTCTCAAATTTTAAAATAAATATGAATGAAGAATTTACGGAAAAAGTCATCCAAGTCAACCGGGTTTCCAAAAAAACTACCGGAGGCAATAAAATAGGCTTTTCGGTGCTGATGGTTGTTGGCGACAGAAAAGGCAAAGTAGGAGTAGGGCTTGGAAAGGCGGGAGACGTGGCTTCGGCTATCAGAAAAGGCTCAACCTATGCCAAAAAACATATGATTCAGGTACCAATCGTCAAAACAACCATTCCTCATGAAGTCAGGTTGAAAAAAGGAGCGGCCAGAATTATCCTCAAGCCTGCTCCACCCGGAACAGGTATCAGAGCCGGCGGAGCTGTCAGATCAGTAGTTGAAGCGGCAGGAATAAGGGATATTGTCTCCAAAATACTGGGAACCGACAATAAAGCATCCAACGTCTATGCGACTTTTGCAGCATTACAAAGATTTAAAACAAAATGATAAAATTACATCAACTTCCAAAAACAGCAACTATAGGGAAAAAACGGCTTGGACAGGGATTGGGCAGCGGCAAGGGTAAAACTTCAGGCCGCGGCACAAAAGGGCAAAGTTCAAGAGGAAAAATTGCCAAGGCGCTCGGGGCGGCAGGAACCATTTTAGTCAGGCGGCTGCCTCTTTACAGGGGTAAATACAGAAATAAGCCCCGCGGTCACAAAGCATATGAGGTCAACATCAAATATTTAAACATCCTTCCGAAAGATTCAGTAGTTGATGTTGAAACCCTAAAAAAATATCACATTTTGGACGCAAATTTTCCTGCTCATCATAATGTGAAAATACTGGGAGAAGGCAAACTTGAAGTAGTTCTCTGTGTTAATTTACCTGTTTCCAAAGGCGCGGCTAAAAAAATTACGGATGCAGGGGGAAAAGTGAATCGGGATAAAAAGTCCAACAGTAAAACTTCATGAATAAATACCTGCAATCAATAAAGAATGCTTTCAAGTCTCCTGAGATTAAGAAAAAACTTCTTTTTACCGCCTTTATCTTTGCCGTATTTCGCATTTTTGCCTATACGCCATTGCCGGGAGTGGATTTAGTAAGGTTGAAAGATCTATTTTCAAAAAGTGAATTTTTAGGACTCCTTGATATTTTTTCCGGCGGAACTCTGGTGAATTTTTCGGTGATGGCAATAGGTTTGAACCCATACATCAACGCCTCAATTATTTTACAGCTTTTAACCATAGTTTTTCCAAAACTGGAAGAATTATCCAAAGAAGGTGAATATGGCCGCGAAAAAATCAACCAGTACACCAGATTTCTGACCGTGCCTTTGGCGGCTGTTCAATCTCTTGGTATGTATGCACTTCTCCATAATCAGGGAATTATCACCACGCTTTCTCCGTTTATGCTGATTTCTCTTATTTTATCGATGACAGCAGGCACGATGCTTCTGATGTGGCTTGGCGAACTGATTTCCGAATTTGGCATAGGTAACGGCATATCTGTCCTGATTTTTGCCGGTATAGTCGGCAGACTGCCTTTATCGATTGGCCGGACTATTGCAGTAGTTAATCAGGAGTTACTTCTGAATGTCTTAGTGATCGTCGTAATATCTTTTATCGTGATTGCGGCGATAGTTTTTATCAACGAAGCAGTCCGTCAGGTGCCGGTCCATTATGCCAAAAGAGTGCGGGGCAACAAAATCTACGGCGGATCATCGACTTATCTGCCCTTGAGGTTAAATCAGGCAGGCGTCATACCTATAATTTTTGCCGTTTCACTGGTTCTCTTGCCGTCCATGTTTGGACAGTTTGCAGAGCAGCTGCCCAATAAATTCATCGCCGGCTTCTCCAAAATATTGGTTAACATTTTTCAGACAGACGGAATAGTCTATAATTCAGCCTATTTTTTACTTGTCATCGGTTTTACTTATTTTTATACCGCCATCACCTTCAATCCGCAAAAAATTGCCGCTGAAATTCAAAAATACGGAGGGTTTATCCCGGGAATCCGCCCGGGGAGTTCTACCGCCAGCTACCTGAATTATATTCTGACCAGAATAACACTCGCCGGCGCAATTTTTCTTGGTACAATTGCCATTTTTCCATCTCTCATGAAACATATTACCGGAATATCAGCTTTGACCGTAGGAGGCACCAGTGTTTTAATCGTCGTTTCGGTGGTTCTGGAAACCGTCAAGCAAATTGAGGCTCAGCTTGTGATGCGTAATTATGAAGGTTTTCTGAAATAATGCATCTTATTATTTATGGCTCCGAAGGCTCCGGCAAGGGAACACAAGCCAAACTACTTTCCGGAAAATATCGTCTGGGAATTATTACTTCAGGAGATTTAGTCAGAAACGAAGCTTTGACTGACGCCAATCATTTGGGAAAGGTTTGCCAAGATGCTTTGGAGTCAGGTAAGTATGTTCCGGACGAGGAAATGTTTAACCTCTGGAGTAAAAAGTTAAATAGCAGAGAGGCAAAGAAGGGTTTTATCCTGGATGGATTCCCCAGAAATGTTCATCAGGCTGAATTTTTACTCAGCAAGGTCAAAGAATCCGGCTATTCAATCGACCGGGTGATTTATTTAAAAATTGGCGATGAGGAAGCGATTAAGAGACTTAGTCTTCGTAAAAGACAGCTGTTTGCAGGAAGCTCTGTCGTACACGATACTCCGGAGAGGATAAAAAGCAGGCTGTCTGTTTATAGAGAGAAAGAAAAAGACCTGCTGGATTTTTTCCGCCGGAAGAAAAAATTAACGGAAATAAACGGCGAACAGGAAATTGAGAAAATTTTTCAGGATATAGTCACGGGACTTCGGGATTTTTAATGAAGAGATTATTGTTGATTCTTATCGGATTACCGGGTTCAGGCAAGACAACAGCCGCTGATTTTTTAGCCAGCCATAAAATTCCGGTCGTCAGAATGGGACAAATAACCGATGAAGTGCTTCGGAAAGGAAAAATTAGTTTTTCAGAAATTAATGAAAATTACATTAGACGGAGTTTACGAAAACAATACGGGGATGACATTTACGCCCGTCTTACCAGTCACATAATCAAAGAATTGTTTTTAACCCACCTTGTTGTGGCGGTAGACGGATTAAGAACACAGTCTGAATACCAATTTTACCTGAAACTTTTTAAAAATTTGAAGCTCGTACTTATCGAAAGTGATACGAAATGGCGTTATAAAAGGCTCATGAAGCGATTAGTCAGATCCATGTCCAAAATTGAGGCGGCAAAAAGGGATAAGTGGGAAAAGGAAATAGGTCTGGCGAAACTCAAAAAACGCGCGGATTATTTAATAACCAATAATAAAAGCAAAAAAGAATTAGAGACAGCTATGAGGGCAATTCTTGCATCTTTAATAGACCAAAATGATTAAACTTAAAACACCGAAGGATTTAGAAATTATGAAAAAAGGAGGAGAAATCCTCTCAGAAATACTTTTTCTGACTTTATCTAAGGTGCGGGCAGGAGTAAGCCTTTTGGAACTTGATAAATTCGCTGAAAATGAAATCCTGAAAAGGAATGCCCAGCCTGCTTTCAAGAGGGTTAAAGGCTATCAATGGACAATTTGCGCTTGCGTCAATGACGTGGTAGTACATGGCATTCCTGATCCTTATATTATTCAGCCGGGTGATGTAGTGGGAGTGGATTGCGGAGTTTATTTCCTGGGCTTTAATACCGATGCCTCCTGGACGATCAGGGTAGAGGGCGGTGAAAACGCAGTTCTCAAAGACCGTTTTTTAGCCGCGGGCCAAAACGCGCTGTTATCAGCTCTTAAAAAAGTCACCATCGGCAATTATATTTATGATATTTCCAGATCTATGCAGGACTCTATCGAAAAAGAAGGCTACAGTATCGTCCGAACACTGGTTGGTCACGGGGTAGGCAGAGATCTTCATGAAGAACCTGAAATACCGAACTTCGTCACTCTCGATCGGGAAAAAACTCCCCTTATCAAAGAAGGAATGACACTGGCGGTTGAGATAATTTACAATCTTGGGGGCAGAGACGTGGTTTATAAAGGAAATGACGGATGGACAATTGCCACGAAAGATGGTAGAATATCTGGACTTTTTGAGGCGACCGTGGTACCGACTTTCCACGGTTGTCTTGTTTTGACTAAATTAGATTCTATATTGGAAAAGTTTAGTTACCATTAAAAACTATGGTTCATCAGGGATCTTTTGAAGTAATAGGTCAAGTATTTGAGGCTTTGCCCAACACCCTTTTCAGGGTTCAGTTGACGGATGGAAGTAAAATATTATGCCACCTGTCAGGCAAAATGAGAATTAACTATATCAAAATACTGCCAGGGGACAAGGTGAAGATTGAGATGACGCCATATGATAAAACCAAAGGCAGGATAGTCTATAGAATTGGATAAAGAATATGAAAGTAAATGCATCAGTCAAAAAACGCTGTAATAAATGCTCCGTTGTCAAACGACGCGGAAAATTATTTATCATTTGCGAAAATCCAAAACACAAGCAAAGACAAGGATAATTTATGTCAAGAATAGCCGGAGTTGATTTAATAGACAGTAAAAGAGTAGATATTGCTTTGACCGTGATTTATGGAATTGGACGGAACAATGTGGTTGATATTCTTGATAAAGCTGATGTGAAGAACGCCAAGAGGGTAAAAGATTTAACCGAAGATGAATTAAACAGATTGCAGAAGATTGTCGATAAAGAGTATAAAGTAGAGGGAGATTTGAAGGAAGAAGTCACGGGAAACATCAAAAGATTAAAGCAAATTGGAGCCTACCGGGGGTTGCGGCACGCCAGAAATTTACCATCTCGTGGTCAGAGGACCAGATCAAACGCCCGGACCAAACGAGGCAAAAGACAAACTGTTGGTGCATTAAGAAAAGAAACCAGGGCTAAGCTGGATACTCCCGCTGCCAAAACAAGCGAAAGCAAATAAATATTTATGAAAGAGAAAAAAATCCATAAAAACGTAGAAAAGGGCAGAGTTTATGTCGCTGCAACTTTCAATAACACCATTATTACCATCACTGATGAAAAAGGCAATACTTTGGGATGGGGAACGTCAGGCTCAGTCGGCTTTAAGGGAACAAGAAAATCCACACCCTTTGCCGCAACCAGCGCTGTCGACCAGGTGGCCCGGAAAGTCATCTCAGCCTATGGACTCCGATCTGTTGAAGTTTTCATTAAAGGACCCGGCTCAGGCAGGGATGCGGCCTTAAGAGGTTTAAAAAGCGCAGGGTTGTCCATCAGTATGATTGCTGATGTGACGCCGATACCGCATAACGGAGCCAGGCCGAAGAAAAAAAGAAGAGTGTAACAATAAAGTTCTGAGTTATAAAGTTTGTAAAGTGCTTTATAACTTTATAAACATAGTACTTTATAACTAAATTATGGCAAGATATCGAGGACCAAAAAACAGATTAGCACGAAGAGAAGGAATAGACTTGGGGCTCAAAACCGCAGGAAGTCACGCTCATGCCTCACTTCTTCGCCGGCTGAAAATTACCCCAGGACAGCATGGTCAAAAGCGGGGCCGCAAACCATCAGATTACGGAATTCAGCTGCGGGAAAAACAGAAAGTAAGAAGAATATACGGGGTACTGGAAAAACAATTCCGAAAATATTTTGATACAGCCAGCCGTGATAAAGGCAATACGGGAGAGGCGTTAATGGTTGCTCTGGAAAGAAGGCTGGATAATGTTATTTACAGGTTAAATCTTGCTCCCACCAGAACATCCGCCAGACAGTTTATCTCACACGGACATGTTACAGTTGACGGAAAAAAAGTGAACATCCCTTCCTTTTTAGTAGAAAAAGATATGGTTATTTCCTACAAACCGAAATTTACAGGAAATCCCCTGATCAAAAAAATGCTTGAAGATAAAAGTCCCAACATTGCTGCCTGGCTGGAAAAAAAGGGTCCTGCGGGCAAGGTGTCAAGACTGCCGACACGCGCTGATATCGGAGAAGACATTAATGAACAGCTTATTATAGAATTCTATTCCCGATAAGGAGGAAAAAATGATAGAACCTTCATTTTCTGTTAAAAAAGATGTAGAAAAGGATAGCTTTGGCCGATTTATTATCGAGCCATTGGAACAGGGTTACGGCCATACACTGGGAAATAGCCTTCGCCGGGTTCTTTTGACTTCACTCAAAGGAGCTGCTGTCACCAAGGTACATATCGACGGGGTGAAGCATTTATTTTCCACCGTCCCGGGCTTGAAGGAAGATATAGTTCAGCTTCTTTTGAATATTAAAAAATTACGCTTTAGCCTGAAGACAGACAAAATGGCCAAGGTAACGTTATCAGTTAAAGGGATTACCAAAGTGACAGCCAAAGATATTAAAGGCGTGGACGCGGAAGTAGTCAACCCGGAGTTGTATATTGGGGAACTTACTTCCAAAACAGCCAAACTGTCAATTGAATTTACCGTGGAACCGGGTTACGGATATGTGTTGGTCGAGGAATTTGAGGCGACAAAAGAACTGGGATCCATTATGGTTGATGCATCATTTTCACCAGTCGTAAGAGTCAATTATAAAGTGGAATCTACCCGTGTTGGCCGGATGACGGATCTCGATAAACTCATTATCGAAATCTGGACTGACGGGACGATAACACCGACAGACGCATTGAAAGAAGCAGCCAGAACCATGGTTACCTATTTCATGCAGGTTTATGAACCAAAAGCTAAGTCGGTTGATAATGTTGCCGTCACGCCGGCAGTTTCCGATGAAATTTTAAAAATGACCTTGGAGGAACTGGATCTGCCAACCAGAATAGTTAACGCTCTCCAAAACGGAAGCATTGAGACAGTCGGGCAGCTTCTGGGAACGCCCAAGAAAGAATTATATAAGATTAAAAATTTAGGTACCAAATCGATCACTCACATCGAAAATATCCTGCGGGAGAAAGGTATTGCTTTAACTGTTTAAACACTTATGAGACATCAGGTTTTCGGCCGGAAGTTAAATAGGGACGTCAAGGAAAGGAAGGCTTTATTCAGAAGCCTTGTTTCTGCTTTGATAACAAAAGGCAAAATTAAGACTACTCTTGCCAAAGCCAAAGCTATCAGGGGCCTTGCTGAAAAACTGGTAACTTTAGCTAAAAAGGAATCGTCTGCCGGCCGGATGAAACTTACCTCATTTTTGATAAAAAGTGATCTGGTGAAAAAAATAATCCAGGATATCGCACCAAAATTTTTAGACAGAAAGGGAGGTTACGTCAGAATCAGAAGGATCGGGCAAAGAATAGGTGATAACGCAGAGGAAGTTTTTTTGGAGTGGACATTTAACAAAGAGGAAGTAAAAGACCTAAAAACGGGGAAAAAGCCGGTTAAAAAACAGGAGAAAAACGAGGAAAATAAAAAAGGTAAAATATAATGAAGATAAATTCGACCAACACCAAAACAAAAGATATAGAAAAACACTGGCAGCTGTTTGATGTTAAGGGAAAAATATTAGGCCGCGTGTCGACCGAAATAGCAAGGTGTTTAATCGGTAAAACCAAGCCTTACTTCGTGAATCATCTCGACTGCGGAGATTATGTGGTGGTGGTGAACGCTAAAGATATTGTGGTAACCGGCAATAAAGCAAATCAAAAAATTTACGAGCATTTTTCCGGTTACCCCGGAGGGTTGAAGAAAAAAACTTTTGCCCGGGTTTTACAGGAAAACCCCACACGCATTATCAGGGAAGCTGTAACAGGAATGTTGCCCAACAATAAGCTTCGTGATTCCATGCTCAGGAGACTTTTAATTTATCCGGATTTCAACCATCCGTACAAAAATAAGTTCAAAGTTCAAAGTTAAAAGTTCAAAGTTTTTATTATGCCAAGAATAAAAAAAGAGAAAACAGAGATAAAAATTAGAAAACCCGCTGAAAAGAAGACAACCAAACAACCGGAGTTTTATCAGGCTGTGGGACGAAGAAAAGAATCTACCGCCCGCGTCAGGCTTTATACCACAACCAAAGATGAAATTATTCTTGACGAAAAAAAGGTAAAAAAAGGCGAGATGGTAGTGAATAAACGCCCCGTACAGCAATATTTTTCAGGTGTTGTCAGTGAGAAATTGTATATGGAGCCTTTCCGCACCACCAATACTGCGGGCAGGTTTGTAGTTTCAGCCATAATATCAGGCGGAGGATTATACGGGCAACTGGGAGCCTTTATCCACGGGATTTCCAGGGCTTTGGAAAAAGTGGACAAAGAGAAATTCCGTCCGATTCTTAAAAAGAAAAACCTTCTTACCCGCGACCCCAGACGCAAAGAAAGAAGAAAAGCAGGTAATGCCCAAAAAGCACGGGCCAAAAAACAGAGTCCAAAACGTTAATCATTTTGGCTCGAAGCCCCGTCAATCGCTCCCTAAGTCGTGTACGAACAGTACCTAAAAGACGAATGGTAAGATTGTTTAAGGGCGAGGGCAAAAAAACAGTCACCAAAGCGTTAAAAGATACTTTATCACCCAAAATCCAAGTGCAAGGGAAGTATATGCTAAAGGTGATAAAGAAGATCAATTAAATCCCCTCAAAACCAATTTTCAAAGATCCGCCGAAAACTCGTACGAACCTTTTTAAAAAAGAAATAGTGGGGGTCGTTTGCGCGGTTTCCACTCTGGAGATGACAGATTGTTTAGTTTTTAACCTCCTGGCGAGTTCTTTTTGTGTCATTTTATTTTTTATCCGTGCAAGGATCATGGCTCGGGCAATTTCGTATTCCGGCATGGTTTCTTCAAGAGATTTCCTAAACTCCGGATCATTTAAAAGTAATTTTTTGTGTGTATTCCAGTCCATATTAAATATAAAATATCACAATTTTGCGATATTGTCAATGGCGCACTGTATATTCTCTCAGTCTTGTTAAAGCGAGTTTCAATTCTTTTCGCGGTGTTTTTTGAGTTTTTTTATGAAATCCATGTAAAATAAGAAAAGATTTACCAATTAAAGCTATATAGAAAAATCTTAGCGATGCTTCGCCTAAGATTCGCAGTTCCCAAAGCGGTGTCCCAATTAATTTTTTCGTATGAGGCATGCGAAGTCCTGGACCAAATTCGGCTAAAAGTTCGAAGGAATTATATACTTTTGCTCTAGATTTATTTTCTAAGTCGTCTATAAATTTCTGAATCGGATTTTTACCTGAGCTTTGAGAATAATACTGGATTCTCCAGCTGTTCATAATGTAATTATACATTTAACCATAAATTCATATACTAGATACAGCTTACTATTTTTTGTTTTCTGCCTACTGCCTATTGCCTATTGCCTATGGCCTCATACCCAATACTTCCTACTTTCTACTTACTACTTACTACTTTACACAAACTACTATTCGTAAATCCCTCGCTTCAGATACTGTTGCAACGAGGTGCAACCTCGAATTAATCCGGGAATGTATGGCTACAGACAGGGTGAATTAGAAGACACACTTGACAAATAGTGTTACTTTATGTAAAGTAGTATTTGCATATGGTATATCCACGCAAAATCTATCCGGAACTCTATTCTCACGCTCAAACCAACCTCGTAACTGTCCTCACAGGTATGAGAAGAACCGGAAAAACCACGCTGATTCAGCAACTGCTTGCAGATTTACCCAATAAAAATTCGATTTATTTGGATTTACAGCGTCCTGATAATAGAGAGCTTTTTGAGCAGAAAAATTACGATACCATTCGCGAGACCTTTATAGCTCGGGGTATATTGCCAGACTTGCCCATGATCGTGGCTCTTGATGAGATGCAACTTGCCCCGGAGAGTCCGAGCGCGATAAAATACTTATCTGACCATCATAAGATTAAGTTCATTGTCACCGGGTCAAGTTCATATTATCTGAAAAATTTATTTTCAGAATCTTTATCCGGCAGAAAAAAATTGTTTGAATTGTTTCCCCTGGATTTTGGAGAATACCTGACATTTAAAGAGGTTCAGCATTCACCGTTAGACTGGAGAGAGGGTCAATTCAATAATTTAGAGTACAACCGTCTTTCTTCTTACTATGAGGATTACATCCGTTTTGGTGGATTCCCCCAAGTAGTGCTAGCCCAATCCGAAGCCGAAAAGCGGGATATTTTATCAGATATCATGTCTTCATATGTAAATATCGATATTCGTTCTTTGGCTGATTTTTCTGATGAGCGTAATCTTTATGCTTTAGCTAAACTTTTGGCAGGCAGAGTCGGAAATAGGGTTGAATATAGCAATCTTTCGAGGCTCATTGGGTTATCCCGCCCTACGGTTACCAACTATGTACAGTTTTTTGAAAAGACTTATTTGATCAGAACGATTGGTGTGTATACCAGAAGTATCGATCGCGAGATTGTAAAATCCCGAAAGCTTTACTTTTGTGATACCGGGCTGGCCAATACTCTCTCGGATCTCTCAAGCGGAGCACAATTTGAAAACACTTTGTTTAATCAACTTGCCAGAATAAGACAAGTTCAATACTTTGCTTTGAAAAGCGGCCAGGAAATAGATTTTGTTCTAAACGATGATTTCGCCATAGAAGCAAAAGAGACTCCTTTGGAAGCTGACTTATCATATTTAAAAAGAATTGCAGCCACAGCCGGGGTGACAAATGTGAGGCTTGTGGGCAGACGTGAATCTCCAAAATTTAAAAATTATGCATGGGCCGGCTCTATAATTTAAAAGTAAACAGATTGTGAAAGTTCCCAATACGCTTCGGAAGTGGGACAGGAAAGGGGTACTGAAGGCAGTGCATTTTGGACCTAGAAGAGAAGAGCTACAATCATTGGTGATTTAGAACAATCATCGTTTCCAACAGAAGAAATCCTTCGTTTCAAACAAGGTTCACAAGTAATGCTCCTTAGAAACGACAAAGAGAAGCGGTGGGTTAATGGCTCCATAGGACAGATAACCTCATTAAACAGCGACGAGATAAAAGTAAATATCGACGGATATACTTATTCTGTTCCACCGGAAACGTGGAGCAAAATTCGCTATACCTATAACTCAGAGACAAAGAAAATCGAAGAAGAGATAGTAAGCTCATTTACGCAATTTCCACTTCGACTTGCATGGGCAATTACTATCCACAAATCACAGGGGCACACTTATGGTAGTGTTGCTGTTGACATGGGGAAGGAGTATTCGCTTGTCAACGATATTGGCAAAAAATGGATTTAGTGATGAGACGATTGCTGCCGGATATTGCCACGATTTGCTTGAAGATACTAAATGTTCAGAACAGGAAATAAAAAAATCTTGCGGAGAGAAGGTGTTAGAAATTGTAAAGGCCGTAAGCAATGAAAAAATAAAGGATTGGAAAGAAAAAAAGCGAAGATATATAAAATCAGTAAGGATTAGTCCGGTAGAGGCAAAAGCAGTTTGTTGCGCTGATAAGATTCACAATCTTCAATCAACTCTTATTGCGTATCCTAAGTATCAACCCGAAGTCTTTTGGGCCAAGTTCAATGCTTCAAAGGAGGGAAAGGAGTGGTTCGAAGAAGAAGTTTTGAAAATGCTGAAAGAAACCTGGCATCATCCGCTAGTTGATGAATATGAAAAGTAACTTCTAGAATCGGTGAAGTTAATATAAAATACACACAGGGTGTGGATGTTAGTGGATGTTTAATTATTTGAAGTGCTCAACTGAAGAATTATTGATAAAGATTATAGATACGGGTAATATGTATTCATGCCCGGTACTGCCGAAATACTAAGCAGAAAATCTCTTGTTCTGGTGCTGGCGTATGCGCCGACCGGCCTTGGACATCTGCGTGTAACTTATGCCTTAAATAACGGACTTCCGGAAGGAGTTTTGCCAGTTCTTTTGGGATCGCAGGACGACTCACTAACATACCTGCATCGTTTGGCCAGCTCTAATACCTGGGGCAGAAAAATTCAGGAAATTATTCAGTCGCCGCCTGTCGAATCCATTTTTATCCCTCTTTACCGGTTCTTTTTAAAATTACATACAGAAGAATTGTATAAAAAGCTACTAACTATTCTTGACCAACGCATTACAGAACCAAAATCCATTTTAGTTGTATCTACCCATTTTGGACTCGGGCATCAGTTAGTAGAGTTGAAAAAGAGATTAGCTAAAGAAAGAGGAGTCAAAATGTTCGTCGTGGTTGTAGTAACTGATGATACAGTACAGCAAATTTGGTATGTAAACGGTGCAGATCTTACTTTCGTCCCGTCGGAAACAACAAAAAAAGGGATGATTGAATTTGCAGAAAAACATCATTTGGCTAAAATTCCCATAGTCGTATCACCCTATCCGGTAAGTCCTAAATCGACCAAGCCTATTTCCTCTGAGGAGTTTGCAACACGAAAAAAACAGGTTACAGAAGCGCAGCAGACTAAAATTCACATGGCTATTCCTATATCAGGAGCTGCGGTGTGGTTGGATTTTTATACAAGACTGATTTTAGGACTGCACGTATATTCCGACAGGTTTCTATTTCATGTTGTTTCCAAGGAGGCGCCCTACACGTACGGATTTTTGAAGATGATATTAAAATATCCATTTATCCGGCAGTATACAAGCATTCATGACCGGGAGGTAATAAATCTTTATGAGGATGTTTACCGTACAAATATTATCTCACTTGAAGTTACCAAACCCAGTGAACAGGCATTTAAGGCGCTTATTAACCCAGATCAATCAGGAGGATCACTCTTACTGCTGTCCTCTCCCGTTGGCAGACAGGAATACGATAACCTTGCTTTTTTGCGCCGCCACTTCTTACTTCCCTCAAAAGAAGAAAAACAGTTACTCTGGAGACTGTCGTTGAGAAAGGCAAGACTTAAAGATGAATCGAATGGGATTCAACTAATCCAATCTGCAAAAAGTTGGCGCTCTGTTGAGCTGCCACAAAATCCTCTGGAGGCGGCGTTTTTTATTTGGTGGATGCTAAAAGAGGGGATATTTTCATCCATGATGGAGTGCCGAACAGAGGTGGATGTTACCACGCGCCATGGCAGGGAACTTGGGTTTGACGGTGTCCAAAAAATTTGGAATCGCGTAGCACAACTGATAGAAACTTCTTACAACCCGTCGGGTTAATTAGCTTTAAACATCTTCTTTACCTTTCTATCCGACGGGTTGAGAACGTCAGGAAAATATTGCATTACTATACTCACCCGTCAAAGACGGGTAGGCACGTTTGGAAGGTATTTATAATCCAAAACCGGTTCTAAATTTATCCATTTTTAGATTAAAAAATGGTATAATACATTTATGTACAACTGGTCAGTCGATGAGAAGAAGTTCAAAAAAGACAATCCCAAGGAATACCGTCTCTGGCGTTTAACACAGCTTATCAATTACGGGTTGGATGGGGAAAAGCTCGATAAAAAAGAAGTAAAACAAGTCTGGGAAACAATTAAAGATAGACTTGATCCCAACACCAAGGTCTATTTGGAATATCTATTATGGGAAAAGCATCCGTCCTCAAAAGACATCATAAAGAATTATTGGAGCTTGTCCTAAAAGAACCGTATCTGCTGAAACGGTTTTATTGGACAGGCGGAACTGTTCTTGCAGAGTTTTACCTGCACCATAGAGAGTCTGAAGATATTGATCTTTTTTCAGAAAACCAAGAAATACATCTTCCCAGTATAAACAAGTTCATCGGTATTGCCGGAACGAAATTACACGCCAAAAAAATTGTTCACAGACAATTTCTAGGGCTGCATACGTACATTTTTACGCTTTCCACCATACAGCTTAAAGTTGACTTCAATTATTATCCGTTTCCCAGAATTGAAAAAGGCCGCAAATGGAAAGGACTGGAGATAGATAGCTTACTAGACATAACGGTCAATAAACTGCATACAATATCGACAAAGGCAAGAGAAAGGGATTTTGTAGACCTATATTTCATTCTCAAAAATGAAAACTGGAATCTCAAAGAACTCATTATTCTTGCCAAATCAAAGTTTGATTGGCATATTGACCCCATACAGCTGGGTCAGACGTTTACCCAAGTAGTTGCATTAAAAGATGTTCCCAAAATGCTTGTTCCATTTGACAGAGAAGACATGGAACGATGCTTTTTGAAAGAGGCAAAAAAACTGGCAAAAGATATTTTTAAGTAGAACAAGAGGACCTCTTGTAAATGTTCTTAAAAGGCTATATCTATGTTGAAAAATGTTATAGTCGGGATTTACGAAAAAATTCGAACCTCTTTTAAAAATTTATAAACCTTTGCGTCGACGCGTCTGACGCTGCGAGTCCGCTATTTTTTTGGAAAGTCTGACTTACCAGTCACATTTGACGTAGCGCGCGCGATTTTCTCGTCCAGAGGACGAAAGGTATGCTTTTCCATATTACATGATCAAATAATCAACATTGATGAAAAATCATATCTTAGTATCGATGGAAAAAGTGGTTCGTTTTCAATCTGTTTACATTTTATCGGTTTCTGTTTTAAAATCTTTTCTAGATAATTGATGAGAACTGTGCGTTTATCTATTTTTATATTTCCTAACATATGGCCAGGAATTTCAAGAGGGTAGATAAATACTTTGTTGTTCGAAAGTTTACATTCAAAATAAGGAGTGTGTTCTCTAAACCCACCTCTATATCTCCGAATAATTGTTCTAATACCCCATTCTTTCACTTTGCTACTATCAATTTTTAATACTCGAAATAACTTATAAAAATGTATTGAGTTATGATCAAAATCAAATTTAATCTTTATGTTAAGAATTGGTACTAAGACTAAGAAAACTAACAAAAAAAACAAGATCCCACCGTAAAAATAATAATCTCTCTCCCATGGTTTTGTTAAATACCAATAAAATAAAGAAGAATTTAGCGTTAAAACAATAAAAGCAACGATCTTAATTTTTAGATCCAGAGATTTTGTTATTATCATATACGAATAAAATTCACTCCCGGTGCGTATTAGATTGACACATCCGGATATATACCGTTTGCACTTAAGATTACGAAATATAATAGCGGTATAACCCACCGTACGTTCACTTTGCTTCGCGAATAGATTTACGATGGGTAAAAATAGACGGACTCCAAATTTTTTCTGTCGGGGATACCCGATTTGAACGGGTGACCTCACGCACCCCATGCGTGCGTTCTACCAACTGAACTAATCCCCGATATTTATGTTTATCTTTTCTACGATAGCGTATTTAACTTGTTTACCAATTCCTGTTTTGTAAAATGATTCACGATTAAGAACGTCACGTTTACAATGGTATTTTTCAAAGTATTTTAAAATAAATGGACCATTATACTTTGACCAGGTATTAGATCCTTGATTATGCTCTCTTACTCTATCTTGTGGTTCTTTTTCTGTCGACCCTACGTAAACTTTTCCATTCTTTTGGCTTTTCATGAAGTATACGTAATACATACCCAACTGTCAGCCAAAGGCTTCATCCAAGGGATGATAGTGCCTTTGGGCTAGATCGGCCTATGGCCGAAACTAATCCCCGAGACGACCATTTTGTCCTATTTTAATCTAGTTAAACCCATTGTATTTTAGCATATCTTGTGAAAGAATGTGTAAGGTTTTAACCGATCTGAAAGGAAAGAAAGATATGGTGGTCAGTCAAAAACTCCAGGCAATAAAAATTGCTATGGAGCAGATAGAAAAACAATACGGGCGGGGAGCCATCATGAAGCTTGGCGAACAGACAGCAGGAAAGATGGTAATTGATGTTATCTCTACCGGTATTTTACCCCTAGACCTAGGGCTTGGCGTGGGCGGTCTTCCGCGCGGTAGGGTCATAGAAATCTACGGGCCTGAAGCGTCCGGTAAAACCACGGTCTGTCTTTCCACTATCGCGGAAGCACAAAAAGCCGGGGGGGTGGCAGCATTTATCGACGCAGAACATGCCCTCGACCCCCAATGGGCTGAAATACTCGGCGTTAAACTTGATGATCTTCTTATCTCTCAACCCGATACCGGGGAGCAGGGACTTGAGATTGCTGAAACTCTAATCCGAAGCGGTGGGATAGATATCATCGTTATCGATTCCGTGGCCGCTCTTGTCCCGCGGGCAGAAATCGAAGGAGAGATGGGGGATAGCATGATGGGAGTTCATGCCCGACTAATGTCCCAGGCTCTCCGAAAATTAACGGCGGTGATCTCGAAATCCAAAACGATTGTGATTTTTACCAATCAACTCCGCCAGAAAATCGGCATCATGTTTGGTAATCCCGAGACGACGACCGGAGGGATGGCGCTTAAGTTTTATGCAAGCATCCGCATGGACAGCCGCAAAATTGAGAGCCTCAAAGACGGTGATCGCGTCATCGGGAGCCGCCACCGGGTACGGATAGTGAAAAATAAAGTTTCCCCTCCGTTTCGGGTAGCAGAGTTTGACGTGATGCATGACGGCGTATCCCATGAAGGGGGTCTTATTGACGTCGGGTTGGAACTTAATGTGCTCACTAAGTCCGGCTCATTTCTCAAGTATGGCCAACAAATGCTCGGACAAGGAAGGGAAGCAGCGAAGCTTTTCCTCAAGGAAAATGCTAAGTTGACCAAGGAGATTACCGACGCCATCTGGAAAGCCGTCAAAACCGGCCAAGTCCACACAAAAGTCGCGATGGGAGTGGAGGAGGAAGAATAATTACCCGATTTGCCCAATGGACGATCTATATCAATCACTGTTAGAGGCCTCATTTCATTTTATCTCCTTCCGCCCGAGGAGTGAAAAAGAAATTCGAGATTTCCTTACCAAGAAGGTTCATGGAAAGAATGTTGACAACGGCAAGCGTATTGAACAAGTTTTGGAGCGTCTTCGTGAGTTAGAGTATCTGGATGACGCCAAGTTTATACGCTGGTGGGTCGAACAGCGCTCTAGGTATAGACCAAAGGGAAGGCGACTTCTCAAGCAGGAGCTTCTCGAAAAAGGCATTGATAAAAGTCTCATTGTCGAGTGCCTGAACACTTTGTTAACCGCTTCCCCGGCTGGGGGTGAAGAGCTCATGAACGAGATAGATTTGGCAAAGAAAGCGCTAGAAAAAAAGCTTAAACTCTGGGAAAAACTTTCCCGGTTAGCATTCAGGCAGAAAGCTTACACCTACCTTTCCCGACGCGGGTTTTCATGGGATATAATTCACCAAGCCATGTCAAGCCAATATAGAAACGTCCCCAATTTTCCAATTTAGAAATGTCCCCTTTTTCATAAATAATTCTCAGTTAACCGCTGGTCTGT
>Ga0155332_126_pt3 | contig 20634 bp, 21 predicted proteins | sample RifCSPhighO2_02_FD_106300 | JGI IMG/M metagenome (GOLD analysis project Ga0155332, IMG submission 106300) | Candidatus Gottesmanbacteria bacterium RIFCSPHIGHO2_02_FULL_40_13 | reverse complement strand
CCCGCTCACTGTCGTTCGTTTAAAGAACTTTTAGAAGATAAAATAAAAACATGATTAAATATATTGCCTATTGCAGAAAATCTACAGACGAACCGGATAGACAAATTTTGTCTATTGAAGCACAAGTTGCAGAACTTGAGGAATTCGCCGTAAAGGAGAATTTAAAAATAGTTTCTTTCATTACTGAGAGTAGAACTGCCAAAGAGCCAGGAAGACAAAAATTTGCGGAGGTTTTGGAAAAGATAGAAAACGGCGGAGCTGCCGGTATTATCTCATGGCATCCAGACAGACTTGCAAGAAATTCTGTTGATGGCGGAAAGATTATCTATTTATTGGATACCGGAAAATTGCTTGATCTTAAATTTCCTTCTTTTTGGTTTGAAAATACACCGCAAGGCAAGTTTATGTTAGGGATGGCCTTTAATCAGTCTAAGTATTATGTTGATAATCTTTCAGAAAATGTAAAAAGAGGAAACCGACAAAAACTCCGCCGCGGTGAATGGCCGAATCAGGCGCAGTTTGGCTACTTAAACATCAACAAGAAAATTGAGGTTGATAAAAAACGAGCCAAGTATGTGCAAAAAGCTTTCCAGCTTTTTGCTACCGGCGGCTACGGATATGCTGATATCCGCAAATTTTTCAACCAAAACAAAATTTTCAATAAGTCTGGTCACGAACTTCATTTGGATAAAGTCAAAAGAATTTTCACCGACCCCTTTTATTACGGAGTAATGAAATTTTGCGGCGAACTGTACGAAGGAAGTCATCCGCCTTTAATTTCCAAGAAACTTTTTGATAAATGCCAAGAAGTTGTGAAACTCAAGAGCAGAAAAGTTAAAAACAACAAACATCTTTTCGATTTTCTGGGACTTGTAAAGTGCGGCGAATGCGGCGGCGCAATTACCGCTGAAAAACATACCAAGTATTACAAGCGGACAAATAGAAAAGTTGAGTATATCTACTACCGTTGCTCCAAGAAAATGGGTGAATGCTCGCAAAAATATATTGATAAAACGGAAATTGAGAAACAATTAAAGGAAATTATTTTGCGAGCATCTTTGCCGCCGCACACCGCCAAAAAGTTTCTTGAATGGGCGAATAGAGATGCAAAGCAGGAGAAAGAAAAATCGGCAGGGATAGTCTCAACTTATCAATTCCAACTCAAAGAAACAGAGGAAAAAACAGACCGTTTGCTTGAGGGATATTTAGACAAAATTATTAGCCCCGAAGATTACCAAAAGAAAAAGAATGAATTGGTGGAAACGAAATCACTTCTTAACTCCAAAATCACGGAAATTTCTCAAAACGGTGTTGAATGGCTCGAACCTTTTCAGGAATTCATAAATAGTGCGCTTTCAGCGCACAAAATCGCGCGCGCAAAAAATAGTTGCCATGATTTATCGATCATGGCAAAAACTGTCGGCTCGAACTTCTTTTTAAAGGATCGGCGACTGTCCGCAAGTTTCAAAAAAGGCGGATTTGACGCGCTTTCCGCGGAGGCGGGCGCGGAAAGCGCTACCTCCCGACCTCTTTCTTCTTCTTACTGGCTGGGAGACTTGGATTCGAACCAAGATAAACGGATTCAGAGTCCGTTGTACTACCGTTATACGATCTCCCAAATGACGACCTATATTGTACCAAATTTAAGGCAAAAATAGTTATTTTCTGGCGATGATGCCGATGTTGCCGGCGGAAAGAGTGATGGGAATATTATCAAGCCGGATAAATTTTAGAAGATTAATGAGATTAGTTTTAATCTTTAAAGGAAGCGGAAACATGCGGATCCAGTAACGCAGGGGAAAGGTATTTTTGACGTCAAATACTTCGACAGTTTTAAATCCGTTTCTGGTAAAAATCTTAGATAAGTTGTCTTTATTAAAAAGAAAAATATGCTCAATATCAAAAATAGGTGATTTTTCCCTCAAGAGTTTTACGGAAAGCCCATCAGTATTATGATGGATGCACAAAACCAAACCATTCTTCCGCAGAGCCTTCCGACACTCCTCTAAAAAAGAGTTGGGATCGATGATATGATCAAGAGTCTGGAAAATACAGATGATGTCAAAAGACGACTTTTTTATTTTTTGGGAAGGAAAAAAATCCACAATCATATTTTTTTTGATATCACTTCTTGCCTGATTTACGCCGTCTTGACTTGGTTCGACGCCATAGACTTTCGTGAGACCCATTTCCTTGGCTTTTTCCAGAAAAAATCCGTTTCCTCCGCCGATTTCCAGAAGTTTGGGATTTTTTACACTGTGTTGAAGCGTTTTTTTCAGATAACTGCCATATGTTTCTTTAAGGCTAACTATTTCCTGTTCGTAGGTAAGCCGGCTTTCACGGTAAAGCTTTCTGATGGCTTTTTCGGATAGAATAGGAGATGAGAAGATTAATCCGCATTTCTCACAACGCAGTAACCGGTAATGGACGCGGTCAGGAATTCTGCGGGCGGAAAAAATATCCTTATCAATTTTGGAAAAGTCGGTCGTTTCCGGAAATAAAATTTCTGAGTATTTATTGGTTTCGCAGATTGCACATTGTATAATTCTCATAAGAAGAAGTATAAAGGAAATTGTTGACGATTCAAGAGTATGTGTAACATTATTGCTCGCAGATATAATTTTCTTGTTCGCAACAGAAGATGATTTCGAACCTGCGTTGTCATCCTGATCTTGTCCCGCCTCAGCGAGGATCCCGCCTGATGGCGGTGATTTCAGGATCTTATTATTTCATATTGTTCATCGCGATGGTTCAAGAGTCCCGTATGCGATCTGCGAAAATTACATCCTGCTTCGCTGTGTCTGCCTCTTAAATTTTGGTGTTATAAAAATAATAAATTAATGAAACAAAAACATTTGGTAACCGGTGCGTCGGGATTTATCGGAGCAAATCTTGTCAGACGACTGCTTTCTGAAAATAAGGAAGTACATATACTAAGCAGAGAAGAATCGGATTTTTGGCGGCTTAAGGGAATCTTATCAAAATTAAATTTGCATCCACAGGACACTGAAAACCAAATATCTATAAAAAAAACCATAAAAAAAATAAATCCTGATTATATTTATCACCTGGCAGCCTACGGTGGTTATCCTTTCCAGCAAGATGTCAGTAAAATGATAAAGACTAACATCATATTTTCTTCAGTTCTTTTGGAAACAGCCAAAGAAATTAATTTAAAAGCTTTTATACTTACAGGAAGTTCTTCGGAGTATGGTTATAAAAATAAACCGATGAAAGAGGATGATGCTTTGAAGCCGGCCAGTTTTTACGCCGCCACTAAAGCCGCCACAACCCAACTGGCGCTGGTATATGCCAGAAGCTTTAAGATGCCGATTGTGATTGTCCGGCCTTTCTCGGTTTATGGACCGTTTGAGGAGCCGACCAGACTGGTACCAACAGTGATTATGAAATGTCTTAAAAATATTGATATTGAGTTAACCGATGGAAAAGAGAAACGGGATTTTATTTATATCGAAGATTTTCTGGATTGTTTTTTGAAATTAGCAGAAAATCCCGGGAAAACTTCCGGACAAATAGTTAATATCGGTTCAGGAAAACAATTCTCAACCCGCGAAATAGTGAAGATTATTCACCAATTGACCAAAAGCCGCAGCCAACTTCTCTGGGGTAAATACCCTAATCGTTTATGGGATGCCAAATTTTGGCTGGCTGATATTAATTTAGTTAAAAAGTTAGTCGGATGGCAGCCGAAAAGAGATTTGCCATTAGGCATTGCTGAAACCATCACCTGGTTTCAGAATAATCTGATTCTCTATGAAAACCGATGAGAAATATATAAAACTTGCCAAAGAGGTCCGCCGGAAAATTGTCAAAATTTCCCATACGGCGAATGTTGGACATGTAGGTTCTGCTTTTTCGATTGTGGAAATATTGGTAGCCTTATATTTTGGAATTATGAAAATAGATAAGAAAACTATTAAAGACGAGAAACGTGACAGATTTGTCCTTAGCAAGGGTCATGCTGCACCTGCTCTTTACGCAGTTTTACATGAAAAAGGATTATTGACGGAAAAAAATCTGGCTGATTATTGCTGTGATAACAGCATTTTTGAGGAACATCCCAAACACCACGTAGAAGCAATCGAGGTTTCGACCGGTTCCTTGGGTCATGGTTTATCCATCGGAGCCGGTTTAGCAATGGGAGGAAAATTAAAAAAACATAAGTCAAATATATTTGTTCTCATGTCAGATGCTGAATGCGATGAAGGGGAGGTTTGGGAAGCAGCCCTTTTTGCCGGACACCACAAATTAAATAACCTCTTTCTGTATCTCGATTACAATAAAGTACAGGCTCTGGGGACGACCGAAGATGTTTTAAATCTTGAACCTTTAGCTCAAAAATGGCAGGCCTTTGGTTGGAATACCGTGGAAGTTGACGGACACGATACAGATGCTATTATTTTGGCCTGGATGAATAACAATGCCAATATCTGTCCGACTATTTTTATCTGCCATACTATCCGGGGGAAAGGTGTATCTTTTATGGAGCATGTGATCGACTGGCATTATAAAAATCCTGATGAGGAGGATTTAGAAAAGGCGCTAAAGGAGGTAAAATGAGAAATGCTTTCAGCAAAACACTGACAAGACTTGCCAAACAAAATAAAAATCTGATTCTTCTGACCGGTGATTTGGGTTATACGGTTTTTGAAGATTTTCTTAAAACACATCCGCATAGATTTATTAATATGGGGGTGGCGGAGGCCAATATGATGGGAGTGGCCTGCGGTTTGTCTATGCAGGGTTTTATTCCGGTGGTTTATAGTATTGCAACTTTTGCCACCATGAGAGGATTCGAGCAAATTCGTACTGATATTTGTGTTCATAATGCGAATGTGAAAATTGTAGGAACCGGCGGCGGTTTGTCATACGGTCATGCAGGATCTACGCATCATGCTCTCGAAGATATTGCGATCATGAGATGTCTTCCTAATATGACAATTATTTGCCCTTCGGATCCTGTACAGGCTGAGATGGTGACAGAACAAATGATTATTCATAAGGGACCGGTTTATCTGCGTCTTGGAAAAAGAGGAGAGCCAGTGATTTATAAAAAAACCTCAAAATTTAAAATTGGAAAAGGCATAGTTCTTCGGAATGGAAAAAAAGCCGCAATTATTGCGACGGGAAATTTGGTTCATAACGCTCTACTCTCTTCAACAAAACTTGAAGGATACGGAATAAATCTTACGGTGATTGACATGCCTACCGTCAAACCATTGGACAAAAAATTAGTTTTACAACTGGTGCAAAGACATGAATTTATCTTCACACTTGAAGAGCATTCGATAATCGGCGGTTTGGGGAGCGCGGTAGCGGAGGTGATTGCCGAAAACCCGATAAAGAAAATTTTATATTTCCACCGTTTTGGTATTCCGGATATATTTATCGCAAAGGCCGGCAGCCAGGAGTTTTTAAGGAAAAAATATAATCTGACACCTGAAAAAATCAGTCGGAATATTATTAAATTAATCAATGTATAAATTATAATTATATGCCTGACCTGTCGCTTATCCTTCCTGTTTTAAATGAGGAAAATATTATTACTCCGGTGGTTGAGGATATTATGAAAGTACTTGAATTGATAAATATTTCTTTTGAAATAATTCTAGTGGAAAATGAATCAACCGATCGGACCTGGGAGGTAATAAATTTACTAGCAGAAAAAGACAAAAGAATAGTCGCAACAAGAACTAAACAGGGATATGGCAGTGCAATAATTGCCGGAATAAAAATTGCCCGCGGAGATTTCATATGTTACATGCCTTCTGACGGACAAATAGATTCTAAAATTCTTATTCCCCTCTGGCAGGAAGCAAAAACAGGTAAGGCGGACGTCGTGAAAATAAGGCGTAAAAACCGGGAAAGCATTATACGGCTTGTCCGCTCCAAAGCCTTTAATTTACTGACACGCTTTTTGTATCCGATCGATGTTTCAGATATTAACGGCAGCCCCAGAATAATAAAAACAGATAAACTGAAACAGCTGGAATTATCCTTTACTGATTCATTTATTGATACGGAGTTTGCGGTGAAAGCCCATCTTTTGGGATGGAAATTTAAAGAGATTGCCATGACGAATCTGGTGAGAGTGGGAGGAAAATCTACCGTTGGGATACACACAATAATAGAATTTTTAAGAAATCTCTGGAGCCTCCGCCTCGATATAAAGTTTATCAATTGGCAGGAGAAATATCTTAATTAAGTCTTCAACTTGTATAATATATTTTTACCTATGAACAAAAATATAGTTGTTTTTGCCGGTAACGGGTGTCGACAGGATAAAGAAGAATTTTATTATTCGCTGTCTTACGAGACTGGAAAAATATTAGCTCAATCTGGATTTACTGCAGTAACAGGAGGTGGTCCGGGTCTGATGAATCAGGTTTTAAAAGGAGCGTATGAAAACGGTGGTAAGACGATCGGAGTGCGCCTTCATCAGGAGGGAAAAGTGCAATCTCCCTTTGTGACTAGAACTTTTTTTTATCGCCGTCTCAAACCTAGGCAGGCCAAACTTATATCTCTTGCTGATGCTTTTTTAGCTTTGCCCGGAGGCATAGGTACTTTTTATGAAATTTTTGAGGTATTGTCTTTAAAAAGAAAAGGTGAAATAAAGATGAGTACCCCTTTAATTATCATCGGAAGTTATTTCAATGAATTTTTGAAATTAATCAGTCTGATGGAAAAGGAAGGTCTGGTGCACAAAAGTATCCGTAATTTATTTGACTATTGTACGGATCTTAAGGAAATGGAGAAAATTTTACAGGAGGTATTATGAAATACAAAGCCGTAATTGCCGATGTAGACGGGACTTTAATCGAACCCGGCTCTGTTCCAATTTTAAAGGTCAGTCTTAAACTGCAAAAAGCTGTTGGCAGTCTTCATAAAAAAGGAATACACTTTGGTCTGGCAACCGGAAGATCTCTTGATTGGGTAGACGGATTACTTGAACCGTTGAAAATTGATTCTCCGATCATTTTGGATAACGGAGCAAAAATTTACGATTGTCTGAATAAGAAATACCTTAGAGAGTTTTACCTGGCTGAAAATCTGTTTAGGGATGTGATGGAAACTCTCCAGGATTTTAATGATATCATATATTTTGTGAATGATTCTCAAAGATCGGTTTACGAGATAAATAAAAAACACATTATTGATAAAGTATCCAAAATAATGATTTTACACGTGGCGCCTGATAAGGCGGAAAAAATATATCAAATCCTCATCAAAAATTCCCAGATAAGCGTAACTAAAAGCATATCCAAACATAATCCGATTGCCGAATCTATACATATAACCCACCTAAAAGCCAAAAAGGAGATCGGGTTGGAATTTGTTGCTTCGTTTTTACACCTGAAACTGGATGAAATTATCGGCATCGGCGACAGTTATAATGATCTGGATTTTTTATCCAGGTGCGGATTGAAAATTGCCATGGGTAATGCGGTGCCGGAGGTGAAAAAAATCGCTGATTATATTGTTTCGCCGTATGATAAAGACGGGGTAGCAGAGGCGATAGAGAGATTTATATTACATTAAACTATGAGGAAAAATAAATTTCATAATTTATCCGGTGAACAGAAACAGCAGCTTCTTATTACCTGTGACCAAAAAGGAAATCCTGTTGGTACTGCAACCCGTGAGGTTTGTCATAGGGGAACAGGCAAAACACATCTGGCTTTTATGGCTTTTATCATTGATAGTGATGAAAATATTATCTTGGCCAAAAGAAGTGACAGCAAATCATTATGGAGCGGATGCTGGGACGCATCAGTGGTTAGTCATGTTTTGCCAAAACAGACGGCCGTCGAATCTGCCAAAAAACGAGGCAGGGAAGAGATGGGAATAGATGTGGAGTTTGAGGATAAAGGAGCTTTTTATTACCTTAAAAAATTCAACGGCAATTGTGAAAACGAATATTGTCATGTTCTCATCGGTAAAAGCAATCAATTAGTCGAGTTTAATCCGGTCGAAATTGAAAACATAAGAAAAATTAAGATCTATGATCTAAAAAAAGAAATTCTGAATTGCCCTCGAATTTTTACCCCATGGTTGAAAATTGCACTGGAAAAAATAGATATTAAAATATGAAAAATTCTACAAAAGCGACATTTGCGCTTTTAGGAACGGTATTATTATGGTCATATATGGTTGTCATATCTAGACAAATTGTATTTGATATAGATCCTGTTACCGTTTTGTTTTTAAGATTACTTATTGCATCAATTTTTTTCTTACCATTTTTTATATTTAATCATACCTGGAAAAAACCACATTTTTTAAAATTACTTTTAATATCACTCGGATCAACTACAAATCTGACTTTTTTTATTTTGGGAATAAAATATACTACGGCTTCAGCTAGCCAAATTGTTTACGCGGCAATGCCAATTCTAATTTTTACATACGGAAGGTTAATTTTGAAAGAAAAGCAGACCCCGATAAAAATCACAGGAATAATAATAGGTTTTCTTGGTCTATTGCTTATAGGTTTTCTTTCTGCAATTGAAAAGGGTGCAACAATTACAGGCACTTTATATGGAAACATATTGATATCAATTGCTATGTTGGGATGGACATTTTATTTGCTTACTTCCAAGAAAATATCCAAATATTTTAACCCGATAGAACTCGGCAGTACTTCAATTCTTGTTTCTTTTATCATTTCTACCGTCATTTTTTTTGTAAACCAATCCTTAACTCACAGCAGTTTAATTTTAAACAAAGGGCAATTCTTTACTATTTTTTATATCGGTTTCGCTGGAACGTTTTTAACATATTTATTATATCAATACGCAGTAAAGCATAGTTCTCCGCTGAAAGTTAGTTTGACTTCATATATCCAGCCGGTTACAACGGCATTTTTAGCAATTTTAATTTTGGGTGAAAAGTTGACTTATTATTTCATTATTGGAAGCATTTTTGTACTGCTCGGGGTATTTTTCACTTCCTATGAAAAAATTAATCTTTCCAAAATATGAATTATCCGGTTGTCTTTGATGTAGAAACGCAATTTACCTTCGCCGAGGTCGGTCATGACCCGAAAAAACTCAAAATATCAGTTGTTGGCATTTTTGATTACGCAACAGGCCAATACCAGGCGATTAAAGAGAACGAACTTTCAAAGCTTTTCAAAATCTTCGAGCACGCTTCATTTTTAATAGGATATAACAGCAATAAATTTGACCTGCCTGTCTTGTCTTCCTACTACATAGGAGATATATTTCAATTTCATTCGCTTGACCTGATGGATGAAGTGCAAAGTGTTTTAGGTTACAGAGTGGCTCTTGATGATCTTGCCCGGGCGACTCTCAATACAAAAAAATCAGGTCACGGATTAATGGCAATAGAGTACTTCAGAAATAATGAGTGGGAGAAACTGATAAATTATTGTCTGGATGATGTGAAGATAACCAAAAATCTTTATGAATACGGCAAAAAAAATAAAAGGCTCTATATCCAAACGAGTAAAGGAGAACGCGAAATTCCGGTTTCTCTCAATAAAACTTTTTCCGATAACAACAACGTTTCCTTATCTTTGCCTATATAAAGTTACGGCGGGAGAATTGCTTCCTCTAAATCTCCCTTTTTGTGACGTTTGTGTTTAATGTATTCGATAATTCCGGGAAGGATGGAGACAAATATAATGACAAAAATTGAGACTTCAAAATTATTCTTAATGAGGGGAATATTGCCGAAAAAGTATCCTCCAAAAAGAAACAGCCCGACCCATAAAATTCCTCCGGTTATATTGTAGGTAATAAACCATTTATAATTCATTTTTCCTATTCCGGCGACAAACGGGGCAAAGGTCCGGATGATCGGCATAAAACGGGCCAGAATGATAGTTTTTCCTCCATATTTTTCGTAAAATTTTTCGGTTTTCATAAGGTATTCTTTCTTGAAAAAACGGCTTTTTTCGTGAAATACTTTTTTCCCCACCATACTGCCGATCCAGTAGTTGACGGTATCGCCCATGATGGCGGCGAGTGTCAAAATTATAAAAAGAAAACCGGCGTTGATAATTCCTTGGCTGGCCAAAGCACCGGCGACAAAAAGCAGGGAATCTCCGGGTAAAAAGGGAGTTACGACAAAACCTGTTTCCATAAAAATTATGATAAATAACAGTAAATACGTGGCTGTGCCGTAGGTGAGGATTACCTGCTGGAGATTTTTATCCAAATGCAGAAAAAAGTCCAAAAATAAATTAAAATAATACATAGAAGTATAAGTTCTAAGAGCTCGTTCCCGATGTACATCGGGATTACGGTTCTTTGTGCCGCATCTTTATCTGAAATAAAGATAATGTTATTAACAGATGCGGCCTAATTATATAAATGAGTTTCTATAATATCAAGACTTGCTTTCTTGACACAAGTTGTCATTCTGATACACTACGATTTAATAATTATTCATATTTTATATCCGCTTTATGTCCTTAATCATCAAAAATTTATCAGCCAATTTAGGAACCAGAGTAATACTGAACTCTATAAATCTGGAAATAAAAAAAGGTAAAATCCATGCTCTGATGGGTCCCAACGGCAGCGGCAAATCCACACTGGCGGGAGTTTTGATGGGAAACCCCAGTTATGAATTAAGAATTAAGAATTTAGAATTAAGAATTGACAAAAAGAATATTATTGGTTTGAAACCGGATGAAAGGGCGAGAGCCGGGCTTTTTTTGGCTTTTCAAAATCCTATCAGTATTCCGGGAGTGAACGTGGCAAATTTACTGAAAACTGCATATCAATTAAACAAAGAACAAAGAACAAAGAACAAAGAACAAAAGAAAACTTATAATCCTGCTTTGTCAGTTTGGAAGTTTAATGAAATACTGGTAAAAAAAGCAAAAGCACTGGGGATTCCACAGGAATTTTTACGAAGAAGTTTGAATGAGGAGTTTTCCGGAGGTGAGAAAAAAAAGCTGGAGATGCTGCAGGCTTGGATTTTATCCCCCAAATACGCCGTTTTCGATGAAATAGATACCGGACTGGACGTGGATGCTCTCAAAATCGTGGCCCGTGGGATAACTAAATTAAAAAAAGAAAAGACCGGAATTTTAATTATTACCCATTATCTCAGGATTCTTAAATATGTAAAACCGGACTTCGTTCATATTTTGGTAAATGGTGAAATAGTCAAATCAGGCGGATATAAACTGGCAGAAATCGTTGAGAAAAACGGATATAAAAAGTGGACAATAAATAAGTCTCAAATCCAAAGCCCAAATATCAAATCAAATCCAAAACCTCAAGTTCAAATATAAGTTAATATTTGGATTTTGAACTTTGAACTTTATTTGAAATTTGGATTTTGTCTTTGGATTTTTTAAGCTATGTCTCAAACAACATTCCAGTCGAACATATCAGGTTACCAGTACGGTTTCCACAAGCCGGAAAAATACTTCTTTAAATCCCGGAAAGGACTTAATAAAAAAATAGTGGAGGAAATTTCCTGGCATAAGAACGAACCCGACTGGATGAGGGAAATAAGGTTAAGCGCACTGGAAATTTATTATTCCAAACCAATTCCTCTTTGGGGAGGGGATCTGTCAGGCATAAAATTTGATGATCTTTACTACTATATCAAACCGCTCCAAAAAAAAGCCAAGACCTGGGAGGATTTGCCTGCCGAAATTAAGAATACCTACGACAGAATCGGGATTCCGGAAGCTGAAAAAAAATATTTAGGCGGGGTCAGCGCCCAATACGAATCAGAGGTTGTTTACAAAAGTATCCAAAAAACTTTGCAGAAAAAAGGGGTCGTATTTCTTGATATGGACTCAGGACTGGCGCAGTACCCGGATCTCGTGCGGGAATATTTCTGCAAAAATATACCTCCGGAGGACAATAAATTTTCAGCTTTAAACACCGCTGTTTGGTCAGGAGGATCCTTTATTTATGTGCCAAAAGGGGTCAGGGTGGAACTGCCGCTTCAAGCCTATTTTCGTATCAATGCCGCCAACATGGGACAGTTTGAAAGGACTTTGATCATTGCCGATGAGGGTAGTTTTGTCCATTATGTCGAGGGATGTACGGCACCAATTTATACCACCGACTCCCTGCATTCGGCAGTTGTCGAAATTTACGTCAAAAAAGGAGCACGGGTAAGATATACCACTATTCAAAACTGGAGTACCAATGTTTATAATTTAGTTACCAAAAGGATGAGAGTGGAGGAAGAAGGGGTAGGAGAGTGGATCGACGGTAATTTAGGCTCTAAACTGACGATGAAGTACCCCAGTGTATACCTTATGGGTAAAGGAGCCAGGGGTGAAGTACTGTCTATCGCCTACGCCGGAAAAAACCAGCATCAGGACGCCGGAGGAAAAGCTGTCCATTTTACTCCCTACACTACCTCCAAAATTACGTCCAAATCGGTTTCTGCTAACGGCGGACGAACTTCTTATAGGGGATTAATTCAGGTTTTACCAAGTGCAATTGGCGCCAAAACCAAAGTTGTCTGCGATGCGCTTCTGATTGATGATGCCTCAAGATCCGATACTTATCCGACTATGGATATAAGACAAAATGATGTTCAGATAGAACATGAAGCTACCGTATCCAAATTGGGTGATGAACAGCTTTTTTACCTGATGAGCCGTGGCCTTAAAAAAGCCGACGCGGAGGCCATGATTGTCAACGGATTTATCGAGCCGATCGTCAAAGAGTTGCCATTGGAGTATGCAGTCGAATTAAACAGGCTGATTCAAATGGAGATGCAAGGCTCAGTTGGTTGAGCCGTAGTCCCGCATACGCGCTCTTCGGCTGCGTGGATGTAAACCACGAGACGAAGTCATCGTTGTACGGGAGAAGGATCGGTAGGGTGATTAAGTAAGCTCGGGTATAAAATGAAAACTAATTCAATTATTATTAATAATATAAAGAAAGATCAACAATTTATAGTCGTTGATAACGAGAAAAAAACTTTTGTTATAATTCTTACCGGAGAAAAAGATCAGGTTGGAGATGTAAAAATTATCATTAATGGGAAAAAAACTGAAGTGCAGATTCTGGGGATTATTATCGGACAGGGTAAACAAAAAATAAATCTTTATACTCTGCAGGATCATCTAAAGCCGGAGAGTAAAAGTGATTTACTTATTAAATCCGTACTTTTTGATGAAGCAAAATTTTATTATCAGGGACTGATCAAGATTGAGAAAGACGCGCAAAAATCAAATGCCTACCAGAAAAACCAGAATATCCTGATGTCGCCTAAATCCTGGGCAGATTCCAGGCCGACTCTGGAGATTTTAGCCAACGATGTGCGTTGTACACACGGAGCGACAGTTGGTAAAATAGATCAGGAGCAGATTTATTACCTGACAAGCCGGGGGTTGAGTGAAAAAATTGCCCAAAAAATGCTTCTTGAGGGATTTTTAAACGAAATAATTCTGCGGATTCCCGACGAAAAACTGCAGGATGAAATAAGAGTTAAAATAAAGAATAAAATCAGCCAATTACTAAATTAATCAGATAAAAATTATGGCAACATTCATTAAAGTCGCATCCCAAAATGATATAGCTGACGGCAAGATGAAAGAATTTAGAGTTGAGGGGAAAACTATTGTCATAGCCAATACTGATGGAGAATTTCTGGCTTTTGACGGAATTTGTACTCACGCCCATTGCGCTTTAGTAGGCGGGTATCTGGACGGACAGACAATTACCTGTTACTGCCATGGAGCTCAATTTAACACAAAAACAGGAGAAGTTTTGGCTCCTCCTGCCAACAGTCCTCTCAAAGTTTATAACGTCAAAACAGAAGGTGAAGATTTGCTGGTTGAAGTTTAAATAAAGCTCGCAGATGTAATTTTCTAGCTCGCCCTTCGACTCAGTTTTGCCTCGCTCAGGGCAGGCAATATGTTTATCCCGAGTTTATCGAGGGACGATTTTCGAAAATTGCATTCTGCTTCGCTTTTAAAATTATTAGAATAGATTATGTTTAATATTTCAAAAATACGAAAAGATTTTCCCATCTTAAAGCGCAAAATTAATGGTAAACCGCTGGTGTATCTGGACAACGCCGCTACTACCCAGAAACCGCAGACTGTCATTGATTCATTAGTAGATTATTACACCTACCATAATGCCAACATCCACCGCGGAATTCATACTCTGGCGGAGGAAGCAACAGCCATGCATGAGGAGGCAAGGAGTAAAATCGCCAAATTTATTGGAGCCAAGTCTACAAAAGAAATCGTTTTTGTCAGAAATTCCACCGAAGCGATAAACCTTGTGGCATACAGTTGGGGGAGAAGTTTTTTAAAAAAAGGCGACGCCATAATTCTTTCCGAAAGCGAGCATCACAGCAACATCGTCCCCTGGCAGATATTAGCCAAAGAGAAAAAAATTAAATTATATTTTATTCCGGTAAAAGATGATGGAAAGCTTGATTTGGATTACTTTAAAAAAATTTTCACCCCGCAGGTGAAACTGGTTTCTTTGGTTCACATCTCCAACGTTCTGGGTACCATTAACCCTGTCGAAGAAATAGGCGAATTAGCCCATGAGGTTGGGGCTTTATTTCTGGTTGACGCAGCCCAAAGCGTGCCGAGAATGCCTGTTAATGTCCGGAAATTAGACTGTGATTTTTTAGCAGTTTCTGGCCATAAGATGCTGGGGCCAACCGGAATAGGCTTTTTGTACGCCAAAGAGGAAATTCTAAGTAGCATGCCTCCATTTTTAGGCGGCGGCGATATGATCAGAGAGGTATATTTGGATCATTCTGAGTGGAATGAATTGCCTTTTAAGTTTGAAGCAGGGACGCCAAATATAGCAGATGCGATTGCTTTGGGAACAGCTGTCGATTACTTAGAAAAGATCGGTATGGAGAATATTTTCCGGCATGAGAAAAAACTGACGGATTTTGCTTTAAGAAGATTAGGTAAATTAAGTTACTTGAGTATTTACGGACCTAAAACTGTGGAAAATAAAACAGGAGTGATAAGTTTCAGCGTTAAAGGCATACATCCTCATGACGTGGCACAACTTCTCGATCAGGAAGCAGTGGCAATACGAAGCGGATTTCACTGTGCCATGCCGCTTCACCAGAAACTGCAAATGCCCTCAACCTGCAGAGCCAGTTTTTATGTTTATAACACGACCGAGGATATAGATCGATTAGTTGAGGGGCTGGATAAAGCCGTGAAAATTTTTCAATAGATAAAAATTATCTATTACTCGCATATATAATTTTCTTGCTTGCAAGATAAACAGATTGTAAAAAGTTTTAATTTAGTTTGATCTATCTGTAATATGTAAGGCTTGGGAGATAACTTTGTTAGAATGAGGATTTCGTCTGCAATCTTCGAAAATTATATAACGCATCGTAATATTAGAAAATTATATTTATGGATTCATATTACCGCGAAAATATACTGGATCATTATAAAAATCCCAGAAATTTCGGTAAGCTCAACAAACCGACCGCCGGATTGAAATTGTTTAATTCAGCCTGTGGAGACGTGATATCGATGGAGGTCAAAACCGAAACTGCGTCTTCAAGCGGTAAAACGATTGCGGACATCAAATTTCAAGGGGAGGGATGCGCGGTGTCGATGGCTTCTGCCTCTTTGCTGACTGCTTACGCCAAAGGAAAAAAAATTACTGATATTTTGAGTTTAGGAACAGAAGATGTACTTAAATTATTGGGTATTAATCTAACTCCCAGCCGGCTGAAATGTGCTCTTTTGCCATTGGAAACATTACAAAAAACTTTACTGCAGATTAAAAACGGGAATAGTAATAAATAAATGACACTTCTCTCAAGTTTAAAAAGTGTATTATAATGATTTTATCTATTATTAATTAAAAATTATTAAGGAGAAATATATGGATCAAAATAGTGTCACCAATCCGTCCGGACCAAAGAAGGTCGGAAAACTGACTATTACGGTCGACCGGAATTTGTGCATAGGGGCAGCCTCATGTGTGGCTGTAGCGCCAAAAACGTTTGTGCTTGATAACGAAGCCAAAGCGATAATTTTGAATACAGCTGAGGAAGAGATACCTGAAACTATATTTGATTCAGCCAGGTCCTGTCCGGTACTGGCCATAATTCTTCATGACGAAAACGGTAAACAGGTTTTCCCCTGAAGATTAGAAGGAAAATGAGAGATTCAGGAGACTAAATTTATACACCCATTATAAATATTCAATAGCTAGTATATTTTATGAATATTACCTGGAAAATCGGCGGAGAGGCAGGGTTCGGAATAATGTCAACCGGTCTCATGTTTTCCAAAATTGCCGTCAGACACGGCTATAATATCTTTGATTATGTGGAGTATCCGTCTCTCATCCGGGGCGGGCATAATGTTTATGAGGTTAGAGTATCCGATAGTCCGGTTTATGCGCAGGAAAAAAAAGCTGATTTCCTTTTTGCTTTGAACAGAGAGACTGTAGATTTGCATAAGAATGAGCTGAAAGACGGTTCAATTGTAGTGATAGACCGCGAAAAATTTGACGTTAACTCTGCTGATTTTCCGGACGGAAAAGTAATTTTGTATGATTTACCACTTGGAAAATTAACCTTGAGTGTTGGTGCCGATAAAGTGATGGAAAATAATGTGGCGCTTGGGGCGACTATGGCGATATTTAAAATGGATTTGGCTGTACTTATCACAATAATCAGTGAAATATTTGCCAAAAAAGGAGAAGAAGTCATAAATAAAAATTCCAAAGCTGCCCAAGCCGGTTTTGATTATGTCACTTCTCACCCTCCTAAAAATTTTTTACTGACGTTGCCGAAAAAGAAAGCATCAACCCAAATGATTATTGCCGGTAATGAAGCAGTGGGACTGGGAGCAATTACTGCCGGATGCAAGTTTTTTGTCGCCTATCCGATGACTCCGTCTTCATCCCTCATGCATTTTATGGCCGCACATGGGCAAAAAAACGGAGTAGTTGTCAAACACGCTGAGGATGAAATATCAGTTATCAATATGGCAATCGGTGCCTCCTACGCCGGAGTGCGTTCAATGCTTGGGACAGCCGGAGGCGGTTTTTCACTCATGGTGGAAGGCCTTGGGTTGGCAGGGATTACCGAGACCCCTTTGGTTTTAATGGTAGGACAGCGTCCCGGTCCGGCAACAGGTATGCCTACCTGGACGTCCCAGGGTGATCTTCACTTTGTCATCAATGCTTCACAGGATGAATTTCCCAGAATTGTTTTGGCTCCCGGGGACGCGGAAGAGGCGTTTTTCCTGACTGTTGAAGCATTTAATCTGGCCGATTATTATCAGATCCCTGTTATTATCTTAACTGATAAATATGTCGGAGAATCTCATTTCAGCCTTAAAGTATTTAATTTAGATAACCTGTTCCTAAACAGAGGTAAAATAGTCAGCTGGGAAGACGAAGATAAAGTTGAGGGGTATTTAAGATATAAAATAACCGATGACGGAATTCCGGTGAGAGCATTTCCCGGCATGAAAAAAGCGATTTTTACCGCCAATTCTTATGAACATGATGAGTATGGATGGTCAAGCGAAGAAGCTAAAGATCGTGTAGGTCAGGTGGAGAGACGGAATAAGAAATTGGAAACTTACAAAAAAACCATTCCTGACCCAAAAATTTACGGTGAGTCTGATGCTGATCTGACATTAGTAGCCTGGGGATCGACAAAAGGGCCTGTACTTCAGGCTCTCAAGGATCTGAGAGAGGAAAACTATCCCAAGAAAGTAAATTTTCTTCATCTGACCCATGTTTGGCCGCTACCGGTTCCACATCTCGAATCAATTCTAAGTAAAGCCAAAAAAAAACTGATCATTGAAGGTAATTCTACCTCTCAGATGGCTTCACTCATCAGGCAGGAGACGGGAATTACTTTTGACCATAAATTACTGCGCTTCGACGGCAGACCTTTTTATCCGGAGGATATTATTATCAAAGTGAAGGAGATTTTATCATGATCGATAATGTGAATTTATACCAGCCCCGATCTCCCACCTGGTGTCCGGGTTGCGGAGATTACGGTATCTGGGCATCGCTTAAAAATGCCATAAAAATTATGAACTGGGATTTAGACAAGTTCGTGATTGTTTACGGAGTCGGATGTTCCGGCAATATGACTGATTTTATCATGTCGCACGGATTCCATTCTCTTCACGGTCGCGCTTTGCCAAATGCGGAAGGAATAAAAATTGCCAACCACATGCTTAACGTTGTCTGCGTGGTAGGGGATGGTGATTGTTACGGAGAGGGAGGCAATCATCTGTTACATGCCATGCGGGGAAACAGTGATATTAAAGTTCTGGTACATGATAATCGGGTTTACGGACTCACTACCGGCCAGACATCTCCGACTTCGCCCCACGGATACAAATCCAAGTCAACACCTTTAGGCGTCATAGAATATCCGGTCAATCCTTTAAGTCTGGCGATCACTCAAGGAGCCAGTTTCGTAGCGCAGGGTTTTGCAGGTGATATTACTCATCTTATAACGCTTGTAACTGCGGTGTTAAAACACAGGGGATTTGCTATTCTAAATGTTCTTCAACCGTGCGTAACCTTTAATAAAGTAAATACATATACTTTTTACAGAGAACGCATTTATAAACTGGATGATAAACATGACTTGAGAGACCGTGAAAAGGCTCTAAGTATTGTTTCTGACCCCGGACATAAAATACCTTTGGGTATCATTTATCAGGTGGAAAGACCGACTTATCAGGATCAGGAAATTGTTTTACAGCAAGGCCCGTTAGTAAAGCAAATTATCAAAAACCCGTCTGAACATGCCGATCTTTTAGCAGAATTTTCAGAGGTGGAAAAAGAATCGTATCATATGGCCGGTTAATTTAGTATGTTGACAGTTAGCACTCGATTTGCTAAACTGCTAAGAACATGACAGATCTTGCTGATAAAAACACATTCAAAATTCTGCCTATTGTCCCCATCCGTGATGGAGTGGTTTTTCCCAATACAGAAATGGTGCTAACTTTTGGCAGACCCCGTTCAATTGCAGCAGTTGAAGCTTCCAACGCAACAGACAGATTGATGGTTTTAGTTATGCAAAAATCTCCGCATCTCCATGATCCTATGCCCAATGATCTTTTTACTGTGGGTACTATTGCCCGGGTAGAAAGGATCCTGAAAACCGATGGGGAGATAAATGCCCTGGTAAAAGGAATTGTCAGGGTAGATATTTTGTCATATGAAGCAAAAGACCCCTATTTTTTAGGAAAAGTTTTGGAATCTTCTGATGAAATGGTGCAAACCGATGAAATTACAGCTCTCATCAATCACATCACCACCGAGTTGAAAAAAGCTGTCAATTACGGCAAGCCAGTCGACTTTTTATCCTTCATGAATATTATGTCAGGACTTGCTTCATCGGAGTTTGCAAACCATGTGGCGGCAGTTTTGGATCTAAAGCCTGCTGAAAAACAGTTATTGCTGGAAACCCGCAATGTGAAAGACCGTTTGACCCGCATTTCAGATTATCTTACCCACGAAGTCAAGGTATTGGAAATTGAAAAAAAGATTGTGAGTAAAACTCAGGAAAAATTCGATAAATCAGTTAAAGAAGCGGTTCTTCGTGAAAGACTGAAAACAATTGAGAAAGAACTGGGGGAGGAAGGCGAATCGAAAGAGATTAAAGAAATTATGGAAAAGATAAAAATAGCCAAAATGCCTGAGAATGTGGAAGTAAAATCCAAAAAAGAACTGAAAAAATTATCACAGATGTCTTCCTACAATCCGGAAGCATCCTATATCAGAACTTATCTGGACTGGCTGGTTGATCTTCCGTGGAGTATTACCAGCTCCAACGATGTAGATACCCCACAAGCTGAAAAAATACTCAATCACGACCATTACGGATTGAAAAAAGTAAAGGAAAGAATACTGGAATATCTGGCTGTGATGAAATTAAAAAGCCTGCAGGTTGAAACTGAGACGACAGAGAAAAAAGAGGCAGGTGAAGTGAAAAAGCAACCGAAAGCCAATGTACCAACAATTCTTTGTTTCGTAGGCCCTCCTGGAGTGGGTAAAACTTCGATAGGTAAATCTATTGCCAGAGCCTTAGGACGAAAATTTGTCAAAATTTCATTGGGAGGAATCAGGGATGAAGCTGAAATCAGAGGACACAGACGTACTTATGTCGGATCCATGCCGGGGAGAATAATTCAGGGGATAAAACAGGCAGGTACCAAAAATCCGGTCTTTATGCTCGATGAAATCGACAAAGTGGGTAACGACTTCAGAGGGGATCCGTCAGCGGCACTTCTTGAGGCACTGGACCCCGAACAAAACCATTCTTTTTCCGACCATTATCTTGAGGTTTCTTTTGATCTTTCCAATGTCATGTTTATTACTACCTGCAATGTGCTGGATACTATTCCGCATGCTTTAAAAGATAGGCTGGAGATTATACATTTTGCAGGATATACTCATGATGAAAAGTACAAGATAGCCAAAGAATACCTTATTTCCAAACAACTTGAGGCGCATGGTTTGCAAAAAGAGCAGGTAGAAATAAATTCACAGGCTCTTCAGATTATCATTTCTAAATACACCAGAGAAGCGGGGGTCAGAAATCTGGAAAGGGAAATTGCCACAATTTTCAGAAAAATAGCCAGAGAAGTGGTTGAAGGTAAAACCC
>Ga0155332_119_pt2 | contig 21503 bp, 22 predicted proteins | sample RifCSPhighO2_02_FD_106300 | JGI IMG/M metagenome (GOLD analysis project Ga0155332, IMG submission 106300) | Candidatus Gottesmanbacteria bacterium RIFCSPHIGHO2_02_FULL_40_13 | reverse complement strand
TTGACTGCCGGATGATATTTCCATTTTCATCTTTTGGGAATAGGAAAAATTCGCTTTCAGGACCGGAGTAAAACTCAAAACCCATAGCTTTGGCTTCCTGAACGACTCTTTTTAAAATGTTGCGCGGATCTCCTGCAAAAGGTTCATGGTTGGGTGTATAAACATCACAAATTATCCGGGCTACCCTGCCTCCGGTTTCATGATTTCTCCAGGGAAGCAGTGCATAACTGTCAGGATCCGGCATCAGATACATATCGGATTCATGAATACGGGCAAATCCTTCAATCGACGAGCCGTCAATCCAGACCCCTCTCTCCAATGCATCAGCAAAGTTATAGGCAGGTATGGTGGAATTTTTGGTATTTCCTAAAAAATCGGAAAACTGCAGATCGACATAAGCTACTTTGTCTTTTTTTGCTTTGGCTAAAACTTCCTTAAAAATATCTTTTTCCATAAAGTTATCCTTTCTTTAGCCCGCCGCTCAGGCGCTCTTTAAGTCGTGTACGAATAGTACTGAAAAGACTTAAAGTAAGCTTAGGCGGGCCTTAACGTTAATAAAAAAATCTCCCTCGCTGTTTTTGGACAGTTCGGAAGACTGCATTGTCTAATATCGCTTCGTTGCGAAATTAAATAAAATCCTAAACTATCAATATCTATTTGTCAATAATTAAATAAACTTTGAGGATAATATTATAGAATCAGCTATTTCTTTTAATGATCTCCGGCTGTTCATACTTTCCTTTTGTAAAATTCTGTAAGCTTCGTCCTCGCTGATTTTTTTGCGCTTCATGAGTATCCCCTTTGCCTTATCCAGAGTTTTTCTTAATTCCAATGCATCCTTTAACGCTAAAGATTCTTCGATTAGTATGGCATTTTCTACAGCCCCGCCGACCATTTTACCGATGGCTGTCATAAGATTTATTTCCATCAGGGTATGACTGTGAACTTTCTCATGCTGGATATTAATCACACCACAAACTCCCTTCCGGTTGATGATCGGGATGGATAAAAAAGCTTCGAAGCGGTCTTCAGGCAAATTTTTAAAATACTTGAAGCGCGGATCTTTGCCGGCATCCTGACTGATCGCAACAGCTTTTTTTTCTTTGGCTACCCAACCTGTAATTCCTTCTCCCATTTTAATTTTGATTTTTCGAAGAATTTCCGGATGGGATTTTTTGGAAGCACGAAGCACCAGTTCATCTTCAGTGGGATTAAGAACATAAATCAGGCAGGAATCAGCCCGACAGACATGGGATGCAATTTTCACTATCTCCTCTAAAAGTTCGTCTATTTCCAGACTGTGGACAGATTGGGCGACTTTATAAAGAAGTGTAAGTTCTATTTTAAGATCTTCAAGCTTTTGTTTTTCAAGCATATATCTTAATAAGCGAAGCAGGTGAAAATTTTCGTAGATCGTATATGGAACACTAGAACCAAGTTTATCAACAATATTACCTGCAAGATCCTGAAATCACCGCCATCAGGCGGGATCCTCGCTGAGGCGGGACAAGTTCAGGATGACAAGGCAATTTCGAAATACTGATACCTTACGAGCAAGAAAATTTTTACTGCAAGCTTTTTATTCCAAGTCTTTTCAACATAAACTCATGCGCTTGCCATTCCATTTCGTCAGAAAGAGATGTCAATTCTACATTTTTCCGATACTTTATTACAAGTGCACGACTGATTAACCAGTCTGTTAAACGGGGATTTTTGGGTAAGATGGGTCCATGAAAATAACTGCCTATACAGTTTTTGTAAACAGCTCCTTCATATCCGTCCTCACCGTTATTTCCAAAACCGCGTATGACCCGGGCAAAAGGTTTTACCCCTTTCCCGAGATGCGTACGACCCCCGTGATTTTCAAAACCCACAATTGTGTTTGGAATTTTAAATTTGGAGTTTAATTCAGCTGCCGCATTACCAATCAACCGTTTTGCCTGGTCTCCGGGATGTTTGGTGTAAAGATCAAAAATTCCCAAACCCGCAATGTCATCACCCGTATAAGGTTTATAGTAGTTACCGATCGCCTGATAAGCTGCGCAGACAAAAAGTCCCGGTACTCCTTTTTCGATCAAATTTTTTAAGACCGGTCCTTTTTTGACTATAAAATCCTCTCCCGCAATCGATTGCTGTCTGTCCTGTGCCCCCCCCATAAAAATCAGGTCAGAAGATCCTAATTTCTCGTTATTCAAATTTAATGAAATAGGTATAATTTCTGCCTCAATTCCCCGCCACTGGCACCGTTTCAGTAAACAAATAACATTTCCCCTGTCTCCATAGGTTGACATCAGATCCGGATAAAGCCAGGAGATAGTTAATTTATAGTTCATTATGCTTTAAAGTCTCCTACTTCCTGTTAAAAGCTGACGGACATCCAACATCGCCGAATACGTCGGTAAAATATACAACATGTCCCCAAAATCAATACCTTTAATGGCTATCTCGAGAGCCTTCTTCAAGTTTGGCTCAATTAAGATGTTTTGGTTTGCGGATTTTGGATTTATCTGAGACTTAGGATTTAGAATTTGGGATTTCGAATATTTTATTCGCAGAGCCATATCATAAACCCGATCTCCCGAAACAACCATTGAAACTGATTCAGGTATCATCTCAAAATCCACATCCCAGATCCAAGAGACGTCGCGCCCGTCAGGGATGCGATCGTTAAGTATAATTAATAAATTTCGGGCCCCCCCGTTTATCACGGTTTTTAGCGACTCATTAAATCCGACAGGATTTTTAGACAATAATACTTTTATCTTTTTCCCTTGTATTGTAAACTCTTCCTGCCTGCCGAAAGCAGGTTTAAATTCTTTGAGGGCACTTTTTATTTTTTCGGCATCTACGTTACACTCTCGGGCAGCTAATACTGCGGCAAAAGTATTATATTTATTATACTTACCGCTTAAAATTGGAAGATTGGAAATTATTTCAGGTTTAGGACGGATGAAACTGCAATTGAAGCATTTCCAGATCCCCAGATGGGAAAAAAAGATACCGTCATAACTCAAACCATGACCGCACTTGGGACAATAAGTCGAATCCGTGGCATGCTCTTTCTTTATGACAAAATCTTTATTATCCGACAGTCCGAAAGACCTGACCTTCGCTCTGCTTTTAATACCAAGGTATGCAATTTGCGGATCATCACTGTTTAATATCAAAGTTGCACCGGAATCCAAACTTTGCAGTGCTTTTGTCCACTTTTGTGCAATTACATCCACTTCTCCGTACCTATCAAGCTGATCACGGAATAGATTTAGTAGCACAATTATCATTTTTAACTTGAGAAACTTTACTGACTTTAATACTTCAGGTAACAAATTTTCATCAACTTCAAAAACTGCGTAATCCGCCTTTAGTTTACCAAAAAAATCGCACTCTGTAAGAAGAGCCGAAACCACACCGTTGACCAGGTTTGCTCCGGATTTATTGATAATGACTTTTTTCCCGTCCTTCTCCAAAATAGCTTTCAAAAGATGCGTGGTGGTTGTTTTACCATTGGTGCCGGAAATAAAAATCACGCCTTCTTTTATATTATGGATTAGAATTGACAGAATATCCGGCTTCAATCTTAGAGCAATTTCCCCGGGCCAGGTTCCTCCCATACCGATATTGAATACCCTGCTCACAAACGAAACTATTTTGGCAATAATAATCAGCGGAATAATCATAATAAGATTACATCGAGCGGAGTATTTTTATTCTTTCCTCAATCGGAGGATGGGTATTAAAAAGCGAGGAAAACCAGGCGGTAAAATTCTTGTCTTTAAAGGGATTAATGATGTAAAGGTGAGCCGTAGCATTGGTAGCCGCCTCTAAAACTTCTTTATCCTGTGATATTTTTTCCAAAGCCATGGCAAGAGCTTTCGGATTACGGGTGATAAGCGTCCCGGAGGCATCAGCTAGAAATTCCCGCTTTCTGGAAACTGCGAACTGGATCAGTGTGGCAATAATCGGAGTTAGAATAGCAAAAACAATTCCAAGGATGATCAAAATCCCGCTTCCTCCCCGGTCATCCCTGCGCCTGCCTCCTCCCCACCAGAGAGAACGCATGAACCAGTCTGATAAAAAAGCCACCGTCCCGACCAGAATAGAGACTACAGCCATCCAACGGGTATCGTAATTTTGGATATGGGACATTTCGTGGGCGATGACTCCTTCGAGTTCATAACGGTCTAATTTTTGAAGTAACCCGCGGGTAGCACAAACGACTGCATGCTGCGGATCACGGCCTGTCGCAAAAGCGTTGGGAGCAGAATCTTCAATGACGTACAATTTCGGCTTGGGGATTCCGGCTCCTATGGCTATATTTTCAGAGATAGTATAAAAATCAAAGTCTCTTTTTCTGTCTGCTTCGCGTGCTCCGGAGAGTCCCAAAATTATCTTATCTCCGAAATAATAACTTGACCAGGTCATAATACCGGAAACTATAAAAGCAATACCTACTAATGATCCGCCATATCCCAGAGCTTTACCGAAAACATAGGAGATAAAAATGATAAACAGGATGAAAAAAACCATAATAAAATAGGTTTTTTTGCGGTTGGCATCGATTTGAGAATAGATTGAAACGACCATTTCTGTATTATTTAACTGAAGTCCACTTTCACACTCCGGCGTTCCGATTCTCCGGCTTCATAAAATTCTTCCTCCTGAAATCCGAGGTTGCCGGCAATCAGGACATTGGGAAAAGTTTTCAGTTTAGTATTATAATCAAGAACGGAACTGTTATAAAATTGCCTGGAATAAGCCACCTTGTCCTCGGTATCAGAAAGTTCTTTCTGAACCTGCAGAAAATTTTCATTGGCTTTTAGGTTGGGATAGGCTTCAGCGATAGCGAAAAGTGATTTTAATGATGCCGACAGCATGTCGTCGGCCTTGGCTTTATCCGCCGGACCTTCAGCGCTCATAAGGCTATTTCGCGCTTTAGTCACATCTTCGAAAACACCCTTTTCATGCTTGGCGTAAGCTTTGACTGATGCGACTAAATTGGGGATAAGATCAGATCGGCGCTTCAGCTGGACATCAATCTGGCTCCAGGCTTCTTTAATCCGCAGTCTTGCGGAAACAAACGCATTATAAGCTGCTAAAGCCAATACTAACAAAACCCCGGCAAATATGATTAAGTAGGTAAAAATATCCATTAATCTGTCTCCTTTAATTAATTAATAATTTAACTTTCCAACCAGGTCTTAACACTATTATACGACTTTGTGTTCAAAATATCATCAACTGTAGCCCAACCTCTGCGGACCACCGTGACTCCGTACTGGAGAAGATCCATTTGTGTAACGTCTTGACTATCGGTATTAATTACTAGTTTAACTTTATTTGTTATGGCCTCTTCTCTTAAAGGTAATTTACCGTCAGGAAGTATATCTGATCCTAACATGATGAATAAATGTACTCGAGTACTTTTTGTTGAAGACATAATTTATTCATAATAATCTCTTCGTTTATTTAATATATGCTCAATATCTTGCGGATTATTATGTGTATAGCTTGGGTTATGGTCGCTGATTCCAATATATTCATAATTTTTTTCATCAGCTTTCCGGATAATTTCATCCAGAGATAAACTGCCTAAATCATGAGAAGTTGAAAGATCATATGTAAAGTTCGAGTGCATCCGGAATATCCTCCTGTGATTTTTCGAAGAAGCTTGGTAATATCTCTGTTTGTCATATCGGTCTAACTGACTAAAAATAGTTTAGCATACGTATTGACCAGGCAGCAATCATCTGATATTATCCTGACAGGGTTTATGGGCTCGTGGTGTAGCGGTTAACATGTCGCCCTGTCGAGGCGAAGATCGCCGGTTCGAATCCGGTCGGGCCCGCCTTCGCTTCGCCGAAGCTTTAGCGTAGGCGAGCTTCGTCGAGCTACGGCGAGGTAATACCCGCTGTATGCGAAGAATTTTCTTCTGCCCCCAAAATTCATCTGCCTGGAAAGGAGGTTGACTGATTAATGTTTAAAAATTACCTGAAAAAACTGAATTTCCCGGAATCATACGTTTCCATAATTTTAGGATTTTTGATTGTCGTGGTCGGAGGCTTGCTTGTCAATAATTATATGAAATCAAGGCAAGGCCAGATCAATACCCCGGATCAGAATTCCGGCGTCATCAAACAGGAAGAATTAAAACTGGCTGAAAATTTACCAACCACCTATACAGTTTCAGAAAGTGATACTCTCTGGAATATAGCTCTAAAATATTACGGTTCAGGATATAACTGGGTGACCATTGCTAAGGAAAATAAGCTGTCAAATGCCAATAAGATTGAAAAAGGCCAACAGCTGACTATACCTAACGCTGAAGTAATCAAACCAGGCAGTGCCTCAGTGGCAACATCAGAAGTTGCACAACCTGAAACCTATACTGTAGCAAAAGGAGATTATCTGTGGAAAATAGCTGTAGAAAAATACGGCGACGGATATGCTTGGGTAAAAATAGCCAAAGCCAATAATCTGGTGAATCCCAATATTATTCATACAGGCAACGTTTTACAGCTTCCGAAGTAATCTTTTAGAGGTTAAGTTACGCGTTAATTTAAATACCCTATAAAAACGGGCTAAATTTGATGTGACTTTTTTGGTATACTAATGATAAAGCGGAACGTAATATCCCGATTAGATCGGGATAAACGTTTCTGCAACGTTGAAATTACGAAGTGATATCTTACGTTGCGGCGGTAGTTCAGTGGTAGAATGCTTCCTTCCTCCGCCAAAAGCTGCGCATTTAGGCGGACCCGTCAAAATGCTTTGCTTTTGTCGGGCAAGGATAATAAAGTTATGCACTACGTTTATGTATTGAGATGTATTGACTTAAAAAGAAATAAGAGAAAATTTTATACTGGTGTAACAGATAACTTAATAGAACGTGTACGCGATCATAAATCAAAAAGCGTAGAAACTACAAAAGTTTATGACAAAATCGAATTGGTGTATTATGAGGGGTCACTGCATAAAAAAGATGCGGCAAAAAGAGAAAAACAACTAAAGACGGGATTTGGGCGTGGATATATAAAGAGAAGAATAGAAAATTATTTAAAAGAAATGCAGCGGTAGTTCAGTGGTAGAATGTCTCCTTCCCAAGGAGAAGGTCGCCGGTTCGAATCCGGTCCGCTGCTCAAAATCTTCCTCCGCCGAAAGCTACACATTCAGGCGGACCCGGCAAAATGCGAAGCTTTTGTCGGGCAAGAAAGAGATCGAGGGTTCGAATCCCTTCAGCTGCTCCCATGTGCGACTTGTCGCGGCCGCCCGAAGGGCGGCCCAAGGAAACAGAGCCTCACCACCTGCTTTTTTATCTTTTACATAGAGGTTCGAGCCAAAGATTTTTAATGCTAGAACCTTTTTATCATTTAAGTCCTCTTCCCTTGCGATGTTAGCCGCTTCTGCGGCTTCTTTGACCCATGTTCTCATGGGTTCGAGCCAGGCATTTTGCGTTTGTTCAAAAGTGATTATATTCTCCTCCAATTTCTTCTTTTCGGATAAGAGTTCTGACTTTTTGAACAAATAATTGTTCCGTTCGATATCCTGATCTATATAAGCGTCAGTAAGAAATTGGAGTTTTACATTTATTTGCCTTATTTCCTCTCTAGTCTTTTGAACAAACGCCGTGCAGGATTGAAAGATAATGATTTGTTCTTGATCTAACCTTTTTAACATCTTTTCTTTCCAATCCTGTGGTAAAGAAACTTCTTTGATCAGATCGGATAACTGACTATCTAATTCTTCCTGTCTGATGTGAGGCTGATTACATTTATTTATTTTGGACTTTTTCGTGCAACGGTAATACAAATAAGTGGCATGGTGGTTAGTGGTTTTATAAAATTTAGTCTTGCAATCGCCTGTCATCATCATCCCGCACTCACCGCAACAAAAAAGTCCTAAAAATGGCTTGGGGATACGTTTAATATTGGCATTTCGCCAAGGAGTCCGGCGTTTATTTAATATTTCCTGTACCTGATCAAAAAGTTTCTTGGAAATGACTGGCTCGTGGATTCCCTCGAAGATCTCACCTTTATATCTGAAATGGCCGTAAAAGAATGGGTTTTTGAGAACAAGATGGGATAAGCGGTCTGTTTTGTAGGGCTTGCCAGTTTTCGGAAGTACTCCATTCTCCGCCAAAAAGTCTGAGATATCTTTAATCAGGAAATTGCCTGTGGCGAATATCTCAAAGACTTTTTTAATGATAGGAGCTTTTTTTCTATCAATGACGACTGTTTTTGTACGGACATTGTTAAGATAGCCAACCGGGGCAATTCCCGGACATTCCCCACGTCTTACTTTTTGGCGAAGACCTCTTTTGGTATTTTCTGAGAGGGAATCCACAAAATATTTGCTTTGCCCAAACGCGATTGACAGCATAAATTTACCCTGTGGTGTAGGCTCAAACCAGTGAGTGGGGAATTTCAAAAACTGGAGTTTACCAGTATCAACAAGATAAATAATCCTTCCTCCATCAATACTGTTACGAGCAAGTCTGTCTGGATTCCAGGAGACGATTCCATTTGCCTCACCTTTTTCAATCCGGTTAATCATTGAATTGAAAATAGGTCTTCCGGGAATTTTGGCCGATTGTTTTTCGATAAGCTCCTCGATCACAGGAATGCCTTCACGTTTGATATACTCACGCAATTCTGCAAGTTGGGCCTCGATAGATAGAATCTGTTTGTCCTCAACATCTGTGGACTTGCGCGCATACAAAAAGAATTTTTGCGTAGTATCGTTGTGCATAATTACTTTGTAAAACTCAAATAGCCGCCCCGGTGATCTCAACTCAAGTTGCCCTGAATTGTCCGAGACGGCTACTAAAAAGGACAACCTTTTAAAGTTGAGATCAATATAAATATACAAATTGTAAAAAGAAAATTCAAGCAGCAAAAATTCTTTTTATTCGTTTGCACATGAAAAATGCTGATGCATTTTTCAGTGTAAAGGCAATAACATCGCAAGGGGTTATTTATATTAAAATCTTTGGCTCTTCTTTTGAAAGATAAAAAAGCAGGTGGTGAGGCTCTGTTTCCTTGGGCCGCCCTTCGGGCGGCCGCGACAAGTCGCACATGGGAGTCTATATACGAATTAGCTCGAACCTATTATATCAAAAAATATAAATGAAAACTGTAGCAAGAAAAAGGGGTATGAGGGGAAAATGAATTGCTACAGTTTAAAACCTTCTTGCTCACCCCGCCTCCCACCTCTGCACTCGCTTCGCTCGTGCTATGGCGGGCAGGTCGGCGGGGTTCGCATTTCTCTTTTTCTTTCTTTTTTATGGCCTCGCTCCGCTCGGCCTTCTCCTACTCACTTTCTTATTCCTCTTTTGAGAAATTTTCGTGATTTTATAATCTATAGCAATTATATTGAGTAAATTAAATTGAGGAGTAAAAGTACTCAAGTAAATACAGAATACCTTTCCAATAAAATAAACTTAACACCCGTTATTCCTTAGTAAGGTTCTACCTACTTTTTATTTCTTATTTCACATGACTAACTATTATCTGAATGTCTTCTTCTGAAATGTAAGGTCCCTGAAGTCTGATTGGTTTAACTGATCCTTTTGGTAGAAAAAGCATGTCTCCTGCTCCATTGAGTTCTTCTGCGCCTGGAACAGTAATAACTCTTTTTGAATCCAATTCATTTGATACTTTAAATGCCATTTTTGTAGGAAAATATTTTAGTAAATTGTCCGTAAATACATCATTTGAAGGACGAGAATCACAAAGAACAATAATTGCCCCACTCTTGCTCAATTCACCTATTATTGACTCAAATCTTACAGAATCGTAAGCCATTAAATCAGAAAATGTGTCGATTATAATAACTGAGTAAGGATCTTTCTTATTTTTTAGTTCCTCTTTAAGTATTGATAGTCTTGTAATTATTTCTTTTGGAGCCTCATACACTTTGTCAATGAGATGAGGGATGTTTTCGTAGTAATAAGCAAACTCAACTCTTTTCGGATCTGCTAGAAATAATTTCAATTGTGAAGGATCTTGCTTCAGTATTAAAGAGCAAATTAGGGTATGATTAAATACAGATTTTCCTGATCCAGTTGACCCTGCCATTATTATATTTCCAAACTTCATCAGATCACCAATATGAGGATTTCCATCCTGATCCAACCCAAGAGGAGTAGGAAGAGTTGTCCGTTCCCACTCTTCTTTGGTCTCTTTCATGTACGATTTAAACGACGGAGAATTTTTTGTGGTTTTATCTGATAATAAATCAATATCAAACTTCATATCTTTGATTTTACTCTCTTGTTAGTTTTTCTAACATATTTAAATTATAATTTATTTATCTTTTTTTTCCTATTTCTCATATGCTTTTACAGCTTGTCTATATTTGCAATAATCACAATCTGATCCAGATTCAGGTAAAATATTACTTTTCAAACAATCGATAGCATCTCGTATTGTCTTTTCAACCCAAGAATCATTTCCGATATAAGGAATAATTTTAATATGAAAATCCAGTTTGCCGTCAAATGCTTCTTTGTCAGTGTTTCCGTTACAGTAGACAAAATATCCGGTGGTTGAAACTTTAAATTCATTTTTCCGAAATAACCACTGATAAATTTCCATCTGCCGTTTATATCCTATCTGCCAGTCAGCATCGAGTGTAACTTCTTCCTCCTTCGAAGTAGCTTTGTAATCTACAATATGAAATTCTCCTTGTGGATTTACCCACACATCATCTACTCCACCGGTAACTATCACATTTGTACTATCAATCGGTACAGTAATACCTCTCCTGAGAGAATCCCGCCACTCTTCAATTTTCTCATGAACTAAAGGAATAGCATCTACTTTATAATGCTCCATCAATGGATGTTTCGTACCTTTTGCTCGATGAATATCGAACTCTTTTTTCAGTAGTTTATCTACAGCGGAATTGAGAGAAAAAGGATATCCTGGCGGTTGAGCCACTCCTAGTTTACGATCGAGATAAAAACACCTAGGACAATTGATAAATAAATCAATTTTTGATCGACCTAATCGAAATAGTTCTGTTGAATTAGAATCATATCTGTTTCGTATACGATTTGGGTTGTAATATTGGGACATATTTTATTTTTCAACTATAAACTTAACTCTTTCATATAGTTCGTCATAAGTTATAATTTCAATACCACTTACTTGCTGCCTGTACAACTCAAATGAAGACAATTTTTCATAATTAATCCCGTTTTCTGTTTTAAAATCGTCAAGTTTCCCGATTACAACAATACCTCTAGGTTTTACAAACAATAATTCTTCTCCAGTCGGATCACCATCATCTTTAACTGGTTTATAAAAATTTTCTTGAAGTTTTAGTGTAACTTTATGAATAGTCTTTTGAATTTGAGCAACAGCTCCTCTTAACTCCTTTGCAGGGACAAAAATTCCTGGTCTCTCATAGGCTTCGATAAGTAAATTAGGTAAATGTGTCTTAATTTCACAAAACAAAATCTTCGATATGTTACCCTTTGTTTTTAGAAACGCATCAATTCTTTTGCCGACACCATCAATTATGTCGTTACCAACTACGGTCTGCTCTAGTTTTTTATCATCTAATCCCTCGCAAGCGACTAATTGCAAACCATAACCAAATATCCAAGGATTATTTTCAAAAAAGTTTTGCCATACGTCCTCATCTCTTTTGTTAATCCCTAGCTTTATTTTTTCAGATTTAAAAAAAGTTTCATTTGTTAGAAGCTTTTCAAAATATTCAAGCTTTGATCGCCTATTCTGCAATAATGATATATCTTGATCAGATATGTCCGGTCCGTACTTTTCCACAAAGCTTCTAATTGCAGTTTCTTTTGTTACATTATCAAAAACTTTCTTCTTAGATTTTTCGATAACAGCATATGATGTCGAGCCAAAATCAATAGTCTCAATACTATTAATAAAATTTAAAAGTAAGAGAAAATTATCATGACAACTGTCTAAATCAACCTTAGCTTTTATCAAATTCTGGTCAATAGTTTCCTTGGAGAACTCTTCAAAAGCTTTCTTAGTTGTATGCCATATTTGGAAATCAAATCTAGGCGTAAATTTTCCATCATTTTTTTTAATTAAAGTAACCACGCAAATTTTTTCTATTTGGGGAGACTGTTGAAGAACAAATCTTTTTATTAAACCTTTTTCGGTATTTTTAAAATACCAAAAGCCATTCACAGAAGCACTATCAATTAGAACATTTTCAAAATTATCTATTCCAATTACAAAATCTGTATTTTGAAAATCAGGCAGAATATCATAAATGCTTTTTAAGTTTGATCTAACGTCAGGCATAATTTAGCTTTCCCAAATTGATTTAATTTTTTCCTTAATTTCTTTCTAGGCAACTCTATAATAACCGTTAATAGTTAGCAAACCGGATGTTTGTACCGATTGTATTTTCATTTATTAACCTTCCTACAGGTAAATAACTGATGAGAATGTTTTATAAAGATGTCCTAGTAGGAATCTGTTGTACCGGATTTACCGGGGTAACAATAACGTTTTTATTCTCATCCCTATTACCGATCAGTTTCACAATGTTGGAATTAGCCATAAACTGTTGATAAACAATCATTAACGTTTTAACCGCTTTTAATTGAGTATCGTCAGTGATTTTTTCACCTATACCAAATTTGTTTAACGTTGGATAGGTAATGGGGTAGCTATGAGAAGCGTGTGCTTCTGTAAATTCCTTTATTGCCTCTTTAATCTTACCTTCATCAATAGTATTTTTCATCGCATGCTCTCTTAACGCTTTCTCAATCTCTTGTACGGAAAATTTTACCGCGGTCTTGTGCGCACCTAATAAATAAAGGTCTATGCCGTCCTCTAATTTTTTTTGTAGTATAGGATCAATCTCTGCGGGCTTAGTGGAAGTATTGTTTGCATCTTTGTTTTTTTGCCGGTAATATTCAAGAAAATTATCAATCGCTGAAGCAGGTACGTTTATATTCGGGTTTGTGGGACTTTGCACTATCGGGTCAACCGGACCTAGTTCAGATAAAGAGGTTAAAAATATCTTATCCGCCATCAACGTCATAGCCGTGGCTGCACTTTTTGCCATGAGTGGTACAATAACATAATACTCGTTGGCATACTGTCTGATAATGTCAACAAATTTAATAGCGGCTTCCAGAATTCCCCCGCTACTGTGTAAAAATAATCCAATACGCTGGTATTTTTTACCATCGGTTCCTTTTTTATAAACCTCTTTCTGGTTATATAGAAGATCATCAAGAAAAATGCAGGAGTTTTGGTCTATCATGGCAAACGGTGCTGTTTGTGGAGCAGTCGGCAAGGAAATATACGAAATAATGTCGCAGTCAAAATTTTCTTCAACATCCTCTACTGCCTCTTTAATGGAAATAGTCATTTGCTTTGCAAGGAGCTCAACGTCCTGTTTATACAAGTCTGTTCCCCTGAACTTCTCCAAACTGGCAGTATCAACTGTCCATCTTCCAGATTCTGCGTTTTGTTCCCCATCAATTTTTTTCTCGCGCAGAAGCTTCCTAATATAGTGAGGAGTAACCTTAATAAGCTCTGCTGCCTTTTTTACTGAAATCTGTTTGTCTTCCATAATGTGTAACCCGTTACGTAACTTATACAGTATAGTTACCTTGTTGTCAAATCTACGTTCGGAAATACCTGCAGGATGCGGAAGAAAAGTGTTTACAACGATTTTAGTAAATAAATTATCACTTTTTTAAAAATACCAATCTTTCCCAATCACTCCAGTCGCTTCGTTCGCACTTACTCCAATTATATTTATCCTTTTGGTTTATCTTCCAACCACCATTTTTTTCAATAACAATCCCGCCAAAAAGTTTTTTACCCTTCTTGTTTTCCTGTTTAATATATTCCTGTAATTTTTCAGCTTTTGCTCTTGTGTAGTTATCCCCATCACGATCACCTTCGTCTTTTACCTCAAATATTCCCAACCGCCCTTCATTAAACCGTACCAAATAATCAGGGTAGAACGTATGTATCACGCTTTCGGGGTACTGATATTTGATACCAAAATAATCTTTTTTATTTTCTCCGTTTTTCCACCACCAAATAATTTTATCGGCGTTATCATTCAAAAACTTTTCAAATTGTCTTTCCGGATCTAAACGCGCCACGCTTAAATAACATGGCTCATAAACATACTTATTAATTTCAACCAACTCGTCTGCATATTTATTGAAAAAACTTTCTGGTACAATCTCAAAATCATACCACTGTTCACTTTCTTCAACTCTCTTTTTAATTTCATTCTCTCTTATTGTTTTATATGCTCCTATCGCACCAGCTAAAATTTCCTCGAATTGTTTTCTGTTTCCGTTATGTAAAAAAATCATCTGTACAAGAATTGCCTCTTCAGACCATTCTTTTGCACCGAGATACTTCCTAAACCATGAATAAATCGCTGTTTTTACCACTGGCACTGATCTTTTGACGTTTTTAAAAGAACCGAGATTGTTTTTGATAACTTGCTCAAATAATGCCTGCAAATCGTTTCCGGCAATGGTTAGACGTGCGTGCGCCGCAGAGTCAATTTTACCCTCAATTTCGTCAAAACTTTTGCCTTCAATTTTGGCGTTAGCGATTATCTCTTGCTGATATTTCTTTATATCAAGCACAATACCTAAACTCTCCAAGTGTTTCTCATTTTGCGCAAAGAAAGTGTGATCGCCTTTCAAACCAAAATACTCACAAGCGACTTTTTCAAACACAGGTGAGAAACTTGATGTAATATCACCGTAATCTGCACGCGCTTTGTAATACGAAACGAACTTTATAGGCTTATACTCCGCCACACGAATACCTTTGAGATGTTTTATGATGTTTGGATTGTATTCTTCCTTTTTGACAATAATGCTTTGGACGTTGGTATAGATATATCCTATGTTCAAATCTTCATTCGCGTAATGTTTCTGTTCGGGCATCCGCAAAATGCGTCCGACAGTTTGGATTTCAAATGTTTCACTGTGGGATTCCCTAAACTTCACCAATATCTGAGCTCGCGGGCAGTCCCAACCGGTATCAATCGCTTGCTTAAAAATAAGAAATTCAATTTCGTTGTCTAAATCCCTAATCCATTCATTCTTCGGACCCAAAGACGCTGATTTATCGTCCGCCAACCAAATCGCAAACTTGCCGTTTTTCTCGGTTATTCCTTTACGCGATAAAAATTCTTTTACCGCCTTTATTTTATCTTCTCCTGCTTCTGCAGTCGGAATCTGTACCAACACGAGCGGATTGACGATTGATTTTTCTTCTTTAAAAAGTTTTTTTAGCTCTAACCGTTTTTGATAAGCTGTTTCCAAAACTACTTCTTGTGAGTCGCTTTCGTCGCCGGTTATTTCGTCAATCTTTTCGTTAATAATCAACTCTTTCTTAATCATTCCCTCATCAATCACTTCTTTCGGCTCAATAAAAATGAATCCTGCGATACCTCGAGCTAAATCCCTCGGATCAGGTTGAATCTTCGGCGTCGCGCTCATCTCCAAAATAATATCGGCGTTTATCTCTTCCCTCAATTCATTAGTTCGCTCCGCCGTTGCGCCTATATGACTCTCGTCAATAATTAAAATAACTTTTCGTTGTTCTCTAGTTCTTACCAACACATCGCGGAAATTCAGTTTTTCGCCATCTTTCATCAAAACATTTTTCCAATCGCCGGTTTCGCGGTCTTTACTTCGCAGTTTTTCCCAATTTACTACCACAACCTCGTTACGGACAATCCGCTCCCGTCCACCGGTAAATTCTTCTTCAACTAACGATACTCTCGGCGCACCGTTAAAAACTTCTTCCAAACTACGCTTACTTTGTAAGTGTAAATCACCCTTACCTATACTCACCCACACAAAACATAAATCACTATCAGTTAATTCCTTGATGATTTCTTCAATAAATTTAGCCGTCATTATTGTTTTTCCGCTTCCGGTAGGAGCTTGAAAAACACAAACTTTTTTCTGTCCCTCTTTTTCAAGTAAAGTTTTTACTGTAGAAACAAGTTCGTCAACGGCTTTTTCTTGATATGGTTTCAGTTCAATATTCATATATTTGCTCGTAAATATCTAAAATTTTTTGAGGGATCGGTTCTAAACTTACGCCTTCCCAATCAGTAAAATCTTCTTTATCTAATCCTAATGGATCAAGAGTGAAACAATACAATATCTTATCTCCTTTTATTCTGTCTAATTCCTTTTTTAATTGCTTCAAACTGTCCCTTTCAAGCGCGTAATATACTGCCATAATATGACTGTTTTGTTCAAAAATGCGATAGTCATTTTTCTTTATCACTTCCTCAAAAATACCCTCACGCAAGCAAAGCATTTCCGTACATTCTCGGGTAATTCTTATTTTCAGGTCGTCTCGGCTGATGGATTTTTTAACAAAAGCGGTTTTGAAATATTTAAGATTACCACCTAGACCCTCAATTTGTTCACCTTTTGAATTTTTATAACCACTTATTACTTTTTCTATTCGCGGATATGTAACGTGCTGACAAATCCCACGTGATTGGATCTCTTTTTCGCTCAATCCTTTTTCTCTCAATTCCTTGTCAACTCCATTCAATTCGTTATTTGTGCAAAGAATAAATTGACGTCTTCCTCCATCTTGTTTGTTCAGATCCAATACTGCATGACCAGTTGTGCCAGAACCAGCAAAATAATCAAGAACAACCGAGTTTTGGTCTATCCAGTATTTTATGCAATCTTCTACAAGGTATAAAGACTTCGGATAGGTAAATAAATTTTCTCCTAAAATATCGATTAACAATTTAGTCCCATATGTAGTTGCTGAATGCCTGCCATCTTTCCATAATGTTTTTGGTTTACGACCTTCTGGTTCGTATGACTTTTTTACAATCTCAATTCTTCCAGCTTTCTTTATTACTGATATATTCCCCAAACTATATTCTCTTTGAAATCCAGAAGGGTTAACTCTCCATATACGCTTAGTCCCTTTAGGATCAATGGGCCACACTTTAATAGAATTGGAGAATTTATTTATGCTAATATTTTTTTTCTCATAATCGATATACAAAGGATACCACTGACCTGGTCGATCTTTTGGTGTGGAATTTCCTCCACGCCTTCTTAAATTGTCCCAAAGGAATTTTCCATTTTCGTCTTCTTCTTTAAAATAACCTGATTCTTCATCTGAAAGTTCTCTAAGAATTAACTTAACTTCATCTATATTTTTTGCATATATAAGGCAATAATCATGGCTTATGGCTGGGGAATTATCGCGAATATTTTGACCTGCTGGGTTCACTTCTATGCATATCGTAGCTATATAATTTGATTCGCTAAAAATATCGTTTAATACATGACGAATATTATGAATTTCATGGTCATCTATTGCAATTAACAATACTCCGGCTGATTTTAATAAATTTCGTGAGAGTAATATCCTTTTTTTCATCATCGAAAGCCACTTTGAATGACGATATTGATCATTTTTATCTACATAATTATTATTGTATTTCCAGTCTTTTGCGCCCGTGTTATACGGCGGATCAATGTAGATAACATCAATTTTGCCTTGATGTGTGTAATTCAGAACAGACAAGGAATGATAATTGTCGCCTTCGATGAGGATATTAACAGGCTGGGACGGATCAGTTTTGATCTCTTTACCTTTGACTTCTTTCAAAACAGGCAAGGCATTTTCCGATTCTTTTTCAAACTGCTCTTTAGTCTTTTCCTCATCCCAAATCAGCCCGTATTTTTTGCGAGATTCCAACTTCTCAATAACTTTGAGCAAGTCGTCTTTTTCAAGTTTTGAATAATCTTTTACCATAGTTATTTAGAATTGGCCAGCTTGCCATGTATTTTCTGAATTGCCTCACGAGCTTTGGTCGCCTTATCCGCTTTTTCTTTTTGGATAATCCTCTCGTCAAGAATTTGTTCAATACCGATTTTTACCGTCTCAAAGTATTGCAAACACTCATCTTCGGTTAGATCGTGAATGCCCGTGCTTAATATCGCATATAAACTGCGGTTCTCTACTAAAAATTCGGGGAGGTAATCTTTTACCATTTTTATCTTTTTGTCCATCCTCGCATTAAGATACTCGTTGTTCGAAAATTCTTTATTCTCTGCTTGTGCCATTATGTGTGCTTCTTCAATTAGATTTTCGAAAACACGACGCAAATATACGAATGAACCAATTCCAACACCATGAACGGCAATACCAATACCCCGTGTAAATTCCTTATATTCTTCTTCTCCGAGAATTTTTCGGTATTTTTCTGCTTGTGGAATTTGAAAGTCAGCGATGGACGGCCATTGTCCAATTTTTAGTAGATTTTCTTTTGTCTTTAGATAATAAATAAAATACTGATGATTACTGTTTCTGCTACATTGATACATGTTTCTTCTAAACCCTACGCTCTTTTTCCACTCACCATAAGTAATGCTATAAACATATTCTTGCGTATCGAAAACGCTTTCTTTATCGCACCAAATACAGTAGGCGTCTATGGTGCCGGAAAAACATAAAAATTCGTACACTTTTTCGGCCACGGCTCCGATAGATAAATCGAAAGTATGATAAAGGGGCATTTTAAGATGGAACGACTTTGGTGATTCCAAATAAGGGTCAAGCTGTAAACCGGCATTTTGTTTTTCTGAATTATCCATAGTTATTTTATTAAAATATCAAGTGATCCGTCACACACTCATATTATAATTTCATCCTTTGCTTCTTTTTCATATAAATAAATTAGGTTTATTTTATCACTTCCCTCACTTTTAAGCGAGGAAAAAATAAGTTAGTGTAAAATGAAATTACTATTTTTAGTTTTAATTATAAATCTATGCGTAAAATAAAAGGAATAACACAGAAAAGGATAGACAAACTTATAGGTGAAGCAATATATATCTGCAAAAAAGAAAAGTATGAGAAAGTAAGTCCTCCTCTTTTCCAAAGAAAACTTGCCATAAATGGGGCCATAGCAACTATAGTTTTTGGAGGACTTGAAGAGCTAGGAGTTGTAGTCAATACAAGAGTCGATGAAAATGAAGAAGACTTACTCGTAGGAGATGTTGATTTACAAAAGTTAAAAGAATTTACAGTAAATTGATATTGTCCATCAACCAATCTTTAAAAATTTTGCAGCACTTAATTTGTACATACTTTCTAAGAAGTCAGAACCTGCATATCCTGCCAATAGTGACATCCGCCAATCAGCATTGGCAATAAGTCCCGCCATCTGACCGACTATCATTGAAACTATAACTGTAACTGCAAAATATTTCCATTGGAATTTAAAAGTATCGGGATTAAAAGTTTGAGCTTTTGTAACTCCGACTATTCCACGAACCAGACCTCCCATACCACCTGCTAAAAATTGTATCGCCCATAAAGGTATTTCCACAAGATCACCTCCGATCTATTTTGACCAAACACCTAACTTTTTACTTATTGCTTCACTTTCTGCATCTAATAATTGTTGCTGATAAATAAGGGGTTTTCTTTTTTCGTAGATCGTAACTTTTGCCAGTCCTTTTTTAACTAGTTCTATGGAAAGATTTTTGTCATTAACTAATATATAGGCAAGAATTCTTCCGAACCGATCTGATTTATAAGAGTCATATTCCAGTTTAACTTTCTTCCCTTCAATTAGTTTTTTAGAATATTCTGTAGATTCTTCCTCAAATGGTTCTCCGTTATTTGGCGAATTAACTCCGACAAGTCGCACGATTTGACCGTTTGCCACTTCTATGGTGTCTCCGTCAATTACTCTTTTAACTTTGGCTTCTTTGGGGAAATCCAGACTCTGGTTATTATTTATCACCGGCTGATTTTCAATTACGTCTTTGATCTGCTTCTCGTATTTTGTACCGGCAAAAAACGAGGAAATAGTTAATAAAAGAGCAAGAGGAATAATAACCAGTTTATTTTTGTTTGATTTTTGATTTTGTATTTTAGGTTTTGATTTCATAAATGATAGTAAGTAGCTTTCCCTTTTCCTTCTTTTTTGAAAATACCTGATGATACTAATTCTTTGAAATAATCAGAGAGGGTACTTTGGGGAAGATGGAGAATCTTTTGAGCATCCTGATTGTTTATCTTTCCGCTAGTTTTGGTAAGATCAATAATCTTTTGAAGATTTGCCTGTTTTTTCTGGGCTTTTTTCTGTTTGGCTTGCTCCCGAAGAAGAACTAATTTATCTTTTATGTCTGATATGGGTGATGGAGATGATAAGGGAGATTGGGAAAATGGCTGTGGGTTTTGAGTTATGGGTTGTGGGGTAGAAGGCGAAGAAACAGGAGGTGCCGGTGGTTCAATGGGTTCTATATTTATGGTAGGTTCTATTTTCAAAGAGTCTTTCAGAAGATCGCCAAAGGAAGAAGAAAGCTGTTTGTTATCAGTTGTGGGTTGTGAGTTAGTAGAGGATAAGTCACTTGGGTTACTTAGGGAGCTTAAGTCGGAAGAGACAGAAGGAGAAATTGGCTGGTTATTTGTTACTGGTAATTGGTCACTTGTAGGGGGAGGGATAGGAGTAGAGCCTCTAGACAGAAGATCTCCAAAGCTGGTATTTGGACTAGGAAGTGGCGTATTTTCAGGCGGAGTTGATGGGATTGTAGGGCTTCCTAGAGACTCTGGCTTGATTTCGGCCGATTGGATTTCATTTTGAACAGTATCTATTGTAGAAGTATCTTTTGGAGCCTCTGATTGCACTTGTAGGGCTTGAATATCAGGGGAACTAACATTTATAAGTGGTGGGTTGCTTAAGTCGCTTGAGGTACTTAAGTCTGAAGTAGAAACAGTCGGAGGAACTGGAGGGGCAGTTTGATCTGGAGTAGATGTATCATCGGAAGCAGGTGCAGGAGGAATTTTCTCAGCTGGATATCCGGTAGTACTAACAGCCGCAGGTAATGAATCCACCTTTGTCCCGCTAGGCGGGACTTCGGCTGGTACAAGTTCCTCTGTTATGCTCGGAGTAGAAGGAACCAACTCTATTGGGGTAATTGGAGGTATGGATGGTATAGATAAATCGGCCGAGACCTGTGGCGAATCGGCCGAAACGCCCGCCTGCAACGGCTGAGGCGTAGCATCTGCGGGCAGGGGTGGAGTCGGCCGATTGGTATCTGTAATTGGACTTACAGAAGGAGTAGAAACTGGTGTTTCTGTTAGATTTCCGGCCGATTGGTCAGATGGAGTCTGGCTAACAGAATCGGCCGAAATCGGAGTCGAATCGGCCGAGGCGATAGAATCCGGCCGATTGGTATCTGAAGACGGCTGGGAAACTGGCTGATCAACAACAGGAATAGTAGGAACTGCAGCTGGATCTACAGGAGTATTGGCTTGAGAAGATTGATCAGTTTGCTGATTATCTGACATATAAAACCAATATAGCACGGGAATGTAATCGGCCGCAAACAATCGGCCGAGACTTGGGATGAATCGGCCGAACAGATAGATTTCGGCCGAATGATAATCTGGCGGCTTCCGCTGCCCCCGCCCCTCTGGATAATAGCTTGCTAAAAAGGAGGGAGCACGACAGAA
>Ga0155332_133_pt1 | contig 22034 bp, 29 predicted proteins | sample RifCSPhighO2_02_FD_106300 | JGI IMG/M metagenome (GOLD analysis project Ga0155332, IMG submission 106300) | Candidatus Gottesmanbacteria bacterium RIFCSPHIGHO2_02_FULL_40_13 | reverse complement strand
TTAAAAATATTTAATAAAAGTTAAGCGCGAGAAGACTGAGAGTTATTTCTTAATCTATTTAAGAAATAATTCGAAATTCTTCTACGGGGTATGATCAAGCGTCAGGTTTTTTTAGTCTGGTTTGTCATTTTCCTAATCTGGTCATTTTATCGTGCGTACTTTAACTTTCCTGAATGGATTGATGAGTTAGTGGTCAAGCCTGTAATTTTTGCTTTTCCAATTCTTTACCTTGTCCTCATCAGAGAAAAAGGGGATTTGTCTGAATTAGGATTAAAACCCAGTCCTAAAGAATTCATGGCAGATCTTTATTTTGGAGTATTTCTGGGAGCTCTATTTGCTCTGGAAGGATTAGGTGCCAACTATCTCAAATACGGAAATTTTTCTTTCAGCCCCAGTCAGGCGTTGAAAGTCACCAGCGGGGTTGGAGTTTTTTTTCTGTTAAATTTGATGACCTCTGTGTGGGAGGAGATTTTAGGCAGGGGATACTTATACTTGCGGCTTTATAAAATTACCAACAACCAATTTTCTGCCTCTGTAACTTCATCATTTTTATTTCTTCTTCTGCATATCCCGATTATGTTCACGAGACTCCATCTGACGGGCTCAAGTCTGATTATTTATCCGATTTCTATCTTACTTTTGGGGATCACCAATTGTTATCTTTTTTCACTTCGCGGTTCACTTACCCTGCCGATACTTCTTCACGCCTTCTGGAACATGACTGTGGCTTTGTTTTTGTAATACATTCCAACTATGCTCTACACTCCGCATTTTCTGACTGGGGCTGTCATCATGAAGCTGTTTCCTGATCCTAAAATTGGTCTGCCTTTGGCGCTCCTTTCTCATTTTATCCTGGATCTGACTCCCCACAATGATTTTGATCTGAAACCGGGAATTACTCTAAGAGAATTTTTTGCCTTTCCCAAAAAGCGGCTTTATTTTATTCTTAGTGTCATGGGAGTAGATTATCTTTTAACAATATTAAGTTTTCTCTGGATTTTGTTTCACTTTCAAAATTATTGGTTGTTAGTGGGTGGGGTAGTAGGGGTTCTTCCGGATTTGGTGGAACAATTTCTAATGTTCTTCGGAGTGGCTCTGCCCGGCTGGCAGGATAAACTGCAGTGGAGGGTGAGCGCAAAATACGGATTTATCTCATACCCGATAGTTTCCTTAATTTCTATTTATCTTTTAATCCATTGATTGAATATTGACAACAAATATTTGATGAACTAAAATATGAACTATTATGAACCATATTACGGTTCAATCTTGAGGGAGGAATAAATGAAATCGATTACTATACATGGAATTGATGATGAGCTTGACTGGATGTTGCAAAAAAAAGCACGCGGTGAGGATTTGAGTCTCAATAAAACGATAAAGAAGTTACTGAAACAGTCGTTAGGATTATCAGAAACAAAAAAAACTCGCCCAAAACATGATTTTAGCGAGTTTTGTGGTGTTTGGTCAGAAAAGGAATATAAAGAATTCGAAAAAAATACAGAAATATTTGAAAAGATTGATGAGGAAGATTGGAAGTGAGTAAACTGCTATTGGATACCAATGCATATTCAAAACTGGTCAATTTATCAGATCGGAGCGTGAAAGAAGCGATAGAGGAGACTGAAACTGTATTTATTTCTACTATCATTTTGGGGGAACTATTATCTGGTTTTAAACGAGGAAGTTTAGAGAAGAAAAATAGAGAACTTTTGAATAGATTTTTGGATAAGCCGACTGTCGAAATTGTGTCTTTAAATAAGGAGACGGCAGAAATATACGCTGATGTATTACTTAATCTCATAAGGAAAGGTACGCCAATTCCTACAAATGATATCTGGATTGCTGCTTCAGCGATTGAGCACGGAGCGGTGCTTGTAACCTACGACACTCATTTCCTCAAAATCCCCGGCCTTCGCCTCTGGGACAGGCTAAAAATAAAGAATTGATGTTATTCTTTTTGAAGTTTTTCCAATCCCATAAAGACGTATGTTACTATGTTTTAAAACATGATAACAAAGTCAGCTATTTTTAGAGAGTACCTCTCCGTGTACGGCCGTACAGGATTATCTACGAAGTGAAACCCGATTCAGTAGTGATTTATTCAGTCGTCCACAGACAGGGAGTGTATAAGTGACATTTTTCCTGTCAAATCTGGCTGGATAAAGATTTTTACAACTGTTAAATAAGATTTAAATCTTATCCGCTTGTAAGTCTGATCGCGCTTTTGCCTTTACTTCGTTAAATTATGCAACTCTACTAATTTGTACAGTTGTACAACTTGACAACATATGCTTACAATGTTACATTAAAAATATATGAAAACTGTTTCCGTTTATGAACTGCGCGATAATCTTTCTTATTACCTTAATCTGGTATCAAAAAACCAGACCTCGCTGGTCGTAGAAAAATATAATACTCCAACAGCTATACTTACTCCTTATGTAAAAGGAACAGTTGTGGATGACCCCCTGTCTTTGAAAGGCTTTTTAGGAAAAAAGGGTAGTGGTATCCAGTATGTTAACAGAATCCGGAGAAATAAACATGAAAGAGATCGCGTCAAAAAATTGCTTAATAGATCGTGAATATAACTGTAGACACCGATATCCTCATAGATTTTAGTCTTGATAAAGATAAAATTCTGACAGAACTTTTTGTACGGCAGAGTCGGAAAGAAGTCAATCTCAAGATAAATCCAATTATCATTGCAGAATTTCTTACAGATCAGAACTTGAAGAGTAATAAGACAAAGGAAGAAAAGGCTTTCCAGTTATTGCATTATTTTGAATGCATAGATATCACGACAAAAGAGGGAATGCTTGCGGCACGTCTCCTTCGGGAAAAACGGATACCATTTTTACCAGACGCGCTTATTGCCGCTAGTTGCATTCTTAATGATTTTCAGCTTGCCACACGAAATCAAAAACATTTTAGAAAAGTTCCTAAACTTCAATTTTATTCTCCCGATGCATAACCTGGTCTTTTGGACTGGTGAACGGAAAACTTGCAGAAATATTCTTTTAATTATTATCTATTCAGCAGCTCACAGGCAGGGAGTGTATAAGCAATTGCCGGTTTGAGATAAGATCAATCCGTGATCGCATAGAGCGTTCCGCTCCCGGAGCGGAAGGGAAGGAAGATTAATGGTACTTGCCATGGGAATTCCATTGGCAAAATAAAAGCCGGTTTCAGAATCAGGAAGGAGATCGTAGGTGAAACTATCCCAATAAGGGAAAAGAGTGTTTTCCAGAACAACCGATTTATCATAAAGGTTACCCGGTTGTAACAGACTGACGGGATTGCCGGAAATATCGGGGTGATTGGGGGAAACATCCAGCCTGCGTCCATCAGAAAGTATTAGTCGGGTGACGCGGTGGTTTTGGGGAGTGCGGGTTTTTGTTAATCTCAAGATGGGTACGGAAATTTTATTACCCTCCTTATCTACAGACCAGACGGGCATACCAACTTTCAAATCGATCACTTTAACTGATCCTTGAGGAGTAGAAATATAAGTATTTGAGGCCAGGCAGATTGGACAACCAAAAGTCTTTCTTGAATAGGCTTGAGTGGGATTTAGACAGCTGTACGCCGGAGTAGGATCATTTTTCCGGACATGAGGCCCTCCGCATCCCTGCAGACATTCATAACCCTGTTGAAGCTGTATTTGACTGCAGCAATTATCAGGTTGAGATGTTATCGTAGGAGCAGATGGGGAAATGGTTAATTTTTCATAGATCTTTTGTATAAAGCGTTGTCCGTCTCTGGCGGTGCAGGTTTGAGGATAGGTGAGTGAGATAACGCTGTCTTTAAGTCCGGCGCAGTCCTGGTAATTTTGTGGTTTCTGATTATACCCCCAATTAAGATATATGATAACGCCTATTAATAAAAGGCCGAAAATTCTCACGACAATCTTGATTAAACGTATATAACCATATAAGTGAAATGGCCTATCTTGACATATTGCCATATTTTCTATTATGTCATTATTTGATAAGATAGAAAAGTTATACTTCTTGCACTTGAAATTGCAATCAGTATATACCCTTCTAGACTGATCCTGATTAAATCAGGATACAGTAAGAAGGGTATTAATAAGATTTTGGGAGGAAAAAAGAAAATGGCGGAAGTGACTGTTACCGATAAAGATTTTGATAGCCAAGTTTTACAGGCGAAATTACCAGTTCTCGTCGATTTCTGGGCCGTCTGGTGCTCCCCGTGCAAAATGCAAAACCCGATTCTTGAGGAAGTTGCCAAAGAGATGGAAGGCAAAGTAATAATTGCTAAACTGAATGTCGACGAGAATCCGGAAACTGCCGGCAAGTACGGCATCATGAGCATCCCGACTCTTCTTCTTTTTCGGGCAGGAAAAATAGTCAAACAGATGATCGGAGTGCAGAGCAAGGAAACTTTATTGAATGAGTTCAATAAAGTAATAATCCAATAAACAAATAATCCAATCAACCAATTATCCAATTTATGTACGACGTTGTTATCATAGGATCCGGTCCCGCTGGCTTTACGGCCGGGATATATTGCATACGGGCAGGCCTTAAAACTTTAATTCTTGCCGGGGTGCGTTGGGGCGGGCAACTGATGCTGACCACACTGGTTGAGAATTACCCCGGATTTATTGACGGCATTCAGGGACCGGACCTCATGACAAACATGCGTAAACAAGTAGAGAGATTAGGTGTGGAGATTTTAAACATAGATTTTGAAAAAGGAGATTTTACCAGGCGGCCGTTTAGTTTGACAGCTGACGGCAAGACTTTTCAGGCAAAAGCCGTCATTATTTCTACAGGCGCTGACAGTAAATGGCTTGAGGTGCCGGGCGAAGCACAGCTTAGAGGCAAAGGGATTTCCACCTGCGCTACCTGCGACGCATTTTTTTTCCGAAATAAAGATGTAGTGGTTGTCGGAGGAGGCGACAGCGCGATGGAGGAGGCTTTGGTCTTAGCTAAAGTTGCCAAATCAGTCACTATTATTCACAGAAGAGGCGAATTTCGAGCTTCCCTTGCTATGCAAAAGAGGGTTTTTAGCGAACCTAAAATTAGCGTGATCTGGAACAAAGCTGTTAGGAAAGTTTTAGGAGACACACACGTAACGGGTATGATCTTAAAAGATCAGGTAACAAGTCAGGAGAGTGAGTTTAAAACAGACGGAATATTTGTGGCCATAGGTCATATACCCAATACCGATAGACTCAAAGGTCTGGAGATCGACCGCAAAGGTTATATTGTCCGGAGGGAAGTATCGGAAAATGGTCTTTTAAAATACAGATCCTCTGCCAGCATTGAGGGTGTATTTGTGGGAGGAGACGTGCACGATTATAATTACAAACAGGCAGTGACTGCTGCAGGATTTGGCTGTATTGCCGCCCTTGATGTTATACGATTTCTCGATGAGAATAAATAAATGTTTGAAAAACCTCAGGAGGCGGATACTAGGCCGACAATTCCCGGAAAAATCTACAACCTCAGGAAATACTTTATCCTCGGACTTCTCTTAGGGCTCTTTATCATTACGGTCATCTGGATGGTAAGCGAGTTTAAAATCAACAGTGATGATTTATCAATTGTGACTCCGCTAGGCTTAAGTTTTATGCAAAAAGTCCAAAATCCCTTATATGAGAAAATTTTGTCTGTCAAAACTGTTGACAATTACCCCGGAAGCAAATATTTTCCTTTTAATCTTACGCCAATTTATGAGGATGATCTGCATTTAAGCAGTGATATCTTTGCCGTGATGGATCGCGACAGCCGTGAGCTTTTATATTCCAAAAATCTGACTAAGGCAGTACCAATCGCCTCCATCAGTAAAATTATGACTGCGATCACGGCTTTGGACAGCGCACCGCTGGACATGACAATATATATCTCAGTATTCGCAGCCAATACAGGCGAAGCTCATATGGGACTTTCAGCCGGTGAGAGGTTGTCACTGCAGGATCTTTTATACGGGAGCCTGCTTCCTTCAGGCAATGATGCAGCAGAAGCAATTGCCGAGGGGGTAGGCAAGTATCAGAAAAAAATTCCGTTATCAGAAACTGATGGAGGCGGAGCCAGAAAGTTGTTTATTGACGAGATGAACAGAAAGGGACAAAGTTTGGGCATGATGGATACTTATTTTTTTAGTCCAACAGGCCTTGATGAGAAAGATCTTAGTAAAACCACTTTTTCCACCCCGCTTGATCTACTCGCTTTGACCAATTATGCGCTGACAAATTCCACCTTTGCCGAGACGGTAAATACCAAAAACAAAATAATCCCCTATAAAAACGGCGAGCATAAAGCTTATTTTTTGTATAATATTCTTTCTCTTGACCGCAGTTTCGCCGGTATTAAAGGTGTCAAGCCGGGAATCTCTGATTTTGCCAAAGAAACTTTGGTGTCTTATATCGAACGGGACGGCAGGAGAATAATCGTGGTAATTCTCAACAGCCGGCGCACCAAAGATGATGTTCTGGCAATTTATAAGAGGATTTTTTCCAAGTCCTGAGAGGGATTATTTAGGATTGATGATGGTCAGACTCAGAATTTTAGTGGCAACACCTCCGTGATTATCAGTTAACTTGACATTTACAGGATAGACTCCGGCTAAGGTCGGTATGCCTTTGATAAGGCATCTCAAATATATTACACTGCGGCTCTTAGCAGCTTTACATTGACCTTGAGTTATGCCCGCAGGCAAATTGGTAATATCCATCTGAAGCGTATCGCCGATATCCTGATCCATACCCGAAATAATAGCGTTATAAGGCCTACCCACCTGACCTTTGGGCAGGAAAGTTGAAGTGATTACTGGTGGATGATTGGTAATAGTCGGAATAGAGGTGGGGGATGGTACACTGGTTGGTTTTATACTGGGCGTGACAGGAATTCCTGTAATTGAGGGTGACGGTACTATTCCTGTAGGATCAACTGTTGGGGTGGCAGGAGGCGGATACTCCACATTGATATATCCAACTGTGCCGACATTTGTGAAATGAAGAGAGCGCCCGGAGGAGTCAAGCGTGTCTGCGTCAAAATGCCACAAAGATACAGTATTGTTGTCACTTACAAATGGAGCTAGTGGCGGTGCGAAATTTTGGGTATAGCGAACGGTATTTGATACCCGAAGTTCATCTACAGCTCCGGGGAAATAATAACCATCAATTCCGCCTGCGCCGTCCGGATATTTAGCTAATAATAATTTCTGAGGCTGTTGGATGGAAATTTGACAGTTTGGAGAATATTGTTGCTTGCTGTCAATTAGCGCTCCGTTCAAAAACAATTTCAAATTACACAAATCATTCTCCGAATACGATGTTACGGCAAGATGAGTCCAAGTATCAGGATTTATAGATACCTGATTTAATGCACCGACCGAAATATAATTAGAGTTAATATTATCATAAGTATTTTTCAACGCCGTAAACATTGGTCTTGTAGCTCCTGTTGTTTCCTGGGTTTCCAGAGTAAGCCTGTAGATATAGCCGTGGTCGGTTGGTGCTTGAGGTTTGGTCAGCATAAGAAGAGTGTAATTTCTGATATAAGTTCCGCCAACGGGTTTGGGAATCTTTACCCAGGCTTCAATTGTAAACGGATTGCCCGTAGCAAAAGCAGGAGCCTCATTTTCGGAATCAGGAGGAGTGACGAGGTAGGAATTATTAGCTTCCTCATTGGGAAACTTTATCCCCTGATTGACGACAGGGGTCGCCATATATGTTCTTGGTTTTAAGGCCGCACGTGAGCGGGTGGTAGTCTGGTAATATGAAGCAAAGATGGCTACCGGAAGCATCAGAGCCAGCAAAAAAACCGAGATAAGAGTGCCTTTTTGCGAAGAGTTTAATTTTTTCCAGGCCAACAGGAATTGATTGGGAACAATACGCCCTTTAGGGAAATGAGTATCCGAGTTATTCATGACTTTTTATAGTATTATTTATACTGTAGATCTGATATTACAAAGTTGTCAATATGGTAAAAAGGATAAATTTCCTACAATACGTATTTCTGGCAGGACTTTTGATTTCCCCTTTGGTTTTTTGGCCTTGGGCTGCGGTGACCTATGAAGTTCCAAGAGTCTGGTTTGTGAACCGCTGGATTGAAGTTTTGTTGATTTTGACCATACTCACTTACAAAAGAGATCTCTTTAAAAAAATCAACTCTTCATTAAACTCCATTACTTTACTGATAATAATCTTTCTGGTGGTTGGTATTATATCTTCCCTTACAGGAGCTGATCTGCCCAAAAGTCTGATTGGCAATTATTACCGCGGAGACGGTTTATTTACATATTTTCATCTCGCTGTTTTTTCAATTTTAGTCAGTTTGTTTTGGCAGGACCTGAACAAAAGATTATTCCATCTATGTTTGGCTTGGGGAAGTATCATTATCAGTATATTGACGTTAATCATGTCAGTACTCGTGATTAATTTCAACTTGCTGGCAATTCCCCATTGGGAAAACAGGGCTGTAGGCGCGACCTTCGGCAATCCCAATTTTCTGGCAGGATATTTAGCTGTTTCTTTGCCTTTTGTTTTTTACCAAATTAAAATGTCCGGTAAACGACAACGGTTGTGGTGGATTTTTGCGCTCATCCTGCAGTATTTAGCTATTGTCGCCAGCAACTCCTATGGAGGACTGGCCATAGGTTTGCTTTTTCTTGTTGGGTGGTTTTTGGTCGGTAAGAAAAGGGGTGTTCAGATTTTTATCCTTTTAAGCTTTAGTAGTATTATTTTGATAACTCTCGCTGTCTTTCAGCAAAATAAGATCAGCGGTTTTGTGCCTGAAGGCAGGGAGAGAATATTCAGAAAAATTCTTCTGGGAGTAAAAAAGAGGCCGATACTGGGTTTTGGCTTCGCCAACAGCGACTATGCCTTTGAGGCTCGGGAGTGGCCAATCAAACTCCAACATGATGTCTATGTCGATAAAGCCCACGCGATGCTTCTCGAGGTTTTGGCTACAACTGGAGTGGTAGGATTGACCGTCTATCTTCTTCTGATTTATAAAATAACAGTAATTTTAATAAAAAGTTATGGAGGTGCTGACGGGCAGGAGAAACTCACGCAAAAAGTTTTTCTGTTGGTATTTATCCTTTATCTAGTGCACTCCCAGACAAACGTCATCTCCATCCAGGAAGAATTGTTTTTCTGGATGATGGCGGGGATTGCCATAAATGAAGGTAAAGAATAAAGATGGTGTAGAAAGCAGGAAGTATATAAAATGCTGCAGGAGAAGAAATAAATAAAATCAAAACAGGCACACAGGAAGAGAACCGGAGTAAGATAAAATCTTTAGTTCAAAATCAGGCAGGATAACTTTGGGTTGTTGAAACTCGGGCCGGTATTTTACTTCATAGGCAATTTTACTTTTAGGCAATAAGAAATCCACTTCTTTGTTGCGGTTTCTATAAAAAGTGATTAACTGATTTCGTTCCAATAATCTTTCCAAAACATATGATTCTGCCGCAAATCCAAAAGCAGTTTGGGGATCATATTTGCTATTTTTTAATCCAAACATAGATGAGACATATATTTTTCTAGCACTGTTTAGTTTGACGATTGAATTTGTCGAATTATAAACGGTATAAGTCAACCCCATAAGCTCTAAAACATCAAGATAATTTGTAACAGTGGTTAAGGAAATTCCGGAAGCTTTTGATAAATTTTCTTTAATAATTATTTGTCCGTTATTTTGACAAAGATAAGCAAAAAGGGCGGATAGAGCGCTGGGGTTTTGGATGTTAAAATAGTCAAATGCGTCTTTTGTTATAGTTTGATCGATACTGGAATCCAGATAATACACTCTCTCGTTTTCCGGCATGAATAGCATTTGCGGCAAACGTCCCCATGATAAAAACCGTTTAAATTCCAGATTAAGTTGTTCTGCGTTTCCGATTCTGGTCAGGTTGTCGATGTCCTGATCGTCAAGCTTTGACTGTAATGAAGACTCTTGGAGACGTAGATATTCTCTAAAGTTGAGGGGAAACAACCTGTATGGTATGAAGCGGCCAGCCAAACTTTCCGCCATTTTCCGCTTATAAGACATGCTGGGTGAGCCGGTGACAAATATTTTGGTTTTTGTTTGATCCAGATTGTCGTATATTTCTTTGATGGTTATTTCAAATCCGGGAATTGTCTGGACTTCGTCAAAGAATAAAAATATTGGTTGTCCGTTTTGTAAAATATTTTGTTTGAAATAAAGATAAACATTCCAAATAAACTCTTTTTTTTGCCTTGGGGAAAATTCAAAAAATAATATTCTGGAAGGGGAGATAGAGTTTCGGGAAACCAGATGATTGATGATTTGCTTCAGGAGAACTGATTTTCCCACTCTTCTGGGTCCGTTTAAAAAAGTTATCAAAGGGGATTTGAGACTGGTGTACAATTTGTCAAATAAGTCACGTTTCAAGAGGGGAACAGGAAAAAGGTTTCCCTTCCATTGAAGATTTTGTTCTACTATGTGACTTTGTATATTCATGACATAAAGATATCATAGGTATTCTAGTTTGTCAACTAAGTTGACTAGCGTTACCATAGAAATCACTATTTGTTAATTTTAAAGATCCGGATTATTAATCCACCTACGTGGCATTCTCCGATCATTCTTCGGCAAGCTCAGAGTGGTGAGTTTATCGAACCATTAAGTTGCGGGAACTTCAAAATTAGACCACAGAGCAATACCTAGTATTGAAAAAATACTCATAAATAGAGCGATACGAAAGTTTATTCTACCCCCGTCCCTGAATTCTTCATAAATGACCGCAGGAATTCTGAGGGAGTTTGGGAGTTGATATCTTTGAGTTTTCTAAATTCGTTGTCGAAAGTGAGCAGGGTAATGCCTTTTTTAAGTTGGCTGGCAATAAGGCAATCAGTAAATTTCAGTTTGAAATCTTTATAGTAGGCGAGCGCGCGATTAAGATCGGTTTCTTCATAAACCGTAATATTTCTCGTTTCCTTTATATTCGATAAATATAAAAGAGTTTTTTCATGAGTAAGCTTATAAAAACTTCTCAAGACATAGTTGACTTCAAGAAAAACAATGGTTGAGGTGGAAGGTTGAAAATAGCCTTCGTTTATTTGTGTAAGCAATTTATGACAAGACTGGTATTGGTTTTCCTCATCTCGAAGAAACAGCCTGAGCCAAATATTTGAATCCAAAAAAATACTGGTCATGCTTCTGAGTAGTCGATGTAATCTCTAATGTTATCTATATCTATTGGTTTCTTTTTATAAAGATGTTGTAAGGATCCGGCCAGATCCAGTATGGACTTTTTGGCAGGACTAATTACTAATTTATTTTTCTCCGCTTTGATTTTGACCATGCCGGGCTTTTTCTTACCCAATACTCCACGCATAGCTTTGGGAATGTGTATTTGCCACTTACTGGTAACTGCTATTGTTGCTTCCATAACAATACTGATGATATAACAATATTGATTGATTGTCAAGAAAAGTTGCATCAGACGCGGATAAATGGCTGCACGGAGAATAAGAGTTAGCCAAGGAAATAACTGTCTAACAGACATGCTATAGCATATGGAATAGGCAGTTAATTTAGATATTCGATAAGTTGTTTAGGAGAAACAATACGGAAGTATTTTATCTTTTTCTGCAGTATAAGCAGGTGTTTTTGATCAAGTGTGACTAAGAACTGACTATTTGATTCTTTTGCCGCTGCCAAGACATGAGCGTCTCCTGCGTCTATAACCACTTTTTGCCATTTCTCTACTTCCGGGACGGAGGGAGCCGGATTAATTGAGGAAAAAATCATCTTTAGATTCTTATCTATCTCAGATTTGGACTTTTTCAGTTTATCCCAGTGCCGTAATACCTCATCCACTATTATTTCACTGATTATGCCAGTGATTTGTTTTTGTTTGGCGTATTTTAATAACTTTGCCGAGCCGCCGCTAGGTGAATTGAGACCGGCAATAATTACTGAAGCGTTGAAAAAAACTCTGGGAGGCAGCTTATTTTTACTCATGAGAGCAGTTTCTTTTTCCTAAGCATTGTTGACTCTTTTTTATCAAGTGCAGTAAATTTTTCTACCTCTTCTTTAGTATATGTCCGGACCGGATAGGGGAGAGTACGCACTGGTTCCAGAACCAATTTGCCCTTATCTTGCCTTATTCTCGCCAGGCCGTTTTCCTCAAAACCGAGAGCCTCACGGAATTTTTTTGGTATGGTCATAATACCCTTGGGGAGAATTTTGATAATCTCTTCCCGTTGTTGTACTTGCATAAGTATATCAATATTTCTAACTTTCCATATTATAGAAAATCTATAGAATGTTGTCAAGATAGAGAAGTGTATTTACTTAAATGCGGTTGCAAAAAAATAGGCAGAAACAGAGCGATCAGACAGGTTATTCTGCCCCCGTCCCTGAAAACTGAAAAACGATATAAAGATCGGGGAGAACTAAAGTATGAGGGGAGACTGAGGAGAAATAAATAGGCCAACTACTGCAGGGAGATAATTCCAGTGTGTCAAGCTGGTATACACCCGTTGTGATTTGCTGTTTTACCCCAAACATGATAAAAGAAGAAGTAGTCTTGGCGAGAGTAAACATTTGGGAGAATTAAAAGTTAACCTGTCTATGCATGCGTTATAACGTTAGTGTACAATTAAGCGAAGAAATATATGTTAAATATTACATTAATTCAAGATAATTTGGCCAAAAATCCGCATTTAATTGGATTATTAATTAGTAGTATTTTATTATTCCTATGGGTACAAGGTAAATTAACGTATAAAAGATTAAGGGGATTTAGGCTAACCGATTTTAATATTCACTTAAAAAACAGCATATAAAAGCAATAGAATCAATATTAACTTTGATAGCGTTAGCAGGTGTTATCATTGGAGTAATAGGTATTATTAGAAGGTAAAATAACAAAGGAGAAGTATATGTTGGACATAAAATTCATCAGGGAAAATCCGGAGCTTTGCAGGGAAGCCGCCAAAAACAAAAACAAAAAGGTAGATTTTGACAAAATCCTCATTCTTGACAGGGAAAGAAAAAAACTTATTGGCCAGATCGATGAGAAGAGGGCAGAGAGAAACAAGATAGCAAAGCGTGAAGCGGGAAGCGTGAAGCGGGAAGTAGAAGAAGGAAGAAAATTGAAAGAGGAAGTGCAAAAATTGGAAGAGGAGTTAAGAACTGTTGAGAAGGAGTTTTTCGAGTTGATGCTGACGGTGCCCAATGTTCCGGATAAAAGTGTACCTGTTGGGAAAGATGCCTCGGGGAATCAGGAAGTAAAAAAGTGGGGTGAGATGAAGCCAGCCTCTGGCTGGGATTTTACACCCTTAGATCATATTTCTTTGATGCTGAAGCACGATCTGGTGGATTTTGAACGGGGAGTGAAAGTCGGGGGATTTCGGACTTACTTTCTGAAAAATGAAGCAGCCATGCTGGAAATGGCAGTTTTGACCTATACTTTGCAAAAACTGGTTAAAAAAGGCTATATTCCTTTAATTGCTCCAAGCTTGGTCAAGGAATTTACACTTCTTGGTAACGGCCAGTTTCCATGGGGTAGGGAGGAAGTTTATCATCTGGAAAAAGATGATGTGTATCTGGCCGGAACAGCTGAGGTGCCGGTGACGGCTTATTTTGCCGGAGAAGCGCTTCTCGAGAAGGATTTGCCCAAGAAATTTGTCGCTTTTTCACCATGCTTCAGGCGGGAGGCGGGCAGTTACGGAAAAGACACCAAAGGGCTTTACCGGCTGCACCAATTCAACAAAATTGAACAAGTAATTATCACATCAAATAATGATCAGCAGTCTATTGCCCTTCACGAAGAACTTCTGCAAAATGCGGAAAGTGTTCTCCAGGATTTAAAACTTTCCTATAGGGTGATGCTGATGTGCACCGGGGATATGGGTGAGCCGCAGGTGAAAAAGTACGATATCGAAACCTGGATGCCTTCAAGACAAGCTTACGGCGAAACCATGTCCAACTCCTTCATGGGTGAATTTCAGGCCAGGCGCCTTAATATCCGTTATAGGACTAGGGAAGGTGTGGTAAAATATGCTCATACATTAAACAATACTGCTGTAGCTTCTCCCAGAATTCTGATAGCAATTCTTGAGAACTACCAGCAGTCTGACGGCTCGATTTTGATTCCCGAAGTTCTGAGAAACTTTGTGGGAAAAGACAAGATCTGCCTAAGATGAAGCAAAACGGCATCATCCACATCAGACGCAACATTATCCATAACGGTGTAGAAATTCAAGTTGACCGCAAAACCTATTATCTGACCTACCCGGCCATTATCTGGAGAGAATTTCCTGAGGTTTACAGACAAACTTTTGCCGACTCTGTTTCTTATTTTTTCACCAGACATCTCTCTTTTGTTGATGGAAATAAACTGCAGTATGATTTTCCCCCGCCCGTGACAGAACCATTTTTTTTAAAAGGACTTTTAAATTCATTGCCCGATACGGTCCTGGTAGAAGGGAACAGCACTACCATGAGCAGCTTAATGAAAAAGCTGTATAACAGCCAGTTTAATACGCAGTTTACGGGACGGCCACGCTTTGCCAGATTTAAAAATGTCAACCGCAACAGCTGGACCCGCGCAGTTATCCCTTTTTCTTTCGGCAAAGACTCGCTGCTCACATTTGCTCTTGCCCAGGAACTTGGCATCAAACCTTACCCGGTTTTTTTCCGCGAACCCCGGTCGCCTTATGAAAACAAGCACAAAAGTAAATTAGCCCAAAAATTCTACAATGAATTTGATATTGATATCAATATCTTTCCGGTGGCTGCAGGCTGGCTGCGGCAGATAGAGGACTTATACTGGGGTTGGGATCTTTTACTGACGCAGTACACCCTTCTTCTGATCCCGTTTATTTTCGGCATAAGAAGCAGGTACTTATTTTGGGGCAATGAGCAAAGCTGTAACGAAACCCTTATTGATCCGGAAGGCTTTATCATCAATCCGGTCTATGAACAAAGCCATGACTGGCTTCTTCTGTCCAACGCGATGGCTAAAGTGATGGGTTGCAACGCCATAATGGCCAGTCTGGTAGAACCAATCCATGAGATTGCCATTATGAAAATACTGCACTTTCGCTTTCCTGAAATTGCCAAATTTCAAATGTCATGCTTTGCCGATGAAAAAGAGGCCAAAAACAGGCGCTGGTGCGGGGTCTGCAGTAAATGCGCCAGAATGTATATTTTTATGATGGCTCTAGGCATCAATCCCCAAAAGGTGGGTTTTACAGAGAAGATGCTGTCTATCCGCAAAAAAAGCCTGTTTGCTGTATTTTCCGGCCAAAATCACGTCAAAGACAGCGCTTATGATCAAAGCGCGGCAGCCCGCGATGAACAGCTGCTGGCTTTCCGGCTGGCTTATCGCAGAAACGTCAAGGGTGAGCTGATGGATGAATATAAAAAACTTTACCAGGCTGAGGGAAAAGAGCGGGAGGAAGAACTCCGCCAGAAATATTTCGGCATCCATACGACTACAACTCTTACCTATGAGCTGAAGAAGCCGCTTTTGCGGATTTTTGAAGATGAGCTGAGAGATTTGAGATAGGATTAAGCTTCAGTCAGTTGTTGATCATGACATGGTATAATCAACAAATATGCAACACAAAGTTAATTTACCCCATTATAGTGAAATTTGCGAACTTTTCCGGCAATATGGTGTATCATATGCCGGTTTGTTTGGATCACGTGCCCATGGAGATAATTCACCGGATAGTGATTTTGATATCCTTGTGGATTTTGAACCGAATTCAAAGACGACATTCCTTGGTATGATTGATCTCAAACAGAAACTCGAGGATGTGGTTATGAATAAAGTTGATATTGTAACCAGACGAAGCCTATCTCCACATATGAGAGAGAATATTTTACAATCAGTTATACCAATTTATGGACAGAAAAGTTGATAAACCTTATATTCTTCATATTCATGATGCAATAGAACTTATAGAATCTTGGACAAGCGGAAAAAGCTTGGATGATTTTAAGTCCGATCAAAAACTTCAAAGCGCCGTTATCAGACAGATTGAAATTATCGGAGAAGCAGCCAGAAAAGTCAGTCCGCGACTGAAAATGGAGTTTATAGAAATTCCATGGAGACCGATATCCGATGCAAGAAATACATTAATTCATGGGTATTTTACAGTTGATGAAGAAAAAGTCTGAGGTATGGTGACAGAGGACATCCCAAAGCTCAAAGAGCAAATCAATTATATACTTCTGATTTCGTATAATCAAAAAAACAAATAACCGTGCTTGTCTATACTTCTTTTACTTGAATTGGTATCAGTAAATACATCCTCTAATGGTTCGACTTCGCCAAGCTGAGCTTGGCTTCGCTCACCACTGGTCCGCTCCCGATTAAATCGGGACCGGAGTAAGACGGGTATAGCTAATACAAACCCGGTTTGGGATTGAATTTGGCAGAAAAAGAATATAGGATAATCTTAAAACAGGATTACAAATATTGTATTATTTATAGCGATATAACAGCTTTTTCTGCCCCCGTCCCTAATCTTCTTTTTGCCCTATCCATGGATGATTTATTACCATGGATTTTTGATGAGGAGTTGAGGGGATGAGATAGTAATAAGCCAATAAGCAAATAAACAAATAATCCAATAATCCAATATTTCCAATAACAAATAATACAGGAATGGAAAAATGATCAAATGTTTCAACGTGATGAAAAGTGAATAATTAAATTAATCTCTCGGTAAGAAAAAAACGCAATTGCTCAAAAGAGGACTTATAACCCATCATTGCAAAGGTAATTTCATCCTCATTACTTTCTATGTTATTTATTGTGAGTTTCTGCTATCTTTAAATTATGAATGACCTTATCATCATCGGATCCGGTCCGGCAGGATTGACCGCCTCGATTTATGCTTCCTGTTTTCACCTGAAGCATCTGGTTATCGGCGGAACCCTCGGCGGACAGCTGCAGCTTGCCCCGGACATTTTAAATTACCCCGGGTTTGAGAGTATTTCGGGGAAAGAGTTGACCCAAAAGATGTTTGATCAGGCTGTGAAACGGGGTGGCGAAATTGTCACGGGGAGCGTGACGAAAATAACAGATAACAGACCACAAATAACAAACAATGAAACAATGAAACAATGGAACAATGATTTTTATGAAGTAGAGACTCAAGATGGGAAAAAATATCAGGCAAAAGCAATTATATTAGCGACAGGTACTGAGCGCAGAAAATTGAATGTGCCCGGGGAAGTAGAGTATACCGGCCGCGGCGTGCATTACTGCGCTACCTGCGAAAAGTTTGATTATGACGGAAAAATCTGTGCTGTAATCGGCGGAGCCAACAGCGCGGTGCAGGCAGCGGTCGAATTATCACAAGGGGCAAACAGGGTATACATTATATATAGGGGTACAGCGCTTCGGGGAGATCCGATCTGGCTTGAGCAGGTGGAGAAAAATGAGAAGATTGAAGTTTTATATAACAGCGTGGTTACAGAAATCGTGGGTGATGGGGAGAAAGTGACGGGCGTAAAGTTACAATCAGTCACCGCGTCTAAGAATTTTGCTGAGGTCGGCAAGGATTTTTCTGCGCACCTCCCAAACTCGGCCAGTCTGACTGGCCTCGAGGCCGTGGGCGTGCTCGAAAAACTTGCCTCCCCGCAAAATTCTCTACTTCTTGATAAAGTCTTTATCGAAATAGGAGGTGTTCCGGGGACTGCTCTGGTGATTCCGCTTGGGGTCAAGATGGATCAGGGGGGTTATATTGAGGTAAACGAGAGGCTCGCGACCAATATTCCCGGCATATTTGCAGCCGGAGATTTAGTAAGTTACGGACTCTCGATAGAACAGATTTCCTCTGCGGTAGGTCTGGGAGCGCGCGCTGCCTCTTCGGCCTTTGCCTATCTCAAACAGGAGAAAGCTCCAATCCTCTGGGGAGAAAGCCGGATAAAGAGATAATTTTCTAGGTTGTCTAGCTTAATCACCTCCCAGGTGGGTTTTAAGAGAGTTCTTATATTATACGATTGGAGTTCACAAAGGTATTCTTTAGTAATGATATCACTTATTAAAAACACTGTTGTTTATTTGTAGATTTCACGGCGGTGGCCTACGCTGAGGATTACGATAACGTCTTCTTCCAAATCAAAAATCACGCGATAATCTCCTATTCGAAAGCGGTATTGTCCAAGATTGTTATTCACCAGATGTCCTACGAATGACAGTGGATGATCTGTAGAAATGAAATATTCAAGTTTTCGTATTATTGTTTGTTGGGTTGATGGGTCAATTTTTTTCAGCTGACGTCGCGCTTCGGGAGTAAATTCATAGAGGTACATATCAAAGGTTTAGTTCTGTTTTAACTTGTTCAAGTGTGTATCGCTTCTTTTGACTACGGGATTTGCGGATGCGGGCAAGGTAGGAGGGGGAAGAAAGAGCCTCTAAATCTTCTACAAGATCTTCCCATAGATTATCCGGTATCAAAACGCCAAGAGGTTTATCGTTTTTCATGACACGGTAGAAACTCCTTGTGCTTTGAGCTTTCTTGAATAGGCGAGTAAGCCCTGCCTGGGCTTTTTGTATATTGGTGAACTTTTCGTCGTTAATTAGCTGTTGAATCATATTACAGAAATATTACATGATTCTGTAATAAGTGTCAAGATGCATCCTGAGATAACCCTTCGAAATAGCTCAGGGTAAACAAATAACAAATAACAAATAACAGATAACAGATAATTAGGCGAAGTAAGCAGGATAAGAATAGAGCTATTAACTTTCAGGAGATTAGCTGAGGTTAATCCCGAAGAGGTATAAAATCCCAACCCCGGGTGGCCCCTATACATATATACAAGCGGTATCTGGTTATATCCAAAAGCAGTCTTCCCCGTTCACTGTCATTGTCACAGTCTGAAGACGGAGGATTACCACTAGATGTCCTTAAAAACTGCAGATAGCCATTCATACCAACTTTAAAACCGGTTGCATAATCAGGATTGGGATAAAGGGTTTTTGAGCTATTTAGAAGCAGTGTTTCACCATTGGGACCAACAGGGCCTGTCGCGCCTGTGGCACCGGTCGGACCAAATTGACCGGTAGAACCAGTAGAACCAGTAGGTCCAGAAAAACCAGTAGTGCCGGTTCTACCCGTTGTTCCGGTTGGTCCTTGTATGCCTGATGATCCGGTAGAGCCTGTCGGACCAATAAATCCTGTCGCACCAGTGGCGCCGGTAGGGCCTGAAAAACCTGTAGATCCTGTTGATCCTGTCGGGCCCGTTTGTGCCCGGACTTCAATCCTGATTTTCAGGAGTCGGTTTAATCTCTCCAGCCGGGGAAGAGAAGCAAAAAGAAATAACAGGGTGAGAATTGTAAGAGAGAGATGGTATTTTCGCATAATTAAAGATCAATAAAAGATAAATAAATTTATCTTAATCAATATAGATTGTCAATACTATTAAAATAGATCAATTTAGGTATAAAGGTAATCTTTGTGGAAATTTATATTAGCTTTCTCTGGGTTTGTTTTGGTGCTGTTTTTTTTACCCCCAAATGCTCGTAGGCTTTTTCAGTAGCCTCCCGTCCGCGGGGGGTACGCTTGAGAAAGCCGATTTGCATTAAATACGGTTCAATCACATCCTCAATTGTGCCGATATCTTCAGATATTGTGGCCGCCAGAGATTCGATGCCGACCGGCCCGCCCTGATGTTTTTCAATCAAAGCCTTTAATAGCCTACGGTCTGAATCATCCAGACCCATCCGGTCTATTTCGAGTAAGTTGAAAGCCTCCTCCAGAACCTTTTGGTCTATATGCTGGCTTCCTTTCACCTGGGCAAAATCGCGGGCGCGCTTCAGAAGCTTTAAAGCTATACGGGGTGTGCCGCGGGCTCTTTGAGAGAGAGCTATTTTGGCAAATTCATCAAGAGTAATTGACAATTTTTTAGCCGCAGTCAGGATGATTTTTTCAAGGTCTGGTGCAGGATAAAAATTAAGACGCTGTACAATGCCAAAGCGGTCGCGAAGAGGCGCTGACATAAGGCCAATTCTCGTGGTAGCTCCAATAATGGTAAACCTGGGAAGTTCAAGCCTGAGGGTTCTGGCTGACGGTCCTTTGCCAACGACAATGTCCAGCGCATAATCCTCCATGGCAGGGTAGAGGGTTTCTTCAACCACTTTATTCAGCCTGTGAATTTCATCGATAAATAAAACATCACCCGGCTCCAGATTGGTCATAATTGAGGCCAGATCTCCGGATCTTTCGATAGCCGGTCCGCTGGTAATTCTAATACTGACTCCCATTTCGCGGGCAATTAAATAGGCGAGCGTGGTTTTGCCAAGCCCCGGAGGACCATATAAAAGTACATGTTCCAAAGACTCTTTTCTTTTTTTAGCAGCAGAAAGGGCAATTTGAAGAGATTGTTTAGTCTTATCCTGTCCGCAAAATTCATCCCAGGCAGAGGCGCGGAGGGAGATGAAAAGGCGCTCCTCTTCAACGGACTCATTTTTAGTTTCTGAAGGTATTTCTTTTTTATTTTGTACCATAATAGATATGAGTAGTAAGTAGCAGGTAGCATGTAGCATGCATTTATTAAATTATTATACTTACTACTTTCTACTTACTACATACTACTATTTCATTTTTTCCCCAAGTATCTCAAAGCCTGTCTAATTTTATCAGACGTGGAACCTTCAACATCTTTAATGAATTTCAGTGCGTCTTTTGCCTCATCTCTTTCAAAACCAAATGATTTAAGCGCTCCGACAATTTCTTTCGACTCGTTTGATTCCGGCGAGAGATCAAGGTCTTCAAGACTTCCCAGTTTGCTGCGGAGTTCTATGATGATTTTCTGGGCGTTTTTACGGCCCAAGCGGGGGACGGAGGTGAAAAACTCGACATTTCCTCTAACTACCGCATCTTTAATTACAGGCAGCTTGCCTGTAGAAAATATAGCCAAGGCAGTTTTCGGACCGATTCCGGAGACGGAAATCAGGAGTTCAAAAAAGGCTATTTCGAGAGGACTGGTGAAGCCGTAAAGATCAATGGCATCATCCTTGACATGGGTGTAAATATAAGTGCTGATAGGATCATTTAATTTAAATTTTGCATGCATGTCTGTCGGGAGGGAAACTTTGTATCCCACGCCGTTGGTGAGGATGGTCAGGTAATTTGCGCCTTTGTATTTAATAGTTCCAGATAAATAGGCGATCATAATAGCGTAAAGCGTAAAGCGTAAAGCGTAAAGCGTAAAGCGTTAAGCGTTAAGCGTTAAGAAAAACATACACATATTAAGAATTTATTTTTTCAATCATAACATATAACATTTTCATCACTTCTAAAAGAAGAGAATCTATCTGAGAAAAGTTCATATGTTTAAACTTATTTATAGATTTGCAAATCAATATCTGAGTTTCTAACTCAGCAGCAGAGCTCAGAGATATAGATAAAAATTGAACAAATTCTTTACGATGTTTTCTTAAATAACCTTCTGCAATATTGCTTGGTATTGAAATTCCCGCCCGTCTTATCTGTGAAGTTAAACCATATAATTCATCTTGAGGGAATTTTTCCGTGAGAAGATATATTTCTTTGACAAGAAGCATTGCTTTTTGCCAAACAATAAGCTCTTTGTAGGATTTTACAGTCATATTCTCCTTTTCGCTTTACGCTTCACGCTTTACGCTTTCCGCTTGACGCTTTCCGCTTGACGCTTTCTTCATTTTATACGAAAAACAGTGGGTAATTGCAAGGGCGGCGGCGTCGGCGACATCATCCGGAGTCAGGGTTTTTTTAAGTTTTAAAATTTGTGAGACCATTCTTTGGATTTGTCCCTTTTCTGCCCGGCCGTAACCTGTCAAAGTCAATTTGACTTCTGTCGGATTGTACTCGGTAATGGGAATATTATTTAAGGTGCAGGCCAGCTGGATAACTCCGCGGGCCTGTCCGACAGAAAAGGCAGTAGTGACATTTGTCCTGAAAAAAAGAGTTTCCAGAGCGCAAACATCCGGTTTTTCTTTTTTAATTATTTCTGAAAGTTCTTCGAAAATCACTTTCAGCCTTTGCGCGACCTCCTGGCGGGGTACGGTGGTGATGAGGT
>Ga0155332_104_pt1 | contig 22092 bp, 20 predicted proteins | sample RifCSPhighO2_02_FD_106300 | JGI IMG/M metagenome (GOLD analysis project Ga0155332, IMG submission 106300) | Candidatus Gottesmanbacteria bacterium RIFCSPHIGHO2_02_FULL_40_13 | reverse complement strand
ACCACTCCCAGCCAGACGATAACCAACAAGATCGGTTCCAAAAGAACAGAGATATTTTTGGCAGTATCTTCAGTTTTTGTTTCATACATCTCCCCAACTTTTATTAAAGTATTAGCCAAATTTCCCGATTGCTCAGCAGTTATGACCAGCTGTTGAATTGGCACAGGAATAAGTCCGTTGGTTTTTTTATACAACTCAAAGCTTTTTTGGAAAGAATTCCCCTCCTTAACCCTTTCATATAAATGAAGATATAGGTTTTTGTACTTGTAAAGCGTAGAGCTTTCTGCCAGAGACTGCAGGGAATCAAGTACCGGCAAACCTGCTTGAAGTAAATTCCCCAGAAGCGAGCCAAACCGTGCCAGCTCAACTTCCCGCAGTAAGCCGGATATGCCGGGTATATGAAATAAAATTGCCTGACCCAGAAAATTGGTTTTTTTGAAAATAAAAACGAAAAATAGCAAAAGCAAGCTTGTAATAATAAAGGCAGGAATGACATAAACACCATATTTACCCAAGAAAGATCCAAGGGTAATAAGCCATACGGTAATTATGGGTAATTTTGCGTGTAGTGAAGCAAAAACACTGGCTAAACGAGGCAGTATAAACCAAGCAATACCTAAACCCACAATAATAGTCAGCGAAAAAACAAATCCCGGATACATCATAGCCGAGGTTATTTTGGAGCGGAATTCCCGTTCTTTTTGCTCTTGCAGCGCCACAACTTTGAGATTTTCTGACAGTCTGCCTGACTCTTCGCCAATTCTGATGAGAGAAATAGTTGACGCTCCGAAAATGCCTGCCTTTTCTAAGGAAGCGGAAATGGTTGAACCAGATTCAATCTCTGCTCCAACTTCGGCGATAATCTTTTTTAACCTGCCTGACTTAATCTCATTTTCTATTGCAGGCAGAGCTGTTACCACTGGCATTCCCGCAGCCAGCAGCATTGAAAGCTGTTCTATAAAGTATTCTTTTTCCTTACCTAAGCCCAAATTTGCAAAAAAAGCTATTTTCATTTTTCGTTTGGAGGAAGGGTGACTCGTAATAACTCTTCAATTGTGGTTATTCCGTTTTTCACTTTTTCCAATCCGTCTTCAAAAAGAGTGTGAGATCCGTTGCTTTTGGCTACATGGGCAATTTCAGCAGTCGAAGGGTGCTTTAACACTAAATCCTGCATGTCTCCCTGTACCTGAATGAATTCAAAGATGGCTGTTCTGCCTTTGAATCCCGTATTCCCACAGTTGGTACAGCCTTTGCCTTTATATAATGATAATTGAGATTGCGGAAAAAAATGATGAGCTCCGGACAAAATTTTCTCCAAATCTTTTGACGAAGTGCTATAACTTACCCTGCATTGGTCACAGATTTTTCTGACCAATCTTTGGGCGATAATCAACTCCAGCGCCGAAGCCATCATAAATGGTTCAACACCCATATCCAAAAGCCTGGGGATGGCGGTTGCAGCGTCATTGGCGTGAAAGGTGGAAAAAAGGAGGTGGCCGGTTAATGCCGCATTGACGGCAATTTCCGCAGTTTCCAAATCTCTAATCTCTCCGACCAAAACAATATCCGGATCTTGTCTGACGATTGAACGCAGGCCTTTGGCAAAGGTTAAATTCGTTTGAATATTGACCTGAATTTGATTAATCCCTACAATCTTATACTCAACAGGGTCCTCAATAGTGGTGATATTGACACTGGGTAGATTGAGCATTTTAATCAGCGCATACAAGGTCGTACTTTTTCCTGAACCAGTTGGGCCGGTGACCAGTATCATGCCAAAAGGCTTTTTCGCAGCTTTCAAAAATATCTCCTGATCTTTTTGGGAAACACCAAGATCCGCAAAGGTAAACCCTTTGACATATTCCGCAAGGAGCCGGATGACGATAGTCTCACCATCAAGAATAGGAATAAGTGAGACCCGCATATCAAGGGATCCGTTATCTATGGGAAAACGGATCGCTCCATCTTGAGCGGAAAAATGTTCGTCAATGCGCATACGGGCTTGTACTTTTATTCTGTTTAGAATGTTTTCATAAATCTTCCGAGAGATTCTACCGGCTTCGTGCAATACTCCGTCAATGCGAAATCTGATCACCACTTCTTTCTCTTGGGGTTCAAAATGGATGTCAGAGGCCTTAAAAGCAAGAGCGTCTGCCACAATTTCATCTATAATCTCCGGGGCGACTCTTGTTTGGCTAGCTACAATCTCGGAAAAACGGGTTTCCAGCGGTTTTCGATAGTGAATAAAGCAAACGTCGATATCTTCGGAGACAGAATAGGCCACAGAAATTTTTTTGTTGGGAAAACGGCTTTGCAGTTGCAACTCAAGTGGTTTTGCTCGCGGTGGGTTATCGGTCGTAATGGTCACCCCAGTATCATTTTCCGAAAAAAGTACAACATGATAAGAAGTGGCTAGGTCTTGGGGTATTTTTAACACCCGTTCGCGGGAAGGAACTTTGGTATTTAAATCAGCATACGGAACTTTGTAAAATTCGGCCATCGCCTGTCCCAAAATATCTTTAGTGATTAAGCCTTGAGTTAAGAGATATTCTTCGACTGAAGACTTATTTATTTTGGCCCAATCCCAAGCTTTTTGGATATCTTCGGCGGAAACATAATTTCCCTTTAAAAGTATTTCTTTGATGTCAAGTGAGCCAACTGGACTAATAACTTTTGTTTCTGATTTTGTGGCAGTTTTTGTGTCAGTCATAGGCAGGAAACTGAGATTTGACATGTGACTTTTGACATTTAACATCTGACAAGATACCAATGGTCGATTGTTAATTGTCAATTGTCAGCTGTTAGTTGTACCCCCAACGCTAGTTTAACCTTTTCCACTATTTCAGCTAAAGTGGTATCTGATTTAATGAAATAATCACTGGCCCCAAGCTCTTTGGCGCGCCTGATATCTTCTTCCTGACTTAAATTAGAAGATACAATAATCGGCACGGCAATCTTCAGTTTTTTAAGTTCTGCTAAAACAAAAAAGCCGTCTTTCTTAGGCATAACCAAATCAAGGATTAATAAATCATATTTGGATTCATTTAGAACCGCGATTGCCGCTTCGCCGTCGTAAACCAGAGTTATTTCATATCCGGCAGAGCCCAGCTTTAAGCTCAAAGCATTGGCCATCGGTTTTTCATCTTCGGCAATAAGAATTCTTTTTTGCGTCATAGATTCATAGTACCATAATTGTTAATCAAAAAAAATGCAGGTCGAGCAGTTTGGTATAATGGCTCAAATATTTATCTTCAAGCAACTAACTATCTAATAATGTTAAAATAAATCATGAAGCTATCATCACATCGACTCCGGCAGGAAGAAAAAAAGTTCACCCGCAAACTTATCACAAGTCTGACAATTGTCGCCGTGAGCGGTATCTTCGTCATCTTCTTCGGGCTTCCGCTGCTTGCTAAAGTAGTCTATTTCACCTCCGGCACCCAGAAACAGACTCAAAATACTTCTGATACCAGCCTTGCGCTTCTTCCCCCTACTTTAGACTCTATATCCACAGCTACCAATTCGGCAAAAATTAACGTCTCCGGTTACAGTATAAGCGATGCCGCAATCATAGTGGTTGTTAACGGCGAAGAAAGCACCAAGATCCCGACCGATAAAGACGGCAAATTTAATTCCAATGAAATTTCTCTCAAGGAAGGTGAAAATAAAATCAATGCCTTTGTCGTCAGAAAAGATCAGGAAAGCAGTCCATCCGCAACATTTATTGTAATTTATAAAAAATCAAATCCTAAAATAGAAATTTCCTCCCCGGAAAACGGGGCACGTATCCGTCAGGACAACCGGGATATAACAATTAGCGGCACAACTGATCCGGGTAACCGAATGACCATCAACGACCGCCTCGTAATAGTACAAAATGACGGGTCATTTAATTTTAAAGTCACGTTAACAGACGGGGACAATGCAATCCAACTTCAAGCAATTGATGAAGCAGGCAATATTACCGGCCAGGAATTGAAAGTCAATTTTTCATCGTAATTCCGATCATAATCCACAACCATACCATCACCCATGGATAAAAAAAAGAATTGACAAAAAAACTGTGGATGGCTATGGCTATAAGGGATGCTTTAATCAGCATTGAGGCGTGTGAATATATTTGGAAAAGTAGCATTAGAAATACAGTCAGCCCGATGATGCCGGATGTTGCCGCCACCAACAAAAAACTGTTATCCAGTCCTGCCCCTGAATGGCTTGCCAACAGATTGTCCTGAGGGTATTGGTATAATACTTTTGCATATCTCACGGTATTAAATCCTACTCCAAGTATTGGGTGATTAACAAAAACTTTCCAGCCGAATTTCCAATTTTCCAGCCTTTCTGTGATGGAAAACAGCCTTTCCAGCCGCACGCCTGCACCGGATGGCCGGGGCAATAATACGGCGGTAATTCCAATCAGTAATATAATAACTAAAATAGAGCGGGTTGTATGAGTTTTAATAAAATAAAATAATATAGAAATAATTAAAGCCAAATAACTGCCGCGTGAGTACGTAAACATCAGGGTGAAAAAAAATAGGGCTCCTAAAATCCATTTTTGATATCGCCTTATTTTGGATAACAAAACCAATAATAAACTTAACACCATAAATAAACCGAGGAAATTCGGATCTAAAAACGAGCTGAAAATCCTTTTATAATGAGGATCCCATCCGAGGTAATACAGATTTCTTAAGTCAGGATACAGAAAATACTCAATCCACCCAAAAAAGGCTATAATACCTGTAGAAATTAAGAACGTTATTTTTAATAATCTTAATGAAATAATGTCTTTTGAGTATAATTTGTGTACGGTAAAAATCACACTTGTATAGGCAATAAAACGCAGTAAATACATCATTGCTGTACCTCTTTCGACTGCAGTCATTTTTAATGGTGAAAAGAAAAGAGAAAGAAAAAATGCGGCGTAAAGAAGAAGTAAATATCTTACCAATTTAATCTGGGAATAATATCTTCGTAATTGTATAATATTTATGGCGTTAGGAATAACTAATAAACCGGCAAGAAAATCACTGGGGTAGATAAAACCGGACAAATTAAATATCGGAATCCGGAAAACTGCTGCCGGAATGAGGGAAAAGATGAATAAAATCAGAAGATACTTAGACAGTTTATCAAGTATTGTCATGTTGATGATACTTCAGCCATAACTTGGAGCGGACCAGAAATGAATGCATGCTCATCATGATAGCCATGACCAATCCGGCCGTACCGTCCAGAAATCCCAGTTTGAAGATGTAGTTGGCGATAAACTTTAATTTCGGATAGATGATAATATCCAGGACGCTTACTTTTTTTCCCGCTTTGTACCACTCACCTGAAAGAATTTCCGTGTAAAAATTGATACTCTCTAGAAACGAGGCTACCTGCTGGTGCGGATGATGGTCCAGAGAATTTTCTAATTCCTCAGTTTTTCCATTTATCTTCCACATCTCATGCACTTTTCCTTCCCACCGACCCGCAATTTTCCGCCCCATGCGAAGAAATGAAATCTTGCCTGTTTCGCCGTAGCGGAGTTTTTTACCGAAGATATAATCATCACGTTTGATCAAGTATCCGTCCGTTTTTACACTTATGTCTGAATCCAGCTTGGTTTGGATCTCTTTTTTCAGTTTATCCGTAACTTTTTCATCGGCATCAATAAATAATACCCAATCATTACCGGTTTTCTCCAACCCGAAATTACGCTGAGCGGAAAAATCCGCGTCCAATGGCCTTCTCAAAAGTGAAATGTGTGAATAGTTTTTTAAAGAGTGGTTTAGAATTTTATCCTTTATTTCAGATTCTGTCTTGGATGATTCTTCCTTACTATTATCGAGCAATAATATAATTTCATCACACCACGCGATCGAATCCAGACACCTTTCGATAGTTGCTATATCTTCATCCGACAACAAAACCACAGCCGAAAGTTTATTTCTCATATATGTTTAACCATCCTGTTATAGATAATTTTCAGAGTTAATAAGAACAAATAAATCAAGCCCGTGACCTGTCTTACTCCTAGATTTTTACGGATAAACTTGAAGTTGCTTATTAGATTATACATTATTGCCCTCTTTGACCACCTGCCTATGCTGCTCCCCAATTTATGACAAATGACTGTGTCTATATCCACCCTGATCTTAAATCCCTTTTTCCCTGCCCGCAGACAAAAATCCACATCTTCGAAATAGAAAAAAAATCTTTCATCCAATAATCCAATTGTCTCCAGAACTTTTCTTTTCACCATCATACAACACCCGCTGACATAATCTAAATCAAAGCTAATTGGATTATTGGTTGATTGGTTTATTGGTTTATTGGCTGATTCCACATGAGTGGTTCTTCCCGTCCACCAATTGATCTTACCTCCATAATCATAAACCCATTCTCCCTTAGCGCTTTTGAATTTTAAAACCGGCGAAACTATATCCGCATCATTAGCAATCAGTTTTATTAATGTGTCACCCGGTAAAACTGTATCGTTGTTTAGTATTAGAAAATAATCTGTTTTTTTATCTTCCAAAGCTTTTTTCAGTCCTAAATTTATCCCTTTGGCAAAGCCTAAGTTATTTGTGGGAGTAAGTATTGTTATTTTTTTTAGCAATTTCTCTAACTCTGAAATATGATCATTTAATGAAGACTTTTCATCATTATCAACCAGTATCACCTCAATATAATCATTATTAAATATCTGCTTTCCTATTGACCGTAAACAGTCAAAGGTATCCTGAACGTTTTTGTAATGCAAAATTATTATTGAGACTTTCATAATTTCGGGTTTCGCACCTCTGTCATTCCGAGCGATCCCGCACAGTGCGGGAGAGCGTGGGAATCTTTCATCAGATTGCCACGTCCCCCGACGTTACGTCGGGGTCCTCGCAATGACAACTGCGAAATTCGTGATCGTGTTTAATCTGAAATAACTTTTTCAAATTCCCTGACTGACTTCTCCCAGCTCCAGTTCTTTTTAATAAATTCAAATTGCATATTTTTTTCCTCATCAGATAGAGGACTGTTTAATGATCTTATTATCGCCTGGCTAAACTTGCCTTCATCTCTGTCTGTGAGATATCCTTTCATTTCACCACCTATCAATTCCCCAATTCCTCCCTCTTTTACTGCTACTACCGGTAATCCGCAGGAGACAGCTTCCAGAATTGTCAGGCCAAAGGGCTCGTTGATTGCCGCATAAAGATAAACCCGAGCCTGTCTGTAAAGATCCAGTAATTCTTTGTCATTAATCTTAAGAAATATTTTTAAAACAACATTACTTTCCCGTGCTAATTTTTTGATGTGTTCGATTTCGCTTCCGCCTTGAGCAGCCAGATAAAAAGTGGGCCGGATTTTTTCAGGAATAAGCGCAAGACTTCTAATAATAAAATCATGTGCTTTATGGGGTGATATTTCACCGATACTCAAGACAAAGTTTTCCGGTTTGCGGTCTGTGGGCCGGTAAAAATCAGTATCTACGCCAAGATAATTTAATGTTGTATTCTTGCCGTAAATTTTCTCAATCCTCTCTTTGGAAAATTTGGAATTGACGACGATTTTATTTGCACGCATCGCATTCTTTAGATCGATATATTTTAACGGCCATCTGAGAGGTAAAGTCAGTTTATAAGTTATATTATTACTTTTCCTCGTGAAGGTTTCATAGAATTCTCTTTTTACTTCAGGGCAAATATAAATCGAACGGGTGTTCAAATATTTTAAGATATATGGAGATTGAGTAAAAAAACAGGGATAAACTAAAACCGCATCATAATTGCCTTTGTCAATTTTTTCCGCTATTTTTTTGTAGACATTTGCTAAAGAAAAGTAAATGGATAAAACCGACATGGGAAATTTTTTCGGCTGGATATACTTCTCCACGAAATAATTTCTTAGGAAAGATTTCACAGGATAAAAGCCTTGATCTGCAGTAGACACCTCATAAAGATCAATCTCGTGATTTTGAGAAAGATATTTCAACTGGTAATATAAAGCCTTCTTCTGCCCCCCGGCAGGTAAATTATGGACAACAGCAAGATTCATAAATTATTAGAATAATAAATCCTTTTCTTAATTATTAAATACACAGCATAATAATAAATGAGAGACTGATAGACTCCAAAGATAATCGCTGCTCGAAATCCATCATATCCATCTCTATATCCATTTAAATATATAAATGATCTTACAAAGTGTCTTGGTAAATTTAACACCGCGTCCGAAAATAATTCTATAATGCTAACGTTCTTATTTAATAGGTCTTTAGATTCAATTAATATATAGGGAATTAATCTTTTTATGGAAAAAAATGATGAATATTTTGAACGACTATAATTGTGAATTATTTCAAATTTAGAACATTTAACAATATTTCTCGGGAATATTTTAATTTGTTGATGAATTATCCCACTATATCTATTCTTATAATAATTTTTAAATAGTCTCAATTGCCAATCTGGATAAAAATATCCATATTTTAGATAATTGTTTGTTGAAATATAATTTCTTCTTGGAATATAAAATCCATTAGTATTTTTTATTTTTATTAAATTAAATAGTATATTTTTCGCCTCTGGTGGCAAGCGTTCATCCGCGTCCAAAATGAAAATCCACTTACTTTTTGCTTTAGAAATTCCAAAATTTCTAGACGTCTCTACATACCCCGTAGACTTACTATAATGAATATTATTAGTAAAGTCTCTTGCAATTTTTATAGTATGATCAGTTGAGTAGGCGTCCACGATAATTATTTCATCAGCCCAAGAAATACTTTCAAGACAATCTTTTATATTATTTTCCTCATTACAGGTATTAATTACAAAAGTTATTCTTTTTGTCATAAACTTCTTAAAAATACTTTATTATTTGACATTAGAATTGTTTAGGATTATGTTAAAAAGAGACATAAATGTTTAAGTATAGACTTTTAATTGTACTATTATTACTCAGCATTTTCTATTTATATTCTCCGTCTTCAGTTTTCTCAATTTGGTTTAAAATTGATCATCCGGTTCTTCCGGTTGGATCATCATCACAATGGGACTCCAAAATTGCCGGAGCTCCTAGCGTATTATTAGAAAATGGTAAATATAGGATGTGGTACGAGGGATCAGACGGGGGTAAATGGGTAATTGGTTATGCAGAATCAATCGACGGAATTATATGGGATAAACAACCATCCTATTTACTTTCAGGTTTTGATACTTCAACTAATTTTAATCTAAATGATCCTAATGTGATTAAGTTTAATAATAAATATTATATGTGGTTTGGATCATCAACTAGATCTCTGAATAACTTTCATATTAACTTTACACTGTCAAATGATGGGTTTATATGGAATCAACCAACATTTAATATTTTACCAGAAAAAAACTCTTGGGAATTTGGTCTTGGCACTTCTTTTCCTTTTGTTCTTTATGATAAAGGGATATATAAAATGTGGTTTGCATCACAAGGCGTTTTAAACAATATAGATAAATGGAGATTAGGTTACGCAGAATCCGAAGATAATATTATTTGGCATAAAAAAGCATCACCATTCCTTGAATCGTTACCATCTGAAGGTGTTGATTTAGGTAGACCATATATATTAAAGGAAAACGGAATTTATCACTTATGGTATCACTCGGATAAAAACATATATCACGCGTATTCGTATGATGGAATAAATTTTATCCGTGATAAAGATAATCCTGTATTGAAACCAGGACCTCAGCAATTTGATAATTTACGGGTAACTACTCCCTTCGTCCTGCATGTAGACAACAAGTATTACATGTTCTATACCGGGATGAGTACCGACGGAAAGTGGCAGATCGGGCTGGCGACAAGCGATGACCCGGGTTTCATTCCAGACACTCCGACGCCCGGACCCGTCACAATGACACCTACACCAACCGCCACCCCAACCGTGACAATTTCTCCCACCCCTACCTCCTCTCCAACCCCTGAGTATACTCCTACTCCAACAATAGATCCCAAGACTGCTCCGATCATTTTAATTCCCGGCATGGGCGCCTCATGGAACTCCCGCGCACTATATTCATGCAATATCACTGACAGTAATGATAACAAATGGAAGATGACCCCCTTCGTCTCCATTTATAAAAGATTGATCAACACACTGACCAAAAATGCGAAATTGAAACTGAACAAAGATCTGTTTATTTACAATTATGACTGGAGACAACCCTTGGATACTCAGGCGGATAATCTGAAAAAATATCTGGACAGCATCATAAAGTCAAATAGTTCCGTGAAAAAATTCAGGCTTGTAGGACACAGTCTGGGAGGCTTGGTTATCAGAAGTTATCTGGAACGCTATAACACCGATAATAACGTTATACAGGCTTTGACGATAGGTACACCTCATCAGGGAACACTGCTTGCCTACCCTTTATGGGAAAACGGAGAAATTTGGTCGGAAGATTTGACCAGCAAAATAGCCTTATCTCAGATCTTAGAATTTTGTAAATTAAATAAAACTGATCTGAGAAGTTCGTTCAAAACGGGCAGAGTTTCTTACCCTTCCAAAAAAGATCTGATCCGCAGTCTCATCCCATCGATTCAATCTTTACTGCCTACTTTCGATTATCTGTATCAAAACGGTAAGGTTAAAAAGACCGATAGCCTCACCCATCAAAACGACTGGCTTCCGAAAAATCTTTTTCCGGAAAATCGATATCACATAAAATTCGATACCCTCTCCGGAACCGGCCAGTCTACTTTGTCCAATTTTGTTGTTTCCAATCCATCAACATCAGATCTGGCCAAAGACATTTGGGCAGACGGGAAACCAATGAAAAATAACTTTGTGAATGCCGGTGACGGCACAGTGCTGATTTCAAGCAGTCGACTGGATGGAGCAGATAATGAAACGGTTACCGGAGATCATCTGAAAATCGTTTCCTCAAAAGAGGGGATTCAGAAAATACTGCATTTTTTACAGTACGATGAAGTCAAGGTTGCTGATGCGCTTGATCTGCCTGAAATAAGTTCAGATAATGCCATAATAATCTCCACAGATTTGAGCACTCATATAATTTTGACTGATTTATCAGGAAAGGTTTTAGAAAGGGGGGATAATATTCTTGTGCGTTACAATCCGCGTGTTGGAGTTTATAAATTCAGTATTATACCCGCAGAAAGCGGAGAGGCTGTTTTGGATACGATGTTCATCGGACAAACTAAAGAATATATTAACACTGTAGAAAAAATAAGATTAATTAAAAACGTCAGGAAAACTTTTCTCCTGACGTATCTTGGAAAAAATACAGACTCCATCCGAATAATTCCTTATCGTTAAGAATGTGCCTGCACTGAGAATCCGCCGAATAGCGAAGACGAATGTGTGCGCGCGCATGGATTTGAACCATGGACCTCTTCGATGTGAACGAAGCGCTCTGCCGCTGAGCTACGCGCGCTAATTCTTGGTAAATTATACCAACAAACCTCTTGATATGACAATTGAAGCTAACGTATAATAAAACATCTTATGGAAAAAGATAACACCTCTAAAGTGTCAGTTGATTCAGTGATCGATAAAGAATCACCAAATGTGGTTGTCTCTTCAATTCCTCCAGTTGCTCAAACCCAAGAAAATACTAAGAACCCCGATAAACCTAAATCAGGACTGATTCAAAGTTTCCTGCATTCAATTACTGCCTTTTTTATGGATTTCATGGAAACAATAGTTGTAGCCTTGTCAATCTTTGTGGTGGTTTATTTATTTCTCGTCCAACCGCACGAAGTCAAGGGAAGCTCTATGGAAGTAAGTTTTCATAATAACGAATATATATTGACTGATAAAATTTCTTACCGCTTCATAAATCCTGATAGAGGAGATGTAATCATCTTTAAAGCTCCGAATAATCCTGAAGTAGACTACATCAAAAGAGTCATTGGCCTGCCTGAAGATAAGGTTAAAGTCGAAAAAGGATATGTCTATGTCAATGACCAAAAACTGACCGAAAATTATCTCAGGGAAAAAACCTATCTTTATCCGGGCAGTTTTATGGGGGAAGGAGTAAATATCACAGTGCCAAAAGATCATTTATTTGTCATGGGGGATAATCGGGCTCACAGTTCAGATTCCAGAGAATTCGGACCGGTTCTTCGGGATTCTATTATTGGAAAGGCATTTCTGAGGTACTGGCCCCTAAGTGAGTTTGGATTGGTACCGCAGATCAAATACTGATATTTTTGAGTTTTTCAGTAATATTTTTTATTTCTACATTCGTGGTTTCAGGATCTCCTTTAAAGACGATCTGAACTTTCGCGCTTATTGTTGATTGAAAAATCAAGACGTGTGCTTTAAGGAGTTTGCTCAATTCTTCAGCTATCGCTTCTAATTCCACACTTTGTATGCGTTCTCCTGCTTTGCCTCTTGGCGGCATTGATCTGGCTTCTCTAATTCTTCTGGCTAAATCTTCAGCCCTGCGGACAGATGCCCCTTCTGTCAGAATAGTCTTGTAAGCCTCAACCATCAGCTTGACGTCTCCGAGTCCTGCAAGAGCTCTGGCGTGACCTTCAGTAATTTCTGTAGAAATCAGACCGTCCTTGATCGCATCCGGAAGTGAGAGAAGTCTTAAGGTATTCGAAATATATGCAGGACTTTTTCCAATCCTTTTAGCGATTTCCGTCGCGCCAAGTCCAAATTCATCAATCAGTCTTTGAAAACCCTGCGCTCTCTCGATCGGATTGAGTTGTTCTCTTTGGACATTTTCTACCAGTGCCATCTCCAGCATTCCCCGCGCATCTGTTTCTCTGACAATCACAGGCACTGTTTTAAGGCCTACAATTTTTGAAGCTCTCCAACGTCTTTCTCCTGCAATAATCTGGAATCCTGCAGGAGTCTTGGCAATGACCAACGGCTCCAGCACTCCGTGTTCTTTGATTGATTCGACTAAATCGACCAGGCTCTCTGATTTGATCAGACTTCTTACCTGCAAGGGATTTGGCTGAAGCAGATTAATATCTAAATCTATCAGTTCTCTGTATGGATATGAAGAAGTCGACATATTTATTGACTTAAAGGCACAACATCAATAAAAGTTTTAGAATGCTGTTTCCTGAAATTGACTTTCCCTACGCTTACTGCGTAAAGTGTAAAATCCTTTCCGGTTTTCACGCCTATACCGCCGTAGTATTTATTCCCTTTCTGTCGCACGATGATATTACCGTTTATTACTTTTTCTCCGCCAAACTTCTTCACTCCCAATCTTTGACCTTGGGAGTCGCGATTCCCTTTAGTTGTACCGCCTGTTTTAGTATGTGCCATATTTTTTTATGAAAGGTTTTATGACAGTCTATCTTTTTTTTTCACGGCTGTCAAGCGAATTTTCACGGAAAATTTATTGTTTCTTAGAGGCAGTTTTTGGAGTCTTTTTTTTCTTCAGTTGATCCACCGAAATTTTTTCTATCAGGACCTGAGTTTGATATGGTCTGAACCCTATTGACCTTCGGTAATTTACTTTTGCTTTAAATTTAGATACCCTGACTTTATCACCTTTGACATGCTTGATTACTTTTCCGGAAACAACTGCACTGGGTACTACGGGCTCTCCGATAAATAAATCATCCTCTGATTTAACTAGAAGCACCTCGGGAAAGAGAAAATCACTTCCTTCTTTGGCCGACAATCTGTCGACCGTAATCTCTTCCATTTCTGATACTTTATACTGCTTACCTCCGGATTGTATGATGGCGTACTGCATAAGACTGATATTATATAAAATATACTATCCTATCACAAGAGGTGGATTTTTTGATTCGAGTCTTGATACCGATAAGACCAAACCTAAATTAATAAAGGTGCTGATGATAGAACTGCCTCCGTAAGAAATTAAAGGAAGAGTGATGCCGGTAATAGGCACCAGTCCCATATTCATGCCGATATTAATAAAAATTTGAATGAAAAATTGAGCAAACACTCCCATACAAACTGCTCTTTTTAATCTATCCTCTGTTGAGGCAGCATTCCTGATCATCTTCCAAAGAAGAAAAAAATAGAGCAATAAAACTGTAAATCCTCCAATAAATCCCATTTCCTCACCCAGTGAAGCAAAAACAAAATCGGTATGGTATTCCGGTAAAAATAACAGTTTGCTTTGGGTGCCCCGCCCAAGGCCTAATCCTGATAAAAGTCCGCTGCCAAGGGCTATTTTGGCCTGCAGAGCATTATAACCGGTTCCCACCGGATCATTTTGAGGGTTTATAAATGATAACAGTCTTAACTGCTGGTAATTTTGTAAAAGATGCCACAATACAGGAAACAATAAAATCAACAGTATTCCTGTACCGATTAATATTTTCCAGGGTATTCCTTCATTGATAAGTAACGATAGATAAATAAAAAGGTATACGATCACATTACCCAAATCCGGTTGTTTGAAAACTAAAAAAACCAGCGGAGCCAGATAGATCAGGTGAATTATCTGACTGCTGATAGTTTTTGATTTTTTTTGGGTCATCAAAACGCTGAAAATAATTATAATCAGAGACTTAATGAATTCAGACGGCTGCAGTCTAATACCGAGAATTTCAATCCATCTCGTTGCGCCGCGTACATCAGGTCCGAAATAAGTAAATACTAAAAATAATATTGACAAAAAATATAAAATCCAAATTAATTTAATCCAGATTCTTACCTCAAGACTTGCAAAAATAAAAAATAAGATCAGACCGATAAAGAAAAAAAACAGTTGCGATACCAATAAAGATGGTGACGTCGATGCGATTAAAGCCAAACTTACTCCCATCAGACCGGTTATGGGTATAGAAATCAGGGGGTCAAGAAAAATCGAAAAGTTCATGCTTTGATAACTTCCAAATTGTCTGATTGCACAAGCGTCGCTGCCAGTGTTTTTTTCATGATGTGGCGCTCATATTCTTTAGGCCACCGGGGCATTTTTACTTGAACCTTATCTGTCATCGTACAACCTAACTCTTTTCTTTTTATCTGAATCTGCCGCACCAGTTCTCTTGCTTCACCTTCGGTTATCAATGGGGGTGTCAATTTTGTATCCAACTCTACCGTTAACTCTCCTTTCCCACCTATCACCTCAACTTCCTTGATATTTAATTCGTCTTTAATTAATTTTATAAGTTTATCATCAATTCTTAATTCTAAATTCTTAATTCTTACTTTCTGCAATGGTTGTCTCACTTTCATCCCTGCTTCTTTTCTTTTTGCATGTCCCAGTTCACAAATTTTTCTTACCAGCTCCATATTTTCTAGTAATTTATTCTCCGGCTTAAAATCCAAAGGCATTTCAGGAAAACTTGCAAGATGCACTGACTCCTCACCGGTAAGATTCCTGTAAATTTCCTCGCTTATGAACGGCACAAACGGAGCAAGTAATCTGCAGGTTATGGTTAGAACTGTATGTAAAGTTTTATAAGCTGTTTCTTTATCAGAAGATTTATCAGCGGTCGGACCAACCCTGTCTCTTATCCTGCGAACATACCAGACCGACAAATCATCAACAAACTCTTCGAGTTTATTTGAAGCGGTAAACGCATCATATTTCTCCATTAATTTAGTTACGTCTTGAATCAATATATCCAACTTCGCCAGTATCCATTGATCTAATATATTTTTCGATTTTGAATTGTTCTTTTGCTTTTTACCTTTTGCCTTTTGCTTTTCCGTCGGCTTCCATCCGTCTGCGATTGAATTACTGACTAAAAAATTATAAATATTCCACAGTTTCAGGTGAAATTTGCGTCTGATTTCATCTGCTTTTTTATACCCGAATAATATATTTTCATAAGGGTTTTGAGTAGCAAACATCCATCTCATGACATCAACTCCTATTTTATCCGCGCCGGTATTAAACTCTATGGCATTGCCCCAGGATTTATGCATCGGACGGCCATCCTCAGCCAAAAGTGACGCGTATCCTAAAACAGTTTTAAAAGGATTAATTTTTTTTAAAACAGTCCCCATAACAATTAATGAATAAAACCAGTTTTTGAATTGTCCGGGAAAAGATTCGGTAATAAAATCAGCCGGAAACCAATTTTCCGAAAGGGTAGATATGGAAACTATGCCTGCATCAAGCCATGGATTTCCTACGTCGAGAATTCTGGACGTAAGTTGCCCGCATTTAGAACATTTTATTTTGACCTCATCTATCCAGGGCCGGTGTGGAGAGTTTCCGGCAAATTTATCAAAGCCTGATACAGACCTCTTCTTTAATTCTTCTTTGCTGCCTATAATCTCAAAATAACCACATTTTAGGCATTCATAAATTGGCAATGCCAGACCCCAATACCGGTTTTTCTTGGAAATTAGCCAGTCGTGCATATTTTTTAGCCAATCAAGTTCCCGGTCCAACCCAAAAGACGGCAGCCAGGTTATTTTTTTTGTCACTTCAACCATACTCTGTCTCAATGTTAGTTTTTTTACTTCGCCAGCCGTAGCTTCACGCGAAGGCTGGTCCATAGCGATATACCATTCATCTGCAACTTTCCAGACAAGCTCGGTTTTACAACGCCAGCAGGCAGGGTAACGGTGTTTGTATAGTTCGGTCTTCAGTGTCCAGAATTCGTTTTTGAGATAATCAATAATTATTTCCGGATGTTTTTTGGCATTTTTACCGGAAAACTCTCCAAACCCATCCAGATAATCGGCGTTGTCAGCAATCACCATAATCATCGGTAAACCCAGTTTTTTACCCAATTGAAAGTCCTCTGCTCCGGCAGACACAGCTGTGTGAACCAAACCTGTGCCTTCGCTTGCTGATATTGGCAGTATTTGGCTGTCTGTCGGAATTACGGTATGAAACTTAGGATCGGAAGCAACTTTTGCGACCGCCGGCAAATAATCGAAAGGCCCGCGATACTTTTTACCTACTAAATCTTTGCCCAAACAAGTTTGAGTAATTTTTATCTCTTTCCCAAATACCCTGTCCACGGCGTCTTTAGCTGTCCAGCAACCATTTACCAATGCATATTCCATTTTGACATCTACCGCGACAGCTATATTAGCGGGTATGGTCCAGGGCGTTGTAGTCCAGATCAGCAGAAATTCATCTGCATTCTCAACTAAAGGCAACTTTAAATAAACAGATTCGTGTACCAGTTCCTTATAGTCTTCGGTAAGCATTTCATGCTGGGAGATAGCGGTTTCACACCTCGGACACCAGGGAATTGATTCATGTCCTTTATAGATCCAACCTCTCTCCCAACAGACTTTGAGAAAATTCCAGATAGCGTAGTTATTCTCATCAGACATGGTAAAGTAGGAATTGTCCCAATCCATAAAGTAACCGAGGCGCCGGCTTTGCTCGGTCTGGATAGCGGAGTATTTTTTGACCCGTTCTTTACACTTGTTGACAAAATTAGCAATTCCATAGCTTTCAATATCCTTTTTTGATTTGAAACCAAGCTCCTTTTCCACCTCCACCTCGACCCAAAGCCCCTGGCAGTCAAAACCGTTTTGGAATCTCTGCTTTTTTCCCAGCATATTATGAAATCTCTGCCAAAGATCCTTGTAGGTTCTTCCCCAAGCATGATGGACTCCCATCGGGTTATTGGCGGTAATCGGACCGTCTAAAAAGGAAAAACGCTTGTTTGAGGAATTGTTCTTTTCACGGTATTTTTTATCAATTCCATGAGAATACCAGTATTTTAAAATGTCCTTTTCCATTTCGGGAAAGTTGATATTTGTCTTTACAGGTTTAAACATAGGTTTTATTATACCAAAAACTCACCCGTATTATGGAAGAGAGATACTGAAGCCCTATCATACTGACACACAATACGTAATGCTTCTTTTATTGTTTCATCTTCACTTCTTGTTTCTGCATGTTTCTTATCAAAAAATTCAGTAACTTTAATCCAAAAGAGTAAAGGTGAAAGAATAATTATTCCTATTAAATACAAAACTCCAACGATAATAAAAAACTAAAATAGGCATAACTACAAAAATAAAAAGTATTATTTTAATTGATAAAATTAGCATTATTTATATTCAAACCTTTAATCCTAGACTATCATATTTTAGCATAAGGAAAATTATTTAAAAAATACTTTTTTGTTCTGGAGACTTTACCTCGTTTAATATTACCTATACCCTTTGTGTACCAGCTAATTATTTACGGAAGAGTTATATAGTGGAGTTTTACATAAAGCTCTTTTTTCTTCTTACGTGAAAGCAGTGAGGTAATTTTCTTATCAATTTGCTCATCTGAAACGTTTGTTGATACCGCAATTATACCTGTTTTTTTACTTTTCCCGGCTAATTTCTCAAAATGTTTTTTGTTAAAAGTTACAATGAGGCGATTTGTTTTCTTCGCGAGAATATAGACTTCTAAGTCACTTATTCCACTCTTCTTCATATCATGAACCAAGTGTTTTACATCATGACGACTGTTTAATATCGGAAATCTGGAACGAGGAGAAATATTTTCATCAAGAAGAAGTTTATACCGTCGGGGTTTTTGCATATAAACTCTCGTCTATATCATGAATTAGTTCGGTAATTACACCTTTCAGTAGATTCTTCGGGACATGCGGATATAACTCACTAATTGAATCAATTGTATGTCCTTCACTTAATAAGTATACGATACGGGATACAGGAATTCGTGTTCCTATAATTACAGGAACACCGCTCATGATTTTTGGATTAGATGTAATATATCTTGACATATTAGAAGTATATCACCTCTTGGGATCGTTGAAAAGGCAACTGAAAAACAATTAGTTCTTCCCCTGTCTTAGGAATACGGCTTAGTCCGCCATAGCTTTAGCGACAGTGGAACTGCCTCGCCGATTTGAACAATTAATTTTTACTTTGTCTCAAAAAGGCGGGAATGTCCCATTCGTCTGCGCCTTCTGATCCATCCTGACCAAGGTTATTTTGATTCAGATTGGACATCTGATCAGCCATCATTGTATCAGCTTTGGCAGACAATTCCTTTAATTTTCTTTTAGTTTCATCAAAACCGGTGGCGATGACCGTTATTTTCACCTGATCCACCATTTGTTCGTCAATTGTTGCCCCGAAAATTATATTGGCGTCAGGATCTACGGAGGCCGAGATAAGTTTTGAGGCTTCATCCACCTCACTCATGGTCAAGTCAGTACCCCCTGTAATGTTGAAAAGCACACCTTTAGCCCCGTCAATTGACATTTCCAGAAGTGGAGAAGAGATTGCCATTCTGGCCGCAGAGGTCGCTCTGTTTTCTCCTACCCCTGTTCCAATTCCCATCAGAGCTGAACCTGCGTCCCTCATTATTGTACGGACATCAGCAAAATCCACATTAATAAGTCCGGGTAAAGTTATCAGATCGGATATGCCGGTGACTCCCTGTCCTAAAACTGAATCAACCATCCGGAAAGCTTCGACAAGAGTCATTTTCTTATCGACCACATCTATGATTCTCTGATTGGGGATGACAATTAAAGTATCGACCTTTTCCTTCAGGCTCATTATACCTTCTTCAGCAACCAACATTCTCCTGGTTCCTTCAAAGGCAAAAGGCTTCGTCACTACAGCGACTGTCAAGGCACCGATTTCTTTGGCGATCTCGGCAAAAATGGGGGTTGCTCCGGTACCTGTTCCTCCTCCTTCTCCGCAGGTCAAAAAGACCATGTCAGCATCTCTCAGAACTTCCTTAATTTTTTCTCGTGACTCCTCACCGGATTGTTTTCCTACATCCGGATTACCACCGGCTCCCAATCCTTTGGTAAATTCTTCTCCTATCTGGATTTTGGTCGTCGCTGTACATGTCAGTAAAGCCTGTGCATCAGTATTCACACCCACAAAATCAACTCCCTGGATTTGAGAAGTGGAAATCATGGAATTTATTGCATTGCTTCCGCCGCCCCCTATTCCTACAACTTTTATTTTAGCGAATCGGGCTAAATCAGGTTTTATCAGCATGATATGCCTTTCTGGACAGGATATTTTATATTATTTTAAGGGAGGAATGACTTGACCATCTCCACCAGTTTTCCGGCCACCCCTTGAATTGGAAATTTTCCTACGGCCTTACTCAGTTTATGAAAATTAAATTTCTCTTTTGTTGCAACCCCTGTTTTGGCTGCGTATAAGACAAGTCCCACAGCTGACGCATATGAAGGGATCAATATTTCATCTATCAGGCCTGTCACGTTTCCCGGAATTCCGATACGGACCTGCATGGCTAAATTTCTTCTGGCTGCCTCTATAATTCCCTGTGTTTCTGCTCCTCCCCCCGTGACGACAAGTCCTGCCGGAGTCAATCCGCCGAATCCGCTTTTTTTTATCTCCATCCCTATCATGGTAAATATCTCGTTAAGCCGGGGTTTGATTATTCCGTCAACAATAGTTTTTTTAGATACTTTAGTCAATCCTTCAGGAAGATGCAGAGATAACAAATCAATAAAATCATCAGATGATGTTTTGGATTTAGGTTTTTTTATTTCATCAATTGTTACATCTTCAGGTAAAGTCGGTTCATGCATCTTTTTATTTAACAAAAGTTTAATTTTTTCCGCACTCTCTAAAGAAATCCGAAGCCCTATTGCCAAATCATTGGTGATGTTGCGGGCTCCTATCGGTAAAACTGCTGAATAAGATAGTGCTCCGTCAATAAAAATACTGATATCAGATGTACCTGCGCCGAAATCAATCAAAATGACACCCAGCTCTTTTTCTGTTTCTGTAAGCACAGCGGTTGAGGCAGCCAAACCGTTAAATACAAAACCGTCAACGTCAATTCCAACCAAAGAAGCGCATTTTTCTAAATTTCTTAATGCTGTCCCTCCGGCAGTTATCAGATGAGTATTTACCTCCAGTCTGACACCCGTCATACCCACAGGATCTCTTATCCCTTCCTGTGAATCTACTATAAATTCTCTCGGTAATACGTGTAAAACTTCTTTGGTTGAAGGTAATGAAATTGCTCTGGCGGCGTCAATCACTCTCTTGATATCATCGGATGTTATTTCTTTTTGAGGCTCAGCTACAGCCACGACACCATGCGAATTTTGTGAGGAAATATGAGCTCCTCCCACTGACAAAAAAGCGGAAGAGATGGAATAACCGGCCATTCTTTCGGACGCTTCTAAACTCTCCACAATACTCGCGGTTGATTCTTCAATATCGACGATCTGGCCTTTTCTCACCCCACGGCTTTCAGAAGTGGCCACGCCCAAAACATTTAACATGCCTACATCGGGAATAGAAGCTATAATTGTAGTGATTTTAGAGGTACCGATATCAATTCCTGCAACAATTTTTTTACTCATAATGAGGTAATTTTTTCTCCGGATTTTAAAACCACGATTGGTTTATCGTATTGGAATTTTATCTGACTTATAATTTTCCCTTCTATTCTAAACCTAGATATTATTATTTGTAAAGAGGCAGCAATGAGATATGGATCCTGTTCCTGCGAACTTATCACCTCTTCACCACCTGTTAAAAACAGGTGGTATAGTCCGGAGGGCTCATCTAAAATAATTTTGTCGATAGTAAGTGAATTTTTGGATGCAGCCACCGCCAGTTTGACCGCTTTTAATACCCTCCAGTCTATATTATCCAGATTGTAAATAATTAAATTGGGGACCTCAATTTGCGTATAAATTTCTCTATCCATATTTAAATCGGGAATATATATTCCCTCCTGATCAATAAATATTCTGCGCCCCTTATTAATTAAGAAAGCTACCGGAACGCGGAGTTTTGATTCGATTACTAAAATATCGGGTAATTTTTTCCGGATTGTTAAATTACTGTATATTTTATTCTGACTTAAAAGTAGGGAGGCCATTTTATTTACATCCAAAAGTAATAAATTTTTATTATTCAGTATATTTAGACCATTAAGTTCATTTGTAACTGAAATAATCACCACTTTTCGAACAATAAAAAGAGAAAAAACTGTCCAAATAAACAGCAATCCCAATAATAATGAAGAACATACAACAAGATACCGGATCGCTCTTCTTTTCATGTCGGCATTACGAATTTAAAACAGAGGTTATGACGGATAAAATATTTTCCTGTCCGTTATAAAAAAACCTTTTGTGAGCTTGAATTGCGTTTTTATTATAACTATTCAAGTTGGTAAAAATTTCGTTGATTTTAGACATGAG
>Ga0155332_136_pt2 | contig 22887 bp, 20 predicted proteins | sample RifCSPhighO2_02_FD_106300 | JGI IMG/M metagenome (GOLD analysis project Ga0155332, IMG submission 106300) | Candidatus Gottesmanbacteria bacterium RIFCSPHIGHO2_02_FULL_40_13 | reverse complement strand
AGGAAGCTTTAGCGAAGGAGGATTCCCCTATCCCGCTCCCACAGGTGAAATTTTGCGTTTTTTACCTTTCAGAAACTGCTTACGCAACCAATAATCAAATTTTCTACTGATTTCTTATCGGCCTCGCACTTTTTCCCATTTATTCTTATTCCTCTTTTGAGAAATTTTCGCGGTATTATTATCAATAAAAACTATATTGAGTAAATTAAATTGAGTAAAATTATTAGATCAAATTATTTGATCAATTATCTATTAACACCCAGTTAAGACAATATTACTACTATTTTCAACTCCAAATACGCCCACCTATTGTCATGTCATTTTGCAAAATCAATGAAACTTATTTCTCCAAATTCAACTTTAATCCAATCTCCTATTTTGTACTTTTCATTAGCTTTTTTCCGTTTGAACGTCTTCCAACTCCACGAAGTAACATTTCCTGAAGAAAGCTCAATGAAAAGATAAATTCCTGCGTCAATTACAATATATTTATCAAATGCCTTAACAACTTGCCCAAAAGTAACCACATCTCTATAAGGAACAATTTCTTTTGCATCTAACGCTTTTGGTACATATTTTAGTTTTCCGTCAAGAAAATTAGGAAAATTAGATGTAAAAATGACTTTCTTCATTTGTTCTTTTTTATCCTTTATTCTCTGGATCAAACCACCATCAATGGTAAAGAGAATTGAATCGCCGGGTTTTAGATCAGGTACTATACTATCCTTATACATTTCCTCAATAGGGTTTGGTTGTGAAGCTTCTTTTACATAAACTGGTTTTACATCTTTGTAATCAAGCAGAGAAAGTTCAGGACTAAAAAGAAAAAAGAGTTTGTCTAATTTTGGACTCTGAATTACTGCAAACCTTTCGCTAAAGTCCAATTCCTCGATATAACCAAGGTAAACTCCTTTTTCCAAATACTTTCTTAAATCACTCGGTTTTGAATTTTGTTTACCTTTCATATTCTTTTACCGCCTTTCTGTATTTACAAAAATCGCAATCTCCGCCGGATTCTGGTAAAGAATCTCCTTTCAAACATGCAATTGCATCTAAAATTGTTTTTCCCACCCATGAATCGTCTCCCGCATATGGAATAATTTTAATATGAAATTCCAGTTTGCCGTCAAATGCTTCTTTGTCAGTGTTTCCGTTACAGTAGACAAAATATCCAGTGGTTGAAACTTTAAATTCATTTTTCCGAAATAACCACTGGTATATCTCCATCTGCCGTTTATATCCTATCTGCCAATCTGCATCGAGTGTAACTTCTTCTTCTTTTGATGTGGCTTTGTAATCTACAATATGAAATTCTCCCTGTGGATTTACCCATACATCATCTACTCCACCAGTAACTACCACGTTTGTACTATCAATCGGTACAGTAATACCTCTCCTAAGTGAATCCCGCCATTCATCAATTTTTTCATGAACCAGTGGAACCGCATCTACTTTATAATGCTCCATCAAAGGATGTTTTGTACCTTTTGCGCGATGGATATCAAATTCTTTCTTGAGAAGTTTATCAACAGCAGAATTGAGAGAAAAAGGATATCCTGGCGGTTGAGCCACCCCAAGTTTTCGATCAAGGTAAAAACACCTAGGACAATTGATATAAAGATCAATCTTAGTCCTGCTTAACCTATAAATTTCTGATGAGTTCGGATCATATAAATTCTTTTTTCTATTAGCGTTGTAATATTGAGACATATTATTTCAATCTCTTTATAGATGCATTTCCAACAAGCGACTGCATTTGTGTAATGGCAATCTGGTTTAACAGCGTTAATCGTTCGCTTTGTGGTAATCCACGACGGATAAGTTCGGCATTTATTCCTTCCAAATTTGCCAATACCACCAACTGAGTCACATCTGCATAATCACGGATATTGCCGTCTTTCTTTGGATTTTCATCCCGCCAGTCCTTAGCCGTTTTACCAAACAGCGCCATATTGAGCAAGTCGGCTTCTGTGGCATATAAAATATTCGTCGATTGTTTGGAAATATATGGGGGAATCAAATAGGCTTTAATCGCATCAGTGTGAATTCGATAATTGATTTTGGTTAAAGCTCTTTTGAGATCCCAACCAAGTTCTAATCGTTTGTTTTCTTCCTCCTTCAATCGTTGAAATTCAACGATCAGATAGAGCTTAAATTCTGCACTTATCCAAGAGGCAAATTCAAAAGCGATATCTTTGTGGGCAAAAGTACCGCCTCCATATCTACCGGGTTTTGCAATAATACCAATAGCATTGACAGAAGATATCCATCTTTTTGGAGTTAGAGAAAAGCTATTGGATCCAGCTTCGCTTTTAAATCCATCGAATTCGATGGATTTAAAATTTGGATTATGAATTTTTTCCCAAAGACCCAAAAATTCTATGGTACTTCTATTCCGCATCCAGTTTTGCAAGATATAATCGCTGCGTTCCTTATCTTTATAACGGGCGATATCTGTCAAAGAGATGTAGTCAGATTCGTTCTTTTTAAAGGTTAAGATTTCGATCCCTTTAACTGAAATTTTTTTACGTTTAGCCATAGTAATTTTTATTCATCTCTACAAATAACTTTTGTTTTTTATCATAAAGATTTTTTGTCCTGCCTTGCCCTTCCGTAGCTTTACGCGAAGGAGGGTTTGGGTTGTAATATTGGGACATAAGTCAATTGTTGATATACTCCGATATACTTTGCTTTATTGACAAAATAATATATAATAGTTTTGGTCGGTCGGTAGAAATACCTAGCCATCCTCTAAGAGTATGATGGTACTCATACGAGGACTGACCTCAAAAACTCCTGACTCAAGTCGGGATTTTTTGTGTCAATTTTTTCCTTCCCCATAGGATCTTACTTTGATCCGGAACTTTAATTATTCCAATACCAGCTATTCTACCGTTTTTACTATAAAAATTATCAGCTATCCTTTCAAAAAAGGAGTATGTTTTTAATGTATTTGCCTCTTTGTTTTCCCAATAATCTCCATAATCTACGAATTGACGAAAGACATTGTAAGCTACAGTATCAGCAAGTTGTAAAAAATTGGAATTTCTTGATATTTCAAAACGAGGTGGATAGTGACTGTATTTCTTTTGATATGATCCTAAATCTACTTCTTTATTTGATATCTTTAGTATTTCACCATGGCGATGTTTTATTGATTTTATCTCCCGATCCATCTGATCAAATACAATGGTACATTGGCGTGATGGGTGTAATTCCACCCGATCGAAAAGAACTTGTACGAGCATTTGTAAAGGCGTATATACAGACCTTTTGTTTTTATAAAAACGCTTATCTAAAACAAACACTTGAAGCTGAATATCACTACGATTATTTTCAAAAACTTTATACCATTTCTCTGTAAATTTTCGAAGATCGTCTTCTGATATTTTAAAAGGGTCAAGATAAATTTTCTTACATTTGTCCGGATTACGCATCCAGACGGATTTAATCTCTATATGTTTGGTACCAAAAATATCCCTTTTCAACTGATTTATTTGCGGATTAAGGGTAATCATTAGATCCGTCGAAATATGTAGACCGGCCAAGATGAAATAATCTCTCCTCCAAAAATTCAGGTTTTGCTCATTACGCACCGGTGGAACATCTATAAAAGTCCGCGAATAAGGGGTCTCCCAATCTTTTGATCCGCTATCATCAATAAATAGAAAATGTTTACTCATTTTTGTCCCTCCACGATTGCTATTTCTTCCGGTGTAAAGCCATAGAGTTTATAAACTAATTGATCAATTTGGTTTTCATAATCTTTAACTCTCGCCTGCTTTTCTGTATTAAATAAATATTCACTTGAACCTGTAATAACGAGAATCTGGTCAACGATCTTAATAAATGGGTCTTGTACTCTTGATGATGCATCTGGAATTGTAATAGAGTTGAGTGCAGGTATTGTAATTTGCCATCCTAAAAAAAGTTTTGAATAAAAGTAATTAATTAAAGTCGAATTTAATATACTTAAAATAAATTTTAGATTATATTTATTACTCTTAAGAAGACAAACATATGCTGTGTTTAAGCAGTAAAATTGTTCATTATCATAAGCACAACTGATTAAAGTACTTCTTCTTGGTAAAAGGATCTTTTCTCTTGCAAGAAATAACCGCTCTTCGCGTGCTCTATGTAAATTGTTAGAATAGAAAATATATCTATTTTCTCTCTTCTCCTTCCAGTTAACGAACCATTTCAATACATCACGTCCATCAAGGATCTTTTTTTGTGATTTATCGATCTGCACGTTGCTAAAAACTTTTCCTTTAGATTGACCAGAGTAAATAATTCCTTGTTGAATTTCAAGTACGCTACTGGTTTTATTTCCTTTTCCATTCAGCACTTTGTAGACAATGTTACTCGATTTGTTATCAAGGTTTACAGGATAAAGATAAGCAGGCAATTTGTAAAAATAATTTTGACTTAAAAAAGTGGTTATAGTTTTAAGGTCTTTAATAACCGGAAATTTATTATTAAGTGTCTTTTCTTTTAAAACACTGATAATAGATGTATCGACTGCAGCCTCAAAGACCCTTCTGGAAAATAAATTAATGAAAAGGATAGAAGTATTATCGAGCAAATATTTTCTAATATATTGATATTCGACATTTGTGTACAAACCTTCTGGCAGGATAAAAGTTAAAACACCTTCCTTTCTTAATATCTTATTTCCTTTCTCAAGAAAAAGAGTAAATAAATTGAATCTACCTCGGCCAGTCTCAGAATTATTCCCAAAAATTATTTTATCTTCTGGTTCAATCTCTTTGACACTTACATATGGTGGATTTGCGATAACTATATCGAATCCGCCTTTTTCTTGAAACACTTCTGAAAAGTGAAGTTTCCAAAGGAAAAATGGTTTAGAGTTGGAATTTTCCAACTTTTTAATTTTTTCAAGTGCCTTGATTTTGTTTTGCTCCCTTAAAGTTTCTTCTATAAGTTTCCACTCAAGCGCATCAACTTTTTGTCTTAACTTGTTTCTTTCATCTCTAGCTAAGGATGGGGTAAATATTTGCTTATGAAGTTTTTGTAATTCTTCCCAAACTTTTTGAGATTTACCATCATCGTCTTGTAAAGACATTTTAATCTGATTTGCCTGTTCAGAACGGGATTGCTGAAGCCTTTCTAAATCCCTTACAATTGCTAGAATCCGGTTGCGTTCACCTTCTAATATTGTTAATTCCGGAGGTCTTTCCAGTTTAAAGTTTTTCATCCATCGAGGGTTCTTAACGTAATATGGCATAAGATCTTTTTCTATCTGTTCTTTTTTTTCTCTAGCTTTTACAATCTCTTCCTCATTCGGTAATTCAGTATTTAGTAGTCTTTCGTCAAAAAGTTTAACTCCTTCATATTCTTCAACAAGGCTATTGCCCTGCATGATTTTATAATCAAGGTTAGGTAATGGCTCTATGCCCCAATTTTCCTTACTTTTATCTATTTTTTCATCCACCAAAAGCGAAATGAAAAAGCGTAGCTTTGCTATTTCAACTGCAATCTGTTGAATATCTACTCCATATATACATTTTTGAATCAAATAAAGCTTTCTCCCATAATCAAAATTTTTATATGTAAACTGTTCCTCAATTTGATCAAGTAATTTCTTTCTTAGCACCGGATCTGTTATGTAATCCTCAACTGCCTTAAGTTGCGTTGCTTTCCAAAGAGTGTTGTCTGGATCAAGTTTTGAAAGGATAAATACAAGTCTGTTTAAAATTCCCATTGGAAAAGCGCCTGAGCCTACTGCCGGATCAACGATACGTAAGTCGTCTATTAGTTTTACAATTCTTAATGTTTCTTGACGATTAAATGGGTTCGCATTTTCGTCAGTAGACAAAAGTTGGTCAAATCTATTATCGAGTTGATCGAAATCATTAAGATTAGTCGTTAGATAATTTTTCAAGGATTGTATAACCATGTAATCAACAATCTCCCGAGGTGTATAATAACTACCAGTAGCTTTTCTGGCGGTAGAAGCAGTCTCCGGATTAAAACTCGCTAATAAATTCTCAAATACTTTACCTAAAAGCTCAGGATCAAGGGCGACTTCTTGATCATTGGGATCATTTTCATCGATTGTAAAATTGTAGGTGGAAAGTATATTGATTATGCCTCTAACGCTATACTTTTTATTTTTGGTTCCATATTCCCGGTTAAGGTCTACTTCTGCAAGATCAGAAAAAAATAAGAAGTTTGGAACTTTTAATCCAACGTCTTTGTCTGTAAAACCATCAATTCTAATTTCCCCTTGATTTTCGTTATCCCTTGAAGGTTTATCTAAACAATCAAATAAACCACCATTTAAATATGGTATATCTTTGAATACAGTTAACATGGTTTCATTGTCTTTAAAATAACTCTCATATCTATAAATGCTGTGATCCATATAATCTTTATTTCTTCCTTGGAATGAGGTCTGAAAACGATATTTCCTATTTTCAGATTTAGTATTTAAAGTTGAGAAGAAAAGATTTTGTAGGATTGCTTTGTAATAGGTAGTCTTGTCCGCAGATAAATCTTTCAATAATTTAGAAATTTCTGACTGGTCAAATAAAACACTAGAGATTAATCCACGCTCTTTCATAAACCAGATAAAGATAAGTCTCGTTATAAGTCGAATGACTGCAATATTCCGTCCGTTTTTTTCCTCTTCCGCATCCTGTGGAAAAGCCACATTTTGTACAACCCAGAAGTACCAGTTAGCAATATCGGTATAAAAAGCCTTTGTTACTTTCTCAACACTAAAGGCATCTTTTATCTTTTCTAGATTGGAAAAGTCACCATCTCCAATTCTTTGTAAAAAAGTTTTATTGGTGAATTCTCGGCTGACGAAGTAAGTGAATCGGCGAAATGTACTCCAATCACGTCTTTTTCCCAAATAATTGGCGTAAACTAAACTAAACCGAAAATTGTCGCTTTGGTCGTAGTAGATAAAAATTCCAGTGTCTGTTTGAGTTTCTTTGAGAATTTTCTTACCCTTTTCGTATTGCGCTTTTTTTCCACTCTTCTCTGAAAGCACCTGCTCCGCTTGAAAAGAATAAATGAACAAAGAATTGTCTTTGAAGTTAATCTCACCTAATTTTTTGCCATTTTTGAAATTAACATCATTATATTGAGTTAACTCCTCCTGCCTCGGGGAAAACAAGGTGTTTTTAGAACGGAAAAACCTTATAAACTTTTCCGGGCTAAAATCATTAATGATGTCATCTAATATATCTCTGCTCACGGTTTTTGATTTTCAATTGCAACTATAATTTCCTTTTTTAAGTCCTTTTGCCTTAACTTTTCTTTTTCCAAATAGTCTTCTCCTAACTCACTCTTTAGTTTTACAATTTCTAGTATTGTTTTTCTTTGCTTATCGTCATTTGAGTTTTCTAAATTGGAAATTCTACGCAGAGTGTAGTCCGAAAGCGTACCAAAATCTAAAATATCCTCGCGTAAGGTTCGTAAAAAATCCAAGTAGGGAATAAGTGCATCCCATGGCTTATCAATTAGGCTTTTTAAATTATTTAAAGCCTTTTGTTCCAGACTCTGTTCACTAACAGAGGGATTAATATGTGATTTGTAATTCTTAATTTGTTCGTAGTATTCCCAAAAAGAGTCATTAAGAGATCGTGGGGTTTCGTTTTTTGTACAGGCTACCTGATCAAAAACCTCTTCAAAAGTTGATTCGCGTACTAGCTCATTGTCACTTCCGTATTTGGCTAAATAAACATAAAGTCTTCCTTTTTTCAAGAAAACTAAAAGCTCGTCCTCTGGAAACTTTTTAGCAACTTTAATTCTGGGCGGATAGTTCTTAAGCTCCTCAATCAATTGTGGATGCTTCCTCTTAATCTCCAAATACGTATTTAATACCTTGGTATAAAAACTTTCCTTTTCCAGTTTGTCAGGGTTTCGCTGCACTCTTTCAAATAAACCGGCCGGTGTCGGTTCTTCATCTATGTCAAATATCTTCGCGTCCTCACCCAAGGTATTGTGGATCAAAAACATTTTATTGCTGGCAATCTCCCTGGACTTAACCAGTTCTGACCCTTTTTCTGTAGGAAAGAAATTTACAATGTAAAGCTTATCATAAACTTTTTTACTGATACGGTTTATACGACCAACCCTTTGTATTACTCTTACCGGATTCCAGGGGATGTCGTAATTAACAACCATGCCTGCTCGGTTAAGATTAAAGCCTTCGGAAATTCTGTCTGTTGAAAGAAGAATATCAAAGTCATTATCTTGCTTTTCTTCCGCAGCATCAAAGTTTTTGTTTATTTCCAATATTTTTTGAGTTGGTAGATCACCAGCAACAACTAACATTCGTTTTCCGAATTGTTTCTCAAGAATCGTCTTTAGATGGTTAATTGTATCTGTATATTCCGAAAATATGATTATTTTTCTTTTTGGTTCGTCTTTTCCGGGTTTTTTGCTCAACTCGTCTTTGATACGCAATACTAGACAATCTGACTTAGGATCATTATGTACGAGGTCTAGTTTTGATAGTTCATCGAGTATATCTTGAAAAAGTGTAAGGTCAGATTTGATATCAGCTAGAAACTCGTCTCTGTATGCAAATTTATCAAGACTGTACACACGATTATTTTTCGGATAATTACCAGTACTAAGTTTTTCTTGAAATTCGGCTAGGTATTTTTCAATTTCTTCTTCATCAAGTTGGTAGATCTTTTCTAAAAGCGATCGATCAAGAATGTACTTATGGGGAGGTTTGCTTATAAACGTTAGTGCGTTCTTTGTAGCTTGCTTGAAGTTCTTTATGCTTTGTTCAAACGAACCAAAAGAGCTTTCAAACCTTTTGACCAGCAGTCGGCGCATAAAATCATATAAGTTTCTTTGCTGTTGATACTGTCGGTTTTCATCTAGGGTCAACTTATCATTATCAATTTTTTCCCTCCTTACCTCATATTCGAAAGGTCTATAGATTGCACCCTTAAAAAGTCCTCCGTCATCAGGATCTCCAAAATACAGACTTATGATTTTATCGTAATACTCGGATTGTTGCTTAGTCAGTTCAAAAAACCATTCTTGAGGATCGTCTAATTTTGAAAGATGTTTTACTTCATCTTTGTAGTATGGATTATTCAGAAGGTCAAGACGATTGCGTCTGATAGTAACTGGTTCAATTACATCTCTGATTTGTTTTGCCAAATAACGAGCTCTTTGTTTTATCTTATCTAAATTTATCCCTTTTTCCCCAAAAATAATTTCATAATAGGTTTCCGCCTTCTTGCGTTTAAGGTCATCTGAAGAGCTATGATACTTTAGAATATAGCCAAGTTTATCAAACATTCCCTTAAAGGTTTTAAATCTATCCACCAAGTTATTTTCCAGAGTAATTGTGGACTTTTTAGGAGTAATAAATAGTTTTAGTAAAGATAGAATATCCCCCGGACGGTTATTAAACGGCGTAGCCGTCAGCATAATAATGGTTTTGTCGCGACAGATATTCTTTAGGCTCTCATAATCTTCAGTATCCTGGTTTCTAAACCTGTGCGCCTCATCAATAATTATTACTTCTATATCTTTTGCCCGACTGACAAATTCTGATAATTTACCAGTTTCCAAATCACCCCATGAACGTACTTCCCAATCGTAAAGACCAAATTCCTCTGTATATTTACTCCAGCCGTATGTTTTATTTTTGTCTCCGACCAGCCCAGGAGAACAAATAACAAGCCCTCGTTTCCTAAGAGTTTTTGCGATACAACAGGCAATAATTGTTTTCCCAAGACCAACAACATCAGCTAGAATTACCCCATTATTCTTTTCGATTACGGAAAGAGCTTGTCTAACAGCATCAAGTTGGTATTCATAAGGAGTATAACCATTTTCTACTAATGTTTTTATTAATGAGTCTCCGATTTCTTTCTGCTCGTAAGAATCAAGGAACGTTTTTAAGAGCAATACAAATGCTTCAAATGGAGAAACATCTTTAATAAGAGTCTCTTTTTCAATGACATTAATTAATTTTGTTTTAATTGTATCGTCCTCTGTAATTTTTACTGCTTCATCCCACAATGTATCAAAATATTCTTCTGCATTTTCAAAACCAAAATCGCTGATTTCTACATTAAATTCTTGCTGGGTAGATAGTCCTGCCTTCGTTAGGTTACTGCTTCCAGTAATAAACATTTTGCTTCTGCCGATTTGTTCTTTTTCCAGCTTAAATATATATAATTTTGCATGGTTCGGCTCATAAGTCTTGCGTATTGTTAGTTTATTATCCTTTATCAATTTAATGAAGAATTTAACTTGCTCGTAAAATTCTTTTGTGTCAAAGTCTTCGGAGTTTAGTGACTTTTTAACAGATTCAAAGAATTTGTAAACTTTTTCATTGTCAGAAAGGTCGACTTTGTGAGCTATTTCATGTAACCCAAAGATAGACTTATCTATATTTAATCCGACTAAAACTTTTATCTTTACATGCGGATTCTTTTTAAGGCCTTCATACAGCTCATTGATCCCGGAAAAATAGAAAAAACCGACTAAAAATTTTAACTCATCACCCTTTTGTGATAGTTCTGTTAATCTTTTCTTAAGATTTGCTTTACCACTATTAGTTATAAAATTACTCATATAATGTCTTTAAAAATAAAGCTTAAGTCTGTATTCATTTTTGCTTATTCTATCACTTCCACCTGCTTGAAGCGAGGGATTTACGAATAGTAGTAAGTAATAAGTAGAAAGTAGTAGGTAGTAAGTATCAGGTATCAGGTGTTAGGTATTATTGGAAATGGAAAAATTATTTGAATTGAAGATACAGCCGGGTATCCAACGCGGAAGCGATTTTTTTAAGTAGCGATAACGTAGGATTACCCCGCATAGTTTCAATCCGCGATATTACGGCTTGTGAAGTGTTAAGTTTTCTGGCTAACTCTCTTTGGGAAATCTTTTTCAGCAGTCTTTTCTCAATAAGTTTTTTCGCCAAAAGGTATTCTATTTCGGATTCATTCCACAGTTTTTGAAATTTGGGATTTTTTATCCGTCGGGCTAAATCCTCCTCAAATGTATAAAGTAATTTGTTTTTCATATTTAAATGATATCTTATAAGATGTCATTTGGACAGCGGCTTTTACCATATTCTATCACTTCCTCATATTTGAAGCGAGGAAATGAGAGGCAAAAGAATAAGTAGCTTAAGTCACTTGGGGTACTTAAGTATAATAAGCGGCAAAAATTAACCAGTCTTTAAAAACTTTGCAGCACTTAACTTGTACATACTTTCTAAAAAGTCGGAACCAGCGTAACCGGCCAATAAAGACATTCTCCAATCGGTATTTGCAATAAATCCTGCCACCCGCCTGCAAGCGCCAGAACGAAGCAATGGCGGGCAGGTCTGACCGACTATCTTTAAAAAAGTTCCAAACTGAATTCCACCAGTGCTTTTTTGATTATTTCGTCATCAACTCTAAATCTTTCTTTGTAAACAAGCTGTTCGGAATAATCAATATCATTAAAATAAGCAAGTTGAGTTCTGAAAATTTTCTCATTAAATTCATTACCGAATATTTCCACACCCTTCATCGTTATCTCGGAAACGGTATGGTGAGCTTTCAGAATGAAATATAAATCAACATAATCTTTCCATTTAGCCCTGCGTCCCAGCGCAAACGCTTTCATAGCCGCAAGCGTAAGAATGTCAGGAAGTTTTACTATATCGCCAAACGATTCTGAATAATTTATTTTGTATGGAAATTGAAAAAAAGTGAATCTTACACCGTTTATCACTAGCGTAAATTGCCCGGTTTCGTCTCGCAGAACAGCATCTATTTTTGCATCTCGTGAAATTTTCCTTCGTATTTTTTGGTTTATAAATTCGTCGAAAGTAAACAAATCGAAGTCTATTGATTCTCGGTGACCAAGATGTAATGCGATAGCGGTACCGCCGACCAAACCGAAATCGCCAGAAAACAATTTTAGAATATTCAAAAGAGCAGATTGTTCAGGTGAAAGAATTTCCTTATGCATATTTTTTAAAAAAGAGAGAGAAATAATTGACTATCTTTGGATCATAATTTATCCTCGCGCGGTTGGTGTTCTCATGGAAAATTTTGGAGACTTCCTGCATCCCCAAAAGAACAATAAGCTCCCGTACATCATTCATGTCGCCATAATTCAAAATAGCCTCAATCACGGCTCCTTTTGAGAGGCCGTCATAATTTTTCGTTGACCAAAAAAGATGCTTTCTTTTCCTCACAAAATCACCGATAGTCATACTGTAATTATAACATATTTTGAAGTCAGAAAACTCTCAAAGCATTGACTTCATACCTTTTAGTATTTTAAAATACAATCAAATTCTTCGGGGTAGGGTGACCCGCCTACGCTGAAAGCTTCGGCGAGGCGAGGAATTCCTAATCGGCGGTATCCCGACGTCACGTCGGGACAAGTACCCCGCGAGCCCCGCACCAGTCGGTGCAGGGCAGGAGTCTGGTCAAGTCCAGCGGCGACCGTAAAGTCGGGATGGCACGCACCAATCGGTGCATGCTAACCCTGAATCCAACGTGGTTCGGGGTGAAAGAAGGATTAATAGGCTTCAATGCCTAGTATTATTTATATTATCCCCGAAGAGGGGATTTTTTGATGGCTGGTTAATGATCCTGAGTCTATCGAAGGAGAGTTTACCAGCCGATCAATCCCGTACTCACGCTCTTGTGAGGCCGAGTCAGACTCGGCGAACAAGTAAGTGTACTGGGATTTCACTATGTTTACAGGTATCATTTCTCATCTGGGAAAATTAACGAAAGCAGAGAATCCTGTTTTTACATTTTCTGCGCCCAAAACTTTTTGTGCATCTCTCAAAAAAGGCACCAGTATTGCTGTCAATGGAACTTGCTTGACAGTAACCAGTAAACCGCGTTCCAATGCGTTTTCTGTAGAAATCATACCTGAGACTTTAAAACGAACAATGCCGGGTAAATTAAAAGTTGATGATTTGGTAAATCTGGAACTACCGGTTACAGCAAATACCCTGTTATCCGGACATATTGTCCAGGGACATGTGGATGGAACAGGAAAAGTAGAGGAGATCAAAAAAGAGGGCAACAGTAGATTGTTCACCATCAAAATTCCCTCCCGGCTTAGCAAATATATAGTGGAAAAAGGTTCAATTGCTGTTAATGGAGTTTCCTTAACTGTCATAGATATTGGAGATAACTTTTTTACCGTTGGAATAATCCCTCACACTTGGGATAAAACCATGCTTTATACAATTAAATCAGGTGATTATGTGAATATTGAAGTTGATATTTTAGCAAAATATTTAGAAAAGTTAATAATAGAAAGGAGTAAATAAAATGAAAGACATTAAAGATATTCGCATAGCTATAGTAAGCAGCTCTTTTAGAAAAGAAATAAGCGATCATTTAGAAAAAAATTGTTTATCAACATTGAAATCTAAAGGGCTTAAAGAAAATCAAATAGATATTTTCCATGTCCCGGGATCTTTAGAAATACCATTAATAGCCAAAAAGTTAGCAAAAAAAAGCAAATACGATGCCATTATAACTTTTGGGACAATACTAAAAGGAAAAACTTACCATTTTGAGCAGATTGCCAATGAGTGCATCCGCGGCTGTATGGATGTCTCTTTACAATATGAAATACCGGTAATTTTTGAAGTTTTGGCTGTTTACGATATGAAAGATGCAATAGAGCGAGCTGTCAGAAAAAAGGAAAATAAGGGAGTTGAGGGAGCACTCACTGCTTTAAAAATGATTGATTTAATAGCAAAACTATGAAACCTTTTTGTTCAATAACTGATGCCATAAAAGAAATTAAAAAGGGTAAGATGCTGATAATTGTTGACAACCCGACTCGAGAAAACGAGGGCGATTTTTATTTTCCCGCAGATCTGGTTACCCCGGCAAAAGTCAATTTTTTACTTACCCGCGGAAAGGGCTTGGTATGTGTGGCTATCAGTAAATCGCAAGCGGCAAAGCTTCAACTATCTCTTATGGTTGATCGGGTTGACAATACAGAAAAAACTAAGGTTAATTTTTCTGTATCGGTGAATGCTGCCAGCGGCATTACCACTGGTGTTTCAGCTTATGACCGCGCAAAAACAATAAAGTTACTCGCCGGCGTAAATTCAAAACCGGAAGATCTCACCAGACCCGGCCATGTTTTTCCTCTGATTGCCGAAGAGAGAGGGTTGCTTAAACGATCAGGACATACTGAGGCTGCCGTTGCCATATCCGCACTGGCTGGCTTTAATAATGGAGGTGTACTTTGTGAAATCTTAAAGGCTGATGGCAAAATGGCAAAACTTTCCGATCTTATACAACTTGCTAAAAAATTGCGCCTGAAAATTGTCTCCATACAAGATCTTATAATATATCTGAAGACCCATCCCGTTGATAATAATATCCAAAGAAATAGTGTCATAAAAATTGCTTCTTCCCATTTACCCACGGTGTATGGAACTTTTAAAATAATAATCTATAAAACATTACTTGATCGCCGGGAACATACAGTTTTACAGATGTCTGAAGAACAAAAGGAGCCAACGCTCGTGAGAATTCACTCCCAATGCGCCACTGGTGACACCTTCCTCTCACTGAAGTGCGACTGTAGAGATCAATTACATCAAAGCATGAAGATTATATTTGAAAATAAAAGCGGGCTCATCATCTATCTTAACCAGGAAGGAAGAGGCATTGGTTTATCCAATAAGATTAAAGCCTATGCGCTGCAAGATAAGGGACTGGATACAGTTGAGTCAAATAATGCGTTGGGGTTTGTTCCTGACGCACGAGATTATCAAATTGCCGCAGATATTCTCAAAGACCTTGGTATTTCAAGGGTAATACTTCTGACCAATAATCCAAATAAAATTCAACAATTGAACACTTACGGTATTACTATCCAAAGCCAAATTCCGCTTGAAGTTACACCAACTGCCTTAAACAAAGATTATTTAAGGATAAAAAAACAAAAACTTGGTCATATACTAGAGTCTATTAAAGTATGAACACTCATTTAAAAGATCAATCTTTTATGAAAATAGCCTTAAAACTGGCAATGAAAGGTATGAGTTGGACCAATCCGCACCCTTTAGTGGGAGCGGTTATTGTGAAGGAAGAAAAGATTATTGGACAGGGATATCATCAGCGATTCGGTGACGATCATGCTGAAGCTGATGCCCTCAACAATTCCATCGGGGATATCCATGGAGCTACACTGTACGTTACTCTTGAACCATGTCACCTGCCGTATGATCTTCACGGTGTGCGAATTCCCTGCTGTGAATATATAAGGCGTTCTGGTATAAAAAAAGTCCATATCGCCATGCTTGACTCAAATCCAGAGGTCTCGGGCCGCGGAAAAGCTTTACTTGAGAAAGTCGGTATACCAACAACCATCGGATGTATGGCTGACGAAGCTTTAGAATTGAACGAGACGTACCATCATTTCATGACAAAAGGTGAACCATTTGTGGCGGCTACATTTTCTGCTAGTCTTGATGGGAAAATAGCCACGCGTACCGGTGACTCAAAATGGATTACCAATGCACAAGCCAGAAATTATGCGCGCAACTTGCGCAGTCAATATCAAGCTATTCTTGTCGGAATTAATACTGTTTTAAAAGATGATCCGCATTTGGGTATAAGAATGAAAGGGAAAAAAGATCCGCTGCGCATAATCCTAGATTCAACACTCAAAATACCACTAACGAGTAGAGTTTTAAGGAATACTAACCTTCTAATTGCCACGACAAAAAAAGCAAATAAAGAAAAAATAAAAGCATTAATGGATAAAGGAATAACTGTTTTAACATTTACGGGTCAGAAGATACCGCTTTCTAATCTTCTTGAGGAATTAAAAAAATGGAAAATTATCAGTGTTTTGGTTGAAGGCGGAGGAAGCGTGCTGGGAAGCTTCCTTGACGCGCGGCTGGTTGATAAAGTTTATACCTTCCAGGCACCGATAATTATTGGTGGGGGAAAAGCAGTGAGTGCTATCGCCGGCGAGGGAGTAACTACTATAAATGAGGCTTTAAGGCTTAAAAATGTCACTTTTCGCAGATTTGCTGATAATTTGCTTACAATTGGTTATACAAACTGAGTATGAAAAAGACAATTTGGTTTTCGGCAAAAGTCATCCCCGGAAAACAACTAGGCAGAGCACTGGGTTTTCCCACCATTAATCTGGATAATCCGAAGGTTTTAGGTGACAACCAGGAAGGTGTTTATGCCTGCATAGCCAAAGTTGATAATCAACTGTATAAGGGTTTACTTTACTTCGGGCCAAGATTGATCTTGGGTGAGAAAGAAAATATTTTGGAAATTTATCTATTTGATTTTGATAAAAAAATCTACGGCCAGATTATAAGTTTTCAGTTGAAAGATTATATTAGACCAGCGAAAAATTTCCCTAATTTTGATGAGTTTAAGAAACAATTAGCCTCCGATTGTCGAAATGCTTCCAAAATTCTGCTAAAATAACTCTATACCGTCTTAGCTCAGTTGGTAGACCTGCCCGCCGCATGCCGAAGTAGCTCAGCGGAAGAGCAACGCTTTCGCCCGCCTGCCAGAGCCATTGCCCCTTTAGCTCAATGGAAGAGCAGCGGTATCGTAAACCGTAGATGTCAGTTCGATTCTGACAAGGGGCTCAAGCATGGCGGGCAGGTAAAGCGTGGGTCGTGGGTTCAATTCCCACCTTCGGCTCAATGTTTTGGCAGGCGGGGCGGCGTTTTTTCGCCAAAGGCGGATCAGAGTAAAAAACCGCAACTGGTTCTTGTGGCTAAACGGATTTGGAAGGTTGTAAACAATCCATCACTAATTTTATTATCTCGTCTTTTGTCGTATTTGCTTTTACTAAGTAATCTCTGGCGCCGATGGTTTTGGCGACTTTTTCTTCTGTATCGAGGTTGGTCGTGACAATCACCGGAATTTGTTTTGTGGCCGAATTCTTTTTCAGTTGTTCCAAGACATCAAACCCATTCATGCCGCCGGGTAGCATGATATCAAGCAAGATGACATCAGGTTTTTCTTCATTGACGCGCGCTATGCCATCTTGCCCATTGGATGCTTCTATCATCTGGAATTCTTCGGGCTTAAACATTTCCCGATACGCTTTCAAAAGCGATACGTCGTCTTCAACCACCAGTATTTTTTTCATCAAGCTTTGGAAATTTTTGAAATCAGGTTTTCGACAGAAACAATAAAATCAGGGATTTGTAAGAAAATCTCTTCAGCTTTTTGTTCGTTATAGAGATGGGTAGCCTCGTTTCTGTTTTTTAAAAAATCAAACCAGATTAACGGGTTATCTATGAGCCCGAGATCAGCCGCAACTCTGAAAGCATCTTTGGGACTGGCCCCGTCAAACCTGCCCCTGTCTTCTGCATAATCTTTCAAAGTTTTCCACACCAATTCAAAAACAAACTCAAATCTTTGAATTGCTCCGTCTTTTTCAAGTTGATTTTGGACTTCCGGTATGGCTTCTTTCAGTCTTCCCAAAGCCTTCTTGAGTTCCGTTAGCCGGTCTACATATGTCATAATGATATTATTTTTGATAATGCTTTTTCTCTAAAGTCATTAGACACCGCTCCAAAATCCACCACATCACACAAGTAAGGAATATCGGAGTTACTGAGTTCTTCCTTAATCTGTAAAAGTGTTGAAGCTGCAAGTGCGGTTGAACCCATAATTCCGACATCCAAATCGCAAAATTTACGGTGTGTCTGTTGAGTGCGGGATCCAAATATAAAAGCTTTGTATTTGGAATCGTCCAAATGTTTATTTATAACTGATTTAAGAATAGAAAGCGTATTTTGATCAAGCATAATTTATTATAGCACATCCGATCCCACCCCCAATTTTTCCCTGACTTTTTTGACGATATCTTCAAGTTTCCAGTCAGATTTTACCAGATAATCATACACTCCCTGACTAAGCGATTCGGCGACACTTTCGGCTTCGGATAAATTCGTCAGTAAAATCACAGGAACATTTCTTCCCCAATTATCTTTTCGCAGTTCGTAGAGCATTGTCATCCCATCCATCACCGGCATGATAATATCCAGAAGAATCAAATCCGGGTGCTCGCGCAGTGCCGTGTCCAACCCTTCCTGGCCGTCTTTGGCCCCTATGGCCGCAAAACCCTCCTGGCGAAATTTCTCAAGAAGCGCAGACAACAACGCCGGCTCGTCTTCGACAATCAAGATTTTTTTCATATTTCTATCCCTTTCTCCCCTTCTTTTGATTTCATGCCGGACAAAGGAATTGTAGCATAAAACGTCGAACCCGATCCCTCCCCGCCTGCATCGCTATGCGAAGCATTGCGGGCAGGGGAGGAGGAAAATCCAATAGTACCGCCCGATGATTCCATGATCTGTTTGGCAAGATATAACCCCAGTCCGTTGCCGTCGGCGATGATGGCGCGGGCGTTATCAGCGCGGAAAAATTTCTCAAAAATGCGCGGCTGGACATCCTTGGGGATGCCGATACCGTTATCCTTAACTTGAATGGTGTACTTTTCCGGGGAAACAATCAGAGAAACAGTCACCACTCCTGCTTTGTCTCCGGATGAGTAGCGGATGGCGTTGGTTAGAAAATTGATAATCACTTGTCTTAGTAAAACAGTGTCCACCGCCAGCTTGGCAATTTCTTTTTCGGGAAGCTCAAGGGCGAGATGGCAGTGTTTTTCCCGGGTCTGCGGCTCCATTTCTTTGAGAATTCCTTTAAGGAAATCCGCAAGATCGGTGGGGACTGGTTCAATTTTGAGTCGTCCGGTTTCCAGACGGGAGACATTCAGAAGATCATTGACCAGCTGGACCATGCGGCGGCTGCCTTGATAGATCTCTGTCAAAAATTCCTTTTGCTTGTCATTGAGAACTCCGGCGTCACCGGCTTGAAGCATTTCAATATACCAGTTGATGGAAGTTAAGGGAGTCCGCAACTGATGGCTGGCCAGCGAGACGAATTCGGTTTTGGCGCGGTCAACGTCGCGTTCATGAGTAACATCCCGAAAAACCACCACGCAGCCGACCAGATTGCCCTTGGCATCTTTAATCGGCGCGGCGCTGTCCGCCACCGGTATCTTCTTGCCATCTTTAGCAATCAGCAAGGTGTGGTTTGCCATTTTTGTCCCTTGGCCAGTTTTAATGGCTTCGGCGATAAAATCATTGCCCGGTTTCCCATCGCTTTCCTTGATAAAGTGAATAATTTGGCGGTAATGGCTGCCGATGACTTCTTTGCCGGAAAAACCGGTCAGCGCTTGGGCTACGCCATTAAACAACATTATCCGACCGTCTTTGTCGCAGGCCATGACCGCGTCACCGATAGAAGCCAAAATCGCTTCGTCTTTGGCTTTCTCCCCCTCCAGCTGGCTTTTGGCCACTTCCAGATCCCCAAGGATATTCCCGATTGCCAACCGGCTGGTTTCTTCTTCCTTTGCTTTCTCCTCTAAATCGGCAGTCCCTTTTTGGATGTTTTCTGCCATCTGGTTAAAAACTTGGCTCAACTCACCGAATTCATCGCGGGTTATTAGTGTGGCGCGGGCCGTAAAATCTCCTTTGCCGATTTTTTGGGCGACAGCGGAGAGTTCCTGAAGCGGAGTGATAATGCTGATGGTAAAAAGATACATTAAGATAAGAATGAGCAAAACGGTGGCGCTGGCGGAAAGCAAATTTTGCTGTAAATAATCTCCGAGCGCTCCCAAGACTTCGTCTTTATCAATTTCCGTCAGCAATGTCCAGCCATTAGCAAAACACATGGAAGCACCAAGGACGGGAATCTGCCGATAATCAAGATACTCGCCTTTCATCTCTTCGGATTTGGCGCATAAACGGACGGGCAGGGTGTCCACTTTTTGCCTGAACTGGGCGTTGGCGATAAATCTTGACTCGCTCACCATCAGCTTGCTTTCATTAACCAGATACATTTCCATGGTTGAACGGTTGGTCCATGTGGAAAGAGCCCCCTGTTGCGTTTGCGCCCGGCCTCTCAAAATATCCGACAGACCCTGTGCCTTAAAAAACAGCATGATAACCCCCATATTCTCCCTTTTTTGCTGATCGTCACTGTCTATATTCTCAAGCCGGTCATGATCAATAATGGGGGCTGTGGCCAGAATGGCGATATTTTTTTCCCCAAAATGAACCTCCTCCACTATGTCAGACAGATACGCGCTGGCAATGCGGGAGCCCTTGGCCTGGACGAAAACTTCATCCATAGCCATATCTTCGCCGCCAATCTCGCTCCCTCTACTGGAAGCTACGACTTTGCCGTTTAGATCCATGATATGAATACCAAAAATCGCCGGATCAACGGGCTGCTTATTCTCCAAAAGATGGCGGCTAAGATCATTAACCGCTTGACGGTCGCCGGAGAGAATTTTTTTCAAACTTTCATTGATAAAACCATCCGAGGAAAAGTCCACGGTTCTGTCTTTGAGCTTTTCCAGATAATTGAAAACCTGTCCCTCCTGCATGTCCGCCATCAGCACTAAATTTTCCAAAGTTTGGGCCTGGAGATGATCCCGCGACAGGCGAAAATCAATCAGGCCGTTAACCACGATGGCTATAAGCGTCAGTCCGATGATAAAGAAAAGCCGGGTGCGGATGGAAAACGAGGAAAAAAGGATTTCGGAGATTTGCCTTTTTGTCCCTTCCGCGGCCCGTAGTAGTAGTAGTAGTAGTAGTAGTAGTAGTAGTAGTAGTAGTAGTAGCGCCGCGAGCTCCAGGATGTGAAAATACCACCAGGTCAGATTCCATTCACGATAAAAAAATGGCACAACAGTGGCGGTCGCTAAAAGAGCCAAAACGCCGGGAAAGGACGAGGTGAAGAAATTGTCCTCTTTGCGGGTTAATAAAAAAATCAGCAGGAGAAAAAAACTAATGCCGGTTGCCCCGATAAAAAGATTGGCCTGGGAATATAACGCTTCCCGTAAAAACGGCGAAACAAAGGGGGCGGCAAAACCAATCAACAAAACAGCATTGAGCGCTAAAAATATCCTGGTCCGGGCTTGATATATTTTGTCTTTAAGGCGGTCAGAAAAAGGAAGAACCAGCCCCCACAAAAGAAGCGCGGCCAGGAATAAACCGTAGTGCTCGGAAATATCAAAAAGCTCCTCATTGCCCCAACCAAAAGCCGGCACCAACACGGCGTGAGCAAAAGCAAATACCCCGCGGATAAAAAAAGCAGTACTTAAAAAAAACCAGGGCGTGTCTTTGTCGCGGGCAAAACGTTGATAGGCAAGAAACCAAATGGAAAAGAGAGTGGCGGTAAAGGCGAGCAGAACAAAAGAATGGGCCGGAGGATTGTGGTAAAAAATCCCGGCCAGGGGAGTTTTCAGGACCAGCAAAAGCGCGCCTAGCGCGGCGGCAAGAAGTAAGAATGGGATAGAGATTCTTTTGTACTGCATTTCATTTTTTAATCAGGACTTTTTCCGGCCCCGCTTTGGTTAAGGCGTCCACAGAAATATAATCACCATAATTCGGGACCACAGTTTTATCGGTCAGTTTATTTTGAATCGCCCACGCCGCTTCATTCTCCAGTGTTTGAATAATGGTTGAATCCAAAAACAGTCCGAATTGATAATCGTCCCAGACCGACACCACAAATGCGCTGTCCAGCCCCAATCTTTTAGAAACAATGCTGACCGCTTCATCTTTATCCTCTTTTATAAACGTTTCAGCTTGTGTGAGAGCTTGCAAAAATCTGGTTATGACCTCGGAGTGGTTTTGCAGAAAATTTTTATTCGTCACAAAATAAAAATCTTCCCGGAAAATTTTCCGGCTGGGAAAGATAATGCTTTTGTCCCCCAAGGCCTTTTGCGCGTTATAAATATGCGGCTGCCAGACCGAAATGGCATCCACAGCGCCGACTGTGATACTCTCCGCCAATTTACCGGCGGGTATATCCACTTCCTCCACTTCGGACGGCAGGATATTGTTCTTGCTTAAAAATAGGCCCAGGAAATATTGTCCGGTAGAGCCCTTGGTCAGACCAATCTTTTTGCCTCGCAAGTCCCCGGGCTTGCTGATGCCCCGATCGTGCCGGGCCAGCACAAAAACATCGTTATACGAAGACACCATCGCCGAAACAATGGCGAAATCAGGGTTTCCGCCAGAGGCGGATCCGCCTTGGGCGGAAAAACTATTGAACATCACCGGTGTTTGGGCCACGGTTACCATATCAAGGCCTCCTTCATTAAGCATAGCCGTGAGGGCGGCCCTGCCGGAATCAAATTCTTTAATGGTTACTTCCACCCCGTTTTCCGCAAAATAGCCCTTGTTTTCCGCAATCCACACCAGAGAGGGCAAAAGACTTTTTTCCACCCCAACGGTAATTTTTTCCATCGGCCCGGAATATTTTTTGGCCGGATTGAGATAGGTTTGCAAAAGAACATACCCCTCAACCACGAGAGCGATGATGACAAGAATAACGATGATGAGGGAAAGTTTTTTTGACATAAGTTTAGCTTTTTAGGTTGTAGCTTGTAGCTTTTTAGGACTGTTGGTCATAATTTTTTTCTAAGAAGCTACTAGCTAAGAAGCTACTTGCTCTTTTTAAGTTCCTCAATCTCTTTTTTCAATTCCATCATCTTGAGTTCCCGTCCGGACATGGCTTTGTTGGCGGTTTCCAGTTCTTTGACTTTTTGCTCCAGTCCTTTGGTTTTTTCAATGATAACTGCATCAACATTCACGGTTTTTTGGCGCAGATTGGACAGGGCGGATTTTAGATTTTGGGCCAGTTGGCCAAATTCGTCTTTCGCCCCACCCGTCGAGGGAAAATCAGCGCTTGTCAAATCTCCCTCCGATAATTTTTTCAAAGAGGCATTCATTATCGAGAGCGGCTTAAACAGCCAGCGGACTTCAAAAAACTGCAGGAGGATAAAGACCAGGATAATAATGCCCAGCATCGTCAGATTAAA
>Ga0155332_107_pt1 | contig 23726 bp, 22 predicted proteins | sample RifCSPhighO2_02_FD_106300 | JGI IMG/M metagenome (GOLD analysis project Ga0155332, IMG submission 106300) | Candidatus Gottesmanbacteria bacterium RIFCSPHIGHO2_02_FULL_40_13 | reverse complement strand
TAAACTTTTTTATCGCTGGTATTATAATAAAGCGCTCCGGTACCAATTGCTGAAGGAGGAGATGCAAAATTACCCAGTCTGATTTGTCCGTCAGTGGTAATATCTGAATCGATATTTAAAGTTCCGCTGATTTGGGTATTTCCATCTGAATCAACAAAAAATTTGACAACTGAAGGAGAACCTGATCTTAACTCGATTAAATTATATCCGGTCGTGATAGGGGATCCTTCGGCATATATTAAAGTTCCGGATGAGATATTTTCGTTGATCATGCTGACAAAGCCTTTGCCGTTAGCAGGATATATACCGCTGAATTGCATATTGACCGTCCCGATACTGTCAGGCTTTAGATTGATCGAACCCTCGGATCCTATATTGTTTTGCAAAGTGATGTCTTCACCCTGAATTATGAAATTACCGGAAGTCGATTGGATTTTGGGTGAAACCGCACTAATGACAAGCGAACCGTTCGGATCGATGTAGGGGATAGTCATTGGTCCCGCAGGACTTGCAGGAGGAATTCCCTGCAAAGTTTCAGAATTGATGGCGTATCCGACAGTCGCTATTTGCTGGCGGGGAGTCATCTCGTTGTCGCTATTGACGGTGATTCCGAGATAGCTAGATGCATTTTCGGTAAAAACAGAATCAGGGATTTCTGATCCGCAGCCTGGAGAGGTGTCAGATTGTGATCCGATAAGAGTAGATAAAATACCATTTTGATCTGGTATGATGTTGCAAAGATCAGAATTATATAGAACATTGCCGCCGGTGGGAGAATCCCAAATCCTGAACTGTATTTTTTGTGTTTCCGTGATGGGGTTACCCGCAGAATCAGTCAGGCGTCCCTGAAAATTTATTATTCTGCCGGCTCTGACAGGTGTTGTGGGATAGGCGAGAGGTTGAGGAGTTTTTAAGAAAAATTGCTGATAAAATCCAATCCCGAAAAGTGAAAACATCAGCATCCCGACCAGCCAGGAAATATACCATGGGAGTGTGATTTTTCTGGAGATTCCCTGCATCTTGGAGAAAAAACTGTCTCCGGAAGATTTTTCTGTCACATCTTCTAATCCGGCCGGTATCACTTCGAGATCTGTATCAGCAGTAGTCTTTTCTTTTTCGAAATATCCGTTATCTATACCCCAATTTAAAAAAGAGTTCACGGATGATTTTTTTCTTTTTATGGAAGACTCTAAAAGTTTTAGATTGTCACGAAGGTACAACTCAAATTGCTTGAGGACTGATTTTTCGGCAAGCCTGGTATAATTATCGATTGGGAAAAAGCTGATAAATTTCAGGAATTGTTTCAGATCAACTTTGTAGTTTCGTAAAGTAGTGTCAGGAGTTTTTTTATCGGCCAGATAGCGGAAATACTCCAAAATTATATTTTTCAGAGAAGTATTTTCAGCTTGGACTGATTGAAAAGACGGTGTATTCACCTTCGCAAAAGTTCTGAATTTCTTCAAAATATCAAGGCTGACTAATATTTTTGAGGAGGGTGTATTTTTTTCATTTAGACAATTTTTGTAGCTTGAAATAATATTTTCCGTGACAGCATCCTGTGCTTTGTTGGAGGAGAGTGCCTGAGGAAATTTGGTTTGGAGAAAGTGTAAGTAGTTTTTAAATTCGGTTTTAACTCTTTTTAGTCCGGTGCGGGAAATCCTCAATGATTTAAGGAATAGGACATAAATAGCCTCAAAATTATATTTATACACCTAAAACTATCTCCCTCATATATAAAATATTATAATATACGATCTATAGTAATAACCTTGTCAAGGGGCAAATGATGTATTTAAGTAATAGTCAGGTTGAAATATGTGCATATTTAATACCCTAATAAAATCCGATTTTACATATCTTTTCACGATTTCCCGCATGATTGAATTATCTACTTAAATATATCAATCTATTTCATCAGTAAATTGAGTTGAAAATCATAATTTTGAGACTTTTTAGGCCAAAAAATTAAAATTCCGCAGAACTATGAAAATGAAGACAGGGGAGAAATCTTTTAATAATTAGAGATATCAAACATTATTGATAAAATCTTCAATGGCCATAAAAGATAGGAAATGATATTATGTTGTCAGAATAAGATAAGATTATAGGTTTGAAGAATTCCGCAGGAAGTTCAAACAGATGAATATAAGTTTTTTTTAAATGAAGCAGTCGGTTTAGAGGCGATAAATAAGTCTCTTAAATCAAATGATAATTAGCAATCTTATACTATCGAGCGCTAGACAGGCATCAATTATACTTTAGATTATTATAACAGCATTATTCCCAATATTATAGAGGTCTTTTTCAGTATTAATATGGTTTTTTTTCGGTCTGTTTCTGACCTGTGATTTCTGATTTTACCGCGTACCCCGATTGAAAAAATATTGCTTTATTAAAAGCATTAAAACTTACTTTATATACTCGGGCTTAATTGATAACTATAGGGTCGGAAATTTATATATAACCTGCAAGTTCAATTTTCCTTTAGTAGGCTATTATAACCTAAATTATCGTTTTCGGCAAGGGAATGCCTATCCCTTGACTCCGCAGTTAAAAGATAGGACAATAAAAACAACATGGATACCAGCCAAAAACCGGTCCCGCAGCCAATACCCTCCAAACTGCCGATACAGCCTGTTCAGCCAGCGTCCCCTGCGCCGGCAGTACAGCCTGCGTCTCCTGTTCAACCCATATCTCCGTTGCCTCAGGCCGGACAACCTGCCGCCCCCTCCACAGGGCCGGTACAACCCGCCTCAGCAACACAGGCGCCTGCACAGCCGTTAAAGTCAGGTCCTCCGGCACAACCCGTACCGAAATTACTGCCCGGACATAAGTTCTTACCGCTCTATAAACCTGCTACTCCCTTTAAAAGCAGGCACAATTTACTTATCGCTCTGGGCATTGGTTTATCCCTCATCACAGTTTTAATAGCTTTTTTTCTGGCAAGCCGGAGATTGTCATTTTTTAGCAGTGCACGAACCCCATCCTCCCAGGGTATGGTTTCCGGGGAAAATTCCTATATATTTGTTTCACCTATTTCAGCCTTTGCTGATGGGATTTCGATCATCAGAGTGACGGTATTTATGCTCAACAACCAGGGTTTAGGGGTAGCAAAACAAACAGTGAAGTTAAATACTTCAGGGCCGCTTACAGTGAAATCGGTCGAGCCAATTACTGATGATTACGGCAGGGCTATTTTCGACGTGATCTCAAGTACTCCTGGAAACTATACATTAAGCGCCGGTATCGCAGGTTTAACCTTATCACATACGGTTTCCATCTCGTTTCTATAAATTTACCCATCACCTTACGTATCCTGTGCGTTTTCACATCATAAGCATAAGTTGTTGAGGCAAGCATGAGGAGTGTCATGATCAGGATAAACCACGGCAGAATATAGATCATGAAAAAACTGAAATTCGAGCCAATCGAATAGGTTAAAGTCTGGCTTTTTAAAGTAGGTTTGTCTTTGTAAGCGGCTTTAATAAAAACTCTGTAAGCGATCGCCCGTGAAGTAGGCAGATTGAAGCTGAATGAGCCGTTTCTTTGTGAAGTGGTAGACAGTATGGGCAGTTCAGCAGCGATAGCCTGATTATTAAATAGTATTGCTATATAGTTTGATATCTTTTGGGAGAGAGTTTTTGGGGAAATCTCAAAAAAAGATACTTCCACAGGCTGGTTGGGAATAGTTTTTCCTTCGGCATGAACTTTCTGGTTTTGCCAGATTTTAGTTGAAGAAAGGGATACGGTTGGGGATAAAAGCAGAGGTCCGACTTCAATCACATTAAAATTATCAGGCAGTCTGAAGCAAAAAGGAAAACCGGTTCGTTTGTCAGAATCAATAGTGTTGACGCAGATTTCCAAAGCCTCCGCAGATATGGCCACCTCCCGAAACTCAAAGTAGCCGGTTTTATCGGAATTGGTCTGGCCGAAGACTCTGACAGCGTTTACCTGTACTGTAGAATCCGGTGAAGTGTATCCGAATATTTTGATGCTTGTTTTTGCGGGAATTGCCGCGTTGATTTTAGATTGGCCTCCGGACTGGACGGCAAGAACACCGTGAAAAGGAATAAATGATATACTAAGTAATAGTAATATGATAATAAGATATAGATAAAGTGTCTTACGCATGCTCCCTTTTTTTAATTTTCCAGTATTGATAAGCCGCAAACAGCAAAATTATCAGAACTACAAATATTTTCCAGGGCAGCGCATAAAAAGTTTTGCTTTGTTCTATTTTGATCTTGCCCTCATCCAGCGTGAAGGCAATATTTACCTGATGTTTACCAAGATAAAAGCCCGGCAGGTAAAGGGAATGCAATTCCTGTCCGTCAGTTTTACTGTTATCGGTGACAAGTCTTTTAATCTGGTTTGGCAGTACTATTTTAGGCAGAATTTTAAAACTTGCCTGACCGTCTAATTTGATTTCGCCAATTGGCCTGATATATATTTTTCCGGTATTTTGCAGATCAAAATCCACGATTAAAGGATCAAACGAGTCCATAAGGGCCGGAATGGCGAATTTAGTGAGTTGCGCGGCTTTCAGTTTTTCGCCTGTTCTGGTGACGCTGACTAAAATTACGGATCCCAGGTTTTGGCTGATGCTTGACTGTGAAAACTGTGAAGCCGGATTTGGGGAGGTCGAAAACATTAAGATGCGATAGTATTCCTCCTCGGGAGTATTTACGGGAGGGTTGATTTTGAGAATGACCTGTTTTTCCTGATTGGAATTAAGCAGAAACGGGGTGTTAAAAGATAAGTCGTTATTGATGATCTGTATCCAGTTTTCCGGTATATAGTCAGGACTTGCCTGTAAGTCTCCCGCCTTGTACTCCACCAGAGAAATCTTCACTATCGCAGGTTCGCCGTCGTTACGAATTTTGTATGCTTGTGTTACTGTTTTACCCGGTTTGATCATTATTTCGACAAGAGGAGGTGAGATGGTTAAAGAAAGACTTTGTGCCTCAACAGGTTTGATTTTAAGCATGATCAAACCTGTAATCATCACAAAACCACAAAAAAATATCAAGACCCTCGAAGTAAAACGATCAGCGAATAGTATTTTATGGTATTTTTTATTTTTTATATTTAATCGAATAATTCTTCGAAGCTCTGCTTCGGGGGATACCATGTAGTCATTCCGACCGACCCCGACGTTACGTCGGGAGAGTGGAGGAATCTTCCCCAGTTGGAAGATTCCTCGACCCCGATTCAATCGGGGCTCGGGATGACATAAGATCCCTCGCAGCTCTGCTGCGGGGTAGTTCATTATTTTATCTTTTTTCATATTCCCGCCACAGCCGTAAAACTTAAAGTATTGCGGTATTGTCCGACAGCCTGTTCCGGTGATATGTTTAACTTTAAAGTCATAATGGCTTGATCAATGACCCTTTTTTGCTGGGAGACCATGATTTGAGCAGGGGATTCCTTTAGATTCAGATTGGCAAAGGGGCGGTAAAAAGATTTATCGGTAAAATCCCGGGCGACAGAATTGCCGGCTAAATTGAAGCCGAAGCCGTATATTCCACCGGCATCATCCCAACGCAGAGCTTTATTGATGGTACAGGGCTGGTTTGTGAGGTTGCAGGAGGTGTTGGCAATTGTAGCCTGGGCTAAGGTGGACAATTCATGGTCCTCGGCCACTGATATACTGTAGCCCGGTACGTCACCGTTTGATATAGTTATTTGCAGAGTTTTTTCCACCGGAGAGTTGGGGATAAGGGTACCAAAATCTACAACCGCCGGGTAGATCGATAATGAAAATAAAGAGCCGGCAACTGAATTTAAAAACCCGGACTGGATGAGATAACCTTTGGAACTAAATAGCGACGAAGCAGTTTGGCCAACCACATCAGATAAATTGAAGTTTTGCGAAGCTTTATTGCCGGAGGTCATATTCAGATTTCCTCCCTGTATGCGGAAATTCGGTGATGACATTTCCTGGGCGAAGGCAATAGTAGGTAGAAAGTAGAAAGTAGAAAGTAGAAAGCAGCAAGTAGCAAGTAGCAGGTAGCTAGAAGAAAGTAGAAAGTAGATGGTAGCAGGTAGCAAGTAGTAAGTAGTAAGTAATAAATGGCAAGAACTTATCCTGAATACTTTTAATCGTTTAATCATATTATTATTTCAATCCATATTTTTAATGCATAATACATGATACTTAATACATAATACTTACTACATACTACTTACTACTAATATTCTACATACTACATACTACTTACTACTTACTAATATTCAACTCCTCCTCCACAATCTCTTCTTCCAGATTTTCAATTTTATCTGATAGGTTGTGTATCTCTTTTTTCTGGTTTTGTACCTTCTGACTAAGCTGAGTTTGGTTTATTTTCTGGTTTTGTACCTTCTGACTAAGCTGAGCTTGGTTTATATATATTTGCCCGGTAAAAATTGCCAGCGGCGTCATTAGAGGAAAAGCAAGCAGTTCCAGCCAGGCCAGATAATTTTGGGAAGAAGAAAGCAGCAGATAAAAGACAAGTAAAATTCCGGACAGGAAGAGGGGAATGAGAGGTTCAAGAAGCAGAGACAGCTCGAAAAGCAGCAGGAAATTGAGGAAAAAAAGAGGAGAGTTCACTCCGCCGGTTGAGGAGGTGATGAGAAGTACAGCCATGGTGGAGATAGTGCTTTCCACCAGTTTAAAAGACTTGGGTTTTAAGAGGTGATGGCTGACTATCAGAGTGAGCAGTAAGACTCCGGAAAGTTGCAGGGAATAATACGACAGGGTAGTATTTTCCTGCCAGAAAAAAATTACCGCGATCGCCAAAAGAAGAATGAGGCTGTGCTGGACAGTTTTTTTGAGCATTATATTTAGTATAGCATGAGAGCAAGATGAATTTTCAAGCATGACCCGATGATAAAAACAGCCTCAATTGATTTCTCTCGCACAAAACTATATAATCCCATAGTATTAATAGCAGAATATGATGACAGGTCATTTTCAAAATATGTCTGTTGAATTAGCTCTAAAATCAGCTCCAATTCTACCTAAAGAGCTAGATTTATTATCCCGGCCTGATTGGATCCCTCTCACAAAGGATAGTTTTCCTGCCGGATCATTTGGTCATGCTTATTTTCCTCCCGAGTTGGAAGGTCGCAGAAGGCCCTCAACAATACTGGAGTTTCCTCTGGTCAAACTTTTTAAACATAATAAATCTGCGGCTCTAGCGGAATTATCTGATGTAGGGATACATACCTGTGCGGATGCTCTAAATCAACCCTCTGCCAAGCTTCAATCTAAGCTGACTACAGATAATCTGACAAGATTTCTTCATGATTTGATAGTGACTCCGCAGGGAAGGCTGTTGGCAGAAGTTACAGGAAAACCGGCAATTCCGGTACGTTTTGACAGGGAAATGGAATTTGTGTTGGCCGTCAATGATGCGGTGGACGCGACTCTTATCCAGCCGGAAAATTATAAACTAAGTCGTCATCACGCAGTAGGAGTTCTGAAGCGAAAATCTCCGGTTGACCAGAGATTTGAACTCTGGTTGTTGATGGTGCGTCTATTTGGCCTGATTGACGGTATTGCGCATACCCCGACGGAAGTAGGACGAATGAATGAATTTAATGTAGACGGTTCTACTCTTAAAGTAAAGAAAGATAGGGCATTTGGCCGACTAATTCATAGTAAGATAGATGGTCAGGATCCTCTGGCCGCAGCCCGAAAAATATTAGCCTTACAGGGTTGAACCCTGCAAGAGTTTTTTTTCAGCCAGGTGGAAATATCTTCAAAATGGAAATTCTTTTTTTGGATGTTCAGGGTAAAATCAACTATTTCTTTGTGGGACGCGGCTATTTTATAGCCGTTAATATGTAAAAAACGCACAGTTGTCGCAAGAGCTGTTCTTTTGTTTCCATCATTAAATAGGTGGTTTCGGACGAGAGACTGTATAATTGCTGCTGCCTTTAACCAAATAGATGGGTAAAGATCCTTTTGAGCAAAAGTGGCTTTGGGGCGCTCGATAGCAGAATGAATAAGGGTAAAATCTCTGATTCCTTGCCTGCCTCCGCCTATATTCAGCATTCTTTCATGAATGGCAAATACCTCATCAATCACCACATAATTGACTTTCATGTATTGGCCAGTTCTTTAATGACGGTTTTATATTTTTTGCTTATTTTATTGAGCCAGGAATAAAATTCCGGCGTTAAACTCATTCCTCCGGAATTCTTTTTAGTTTTAGCCAGAAACATTTATGTTGCAGTGTTGGTTTCTATGATCATTTCATCGCCGATTCGAATACCCGTTTCCAATAAAAATTCCTTTGGTATTGTCACTGCAGCGCTATTGCCGACTTTTATTATTTTCTGAATCATATTAGTTCCGCCTAAAATCGCTCCGTGAGCCGCGCTACGGATAGTAGGTAAGGCGAACGGTAAGATCAGGAGGATTAACTTCGTTATAACACGATTATAACAGAGGTTCATGGGATGTCAATCTTACGCAATGAATTATCACAATGAATTATCAGAAATGTAATTAAAAGCGAATCGTTAAATCATGAGAAAATATACTCCAATTATTTCTTCCAGAAAGAGGAATATATATGTTAAATATGTATCAAAAACGTGTGCTTTCCTACACAATTAGAATCACATCCGCTATTGCCGAAGCCATACTACTTCTGTAAAATAAAGATATGGATGAACAAACCGTTATTTCTGATCATATTCCAGAAAAAAGAGGTACAGGATATGGGTTTTCCTATGATGCAGATATCGTCAGAATAATTGCACAACCTATTTCTGATATTGATGACGTATTAGATGATGAACGTCGTGCATTCTTCACACAGACGATAGAAACTACAGAACGGCTTCTCACAGGGTTATCCGCTTCAGAACATTCCTATAATGGCAGCTGGTGTTACCAAGGTGGAGAACCTACTTGTTTGCCTTGGGCTGTGGCGAATGCAATACATACGCTTGGGGTATCTGCAGATCATAGCTACATTGCAGATTTGCTGAATTATGCGATTGATGCAGAAGAATCAGCAAGAGAGGGAATGAACTATCCGGTCGCAATTGACATGCTTGAAAAATATCCACGAATCGGTGTTAGTATTAAGCGCATTCCTTACGAACGTGAATTACAGCTTATTCATGAACCTCCAAGGGAAGACCTTGGTAAAATGCTGTACATTATCGACGATTCCCGCACTCCCGAAGAGATTGCAATTGATTCGGCCAAAATGTATCAAGCAGCAAATACTCAAGCAGTGCAAAGAAACGGGACGTTAGTGAAGGAAATAGTTGATTCAGGAGATGTGCTTTTGACTTCTGTGATGACAAAAAAATATGCAAAAGATAAAAAGAGTGGGCTTCATGCGATTTGTGTCGCAGGCTATAAAGTATCCAAGCAGGGAAATATGGATGTACAGGTTATAGATGCGGCCAGAGGAAAACTATGGATGTCGTTAGAACATTTGTCTTCTGCTATTGTTCCATTTGATACATTTCGAATGACCAAAAAGTGAAGCGCTCCCCGACCTTACGGTCGGGGCATCAGTCCTTTCGGTCATTCGCAGCGCGAAACCCCGCACCGAATGCCCGCTTGAAAACCATTCATCCCGCGGACTTACGTCCGGGGCATTCTGGTGCTGGGGTAAAACATTTATATCAAAACAGTCCTCGTTCATTTAAGAGTAATTCAGTAATTCAGTAATTCAGGGACGGGGGCAGAATAGCCTGTCACATCGCTATTTATACAGCCATTTTTCAAGGATACGATCCAATAAGACAAGTCTGCATTAATTAATCTCGTCGCGTTGGTGCATAAAGCGAAACACCTGTATAATAAAATCAACCGAAAACCCATACCGAAAAGATTCATTTCATCGGGCTTAAGTAACTTTTCGTGTTGATAAAAACGATTTTTTGGGACTTTCTTTTCCTCTAAAACCTCTTGTATAATTTTCCAATGAAAAAATACCAAGCATTTCTGCCAGAACTATCAGATGTCCATTTTGTCATGGAAAGGGGGGTAAAGTTTGGGGATAACCAGTACGTCAAATCTCTTACCTCAAAGCCGGATCTTGAGCGGAAAATAAAACCTACTATCAGGCCGCATTTTGGCGTTCAAAATCCTGCAGCTTCTCAATAATCCACATCCTGGAAAGAGTGGAGAAATTTATACCTTTGATCCGGGCTATTTTTGCCAACTTCTCTTTAACCGACTTTTGCAGCCGGACCGTTATCACCTCATGTTTTTCTGTTTCAATTGGAGAAAGCTGGTGAAGAGATATTTTAGGATTGCGCAAAAGCTCAGATACATCGTGTGTATCCCAGAATCGCGTCTCTTCCTCGAGTGTTTTAAATGGTCTTATCGGTTTGGGTTTGTTCATAATAGTACCTCCTTTCTTTCTGACTTGTATCTCTTGCTGAAACCACGTATGGATCCGTCTGCTTTTCTTTTGAAATTACTACCGTTAATAACCTCCCGTTTTGAGTTTTTCCAATCAACAATTTTCGATTTTGATATGAAAGTCTTGTTATTTTTTTTGATACAAACACCTCTTCAACTTCCGCTGCCGACACGCTATGCTTTTTGAGATGTTCCTTATTCCACTCATCCCATACTAATCGCGGTTTCCTCCTCATACTTACAATGTAATACAAAGTAATATACTTGTCAAGCTATTTCAGGGACGGGGGCAGAATAACCTATTATATCGCTATTTATACAGCCATTTTTTAATTGTTCTATTCATTAAGACAATTACAAGTTTAGCAGGATGATCCTCATTTCAAAGCGATGACGCATTGATTTCCATCTGCCTCTCATCCCAAAACACTTCATTACTATATATTAATGTAGTGAAAAATTTAGAATTAACACCCCTGTAAAACTGACTTTATCTATTTTATCTATGATACCCGTTTCTGATGTACTTTTCTTACGGTCTCTATAATACTAATAATATTTAGTATATAATACTTGGTTAATTAAAGTTAAGTATAGAGCGTACTGATAAACTAACCTAGTACATTCTCCAATATTATTTTTAGGTTATGATTTAAATAGGAATATTTATTCTATTGAAATTATGATTGAATATAGTTTAAGAGATAGTACAGAGACAGACATTGCCATGGACTTCCGAGAAAACGGGATTGATGATATTCCTTTTTCTCATTTACTTATTGCCATCAAGGGTTTTGATTTGGGTTTCTTAGAAGAAAAGTTTCATAGATCAAAAACAGGCGTATCCTTGGGTATGCCAGAGGAGATACCAAGAAGTATAGGCAGGATTTCGTGTTTACCCTTGTTAGAGGGAATGGATCATATTAACGCCAGATACCTGAATCAAACTTCGCTGATTGATTTTATTTCTCAAGAACCACGAGATTTTACGAAATATCAAGATGGATATTATGTTTTAGTGGACGGCTTCTTATTACAAACAGATAGAAAGGGAGATGTTACGAACAAATATCCCCATCCGTATTTGCATGAACCTCATTCAATTTTCCCGGATAAAACAGGCAGATATTTTGTAATAACTGCTTCAGGGTGTGATTCTTTAGTAGTTTTTGATGCAGAAGAGAAAAATTTTCAAGTGAAATGGACAGGTTATGATAACGGCTATAATTATAGTATCGGATCTGATCATAAGGTATTATTTTCGGATGGGGTTAGCGTCGATGGCAGTCAGTTGGGTGACGGACTACCTAATATTAATATGGAACGGGATAATCCCAGACCTCTGACAACCGGACAGCAAACCACTCATATCAATAGTGCATGTTTTGCGGCTGATAACCAAACCATTTACGCGACATTATTTGCTACTCATGTTGAAAATACCGATAGCGGCGGAATTATAGGGCATAGCGGCGGCAAACTTCTGGCGATTAGTCCAGACGGATCGACTAAAGAGATATTAAAGGAATTATCAAATCCACATAGTATAACTCCACTTGGAAATGATACATATGCATTAGCAAATACGAGTGAAGGTAAAATATATTTTTATGAGGCAAATCCGGTTAATCATGACTTTAAGCGTGTTAATGTATTATCATTCAGAAACCTTCCGGGTAATTTACGAGGAGGTAAGGAGTGGATACAATCGTTTAAGATATCCTACGATGATCCGGGTAAGATGTGGATGACCGTAGCTGATGGGGCGCGTCACTGTATACATATTTTAAATCTGAACGACAGAACTCGTTATCGATTACATCATCCTGATCAATGGGCGGTTCAGAATGTGCAGGTTATCACTAATACACCCCAGGGGTGATGTAGCTTTACACCTCCGGGATTATGCGAGTTACGCCAAAATGACCACCTTCATGCTACGCCTTCGCTGGTCTCACGTGCCCGCTTACAAGCGTCGCGAAGAAGCATCAGCACCTCATCTTTGAGAGTTCTGCGGACCGCCTGGAATTTCACCGGCGGCAGGAGGTAATTGAGATCTTCTGCAATCACCCGATCCGTCACCCGCTTTTCAATAAAAGTAATAAGATCTGACAGGTATGCATGAGCTCCTTTATTTCTTCGCTCCTCAATGACTTCGGTACGATAGGGGAATCCGTGAGACAGGAAAAAGTGGATGTCGTAGATATCCCGCCCGGCGATAGTTCCATATTTTTCATTCCTGTCCAGGGGTGCGACAAGCTTGTTGGCAACCATCGTATCTTTCGTCTGGCAAATAGCATATCTGTTGATGTCGAAAAGATATTGCGGCCTATACCGGTTTGCTGCGATGACCTTGGTTACCACGCTCACTTTTATACTGTTACGCTTTCCTTTCTCTACTCCATACTGGAGGATGTAAAACAAATCCCGCTTTTCTTTCACACTAAAGCCAAGGCTTTTATATAGCTCAAGCAACCTGCTGTTGATATCTCTCTTATCTGCCTTCACAGCAAGGTCAAAGTCCAAATCCAGTGAAAACCGGTCCAACCATCCTGCAAGCACAGCGCAAGTACCGCCTTTGAAATATAGAGCATGCGAAAGCTTCCGGTCGTTCATGATACCTAAAAGGAGCCTATAAAGATGGGTTTTATGGATGGCATCGTCAGATCCGGGTAATATCATTTAAATCCAACCTCCTTTTGGAGCGCGTGCACCGCTTTCCAGTCGATTGATTTTGGATTGTCAAAATAAGCAGTCGGATGAAAGTAGAGCATATCGGTAACTGCCCGCAGGAGGGATGCCGTCAATACGCCGTCCAGGCGCTGTACCCCTGCATCGTTATACAAAAACCGGTCGGTCATTTTGCGTACGATGTACGTGTGTCCTGCAAGAGAAAACCTTTTGGAAACCGAGGAAACCAGTGTAGTTGCTTCTCCTGATTGAAAGTTGATTCCCGAATTCGTTAGGACTGTCTCACAACTTACATAAGCATAGGTGTGGAGGGTAATCACGCCCAAAACAATTGGGTCAAGTTGATCAAGTGGTATCACGGAATACAATCCTTTATGCACGGGGATGAGTATACCGCGCTCTATATACCGTTTGATCGTTGTGTAGAGGGTATTTAGATTATCTGTACCCCAGAGAATTGAGAGGTCAGAGGTGTGAAAAAGTTTCCGATTCTGCTTGAGAAGTACATCTATCTTGTACATATTAGTACAGGATAACAAAACGCAAGACGTGTGTCAAGGTATCAATTCAACCCTCGAGGTTACGAAAATTTAGAAGTTTAGGGACGGGGGCAGAATAACCTATTATATCGCTATATATACAGCCATTTTTTAATTGTTCATTTCATTAAGACAATGATTTCCATCTGCCTCTCACCACAAAATACTTCATTACTATATATTAATGTAGTGAAAAATTGAGAGTTAACTACTTGTAAAACTGGCTTTATTTAGGGTACCCATATCTGATATACCCACGTAACTCAGATTTGCAACTGAGTTACTCAGTATATACCCCTCTACTCCGCTTTGCTGCCCCTTCGGGTTGCAAACCGGAGTAAGATGGGTATAAACTAATTTTAGGGCGCTCACTTAAATAACCTGTTCGCGCCACAAATGGCCGGCAATCCTAAATAATTGGATATGTTATTTAGGAGCGTGCCCTTAGTATGATTAAACTGAAAAAATCCTGGCTGATTATACTACTTTCTTTTTTTCTTCTCTCGCTCATCTTAAATTTAGTTTTTATTTATGACAGCTGGCACAGAAATATAGTAGTAAAAGTAGTAGACGGGGATAGTCTTGATCTGGCTGATGGCAGGAGAATAAGGCTTCTGGGAATTGATACTCCCGAGAAGGAAAATTGTATGTATGACCAGGCCCGCGCCTTTCTTCAAAAACTCGCTTCGGGAAAGCACGTCAGGCTAAAAAATAGTGTTAAAGACAGCTATGGAAGGCTGCTTGCCAACGTGATCGTTGAAGATTTTCCCGTTTGGATTAACTATCTTAATTGGAGGTATTTTTCTAATAAATCATTACATCCCTATCCCGATCCGGACCCCTATCTCAATAGGGGATTAATTGTAGCGGGACTGGCCCGGGATACAGGATCCAAGATCTTAAAACAGGCGGAAATTTTCTCCAAAGACCGCCAGCTTGGTATCTGGTCCGGCGAATGCATTCAGTTAGCGCCAGCAAACTCAGACTGCCAAATCAAGGGCAACATCAGGCAGGATGTCAAAAGCTACTACTTGCCCGATTGCCCGAATTATCAGCAGGTTATTGTCAACACCGCCTACGGCGACAATTGGTTTTGCTCCGTTGATGAGGCCACAAAAGCAGGATTTAGCAAAAGTCCGGGATGCAGGTAGATTTCATTTACCTTCCATGTTAAACACGTTCGAACGTCTTCTTTTTAGTAATTCAGGGACGGGGGCAGAATAGCCTGTCACATCGCTATTAGGAAGCAGGTTTTTAAATTTCCCTAAATCCAATTGATTTCTTTTTCAATTTCCTGTATAAATACATCCAGGATGAATATCTTTTTCCTACTCCTTCTTAGAACCGCGTAATAGCGAGGGGAGAAAAGTGGAAAAATACCTCTCGCAAGAGAGGTTTTTTTTATAAAATCCTTTCCCGTTTAAATCAGGGAGGCAAATTTGAGTGAAGGAAGATGATATAATAAATTTTATGCAAGTTGAAAACCTGACCAATAAATTTGTGGCAGTATTAAATGAGAAAATACCCGTTGGTAATCTCATGAATGCTTTGGCGCACATGGCCGCGGGATTGGTTGGTGCTTATCCAAATATTTCCGGGATGCGTTTTGACTCTTATTTTGATAAAGATGGGGGAGACCACAGGAGCATTTCTGATCATCCTTTTATCATTTTGAAAGCGGAAAATTCCAACCAAATCAGGAATTTGCGTCTGGAGTTGATAGCCAATAATATTCATTTTGTCGATTTCACAAACACTATGACAGTAGGTACTTCTCAGGAACAAAAAGACGGAACGAAGCAAACTCCTGAGCTGGAATTGGAATATTATGGCATCTCTATGTTTGGCGACAAAGTACTATTATCAACTCTTACGAAGAAGTTTTCCCTATGGAGATAAAATGCAGGTAGATGAAAAAAAACTAAATCCACAGGACTTCGAATCTAAATGGCAAAAAATCTGGGAAGAAAGGCGTATTTATCAGCCTGATTTGTCTAACGCCAAAAAACCGTATTACAACCTGATGATGTTTCCCTATCCTTCAGCAGAAGGGCTTCATGTTGGTAATATGTATGCTTTTACGGGCGTGGATATTCACGGCCGGTTTAAGAGGATGCAGGGATATGACGTTTTTGAGCCGATAGGCCTTGACGGATTTGGCATACACAGTGAAAATTACGCCATCAAAATAGGCAAACACCCCAAAGAGCAGGCTAAAATATCCGAGAAAAACTTCTACCGCCAGCTTAAAGCCATCGGCAACGGGTTTGCCTGGGAGAATAGATTGGAGACCTATGATCCGGATTATTACAGATGGACCCAGTGGATTTTCGTCCGGATGTTTAAGGCGGGTTTGGCTTACCGCAAAAAGTCTCCGGTCAATTTTTGCCCTTCCTGCAAAACTGTCCTTTCGGATGAACAGGTTATAGACGGGGCCTGTGAACGGTGTAAGTCTGTTGTTGAAAAAAGAGATATGGAACAGTGGTATTTTAGAATTACAAAATATGCTGATAAATTACTGAAGAACATTAAGAAGCTGGAATGGACGAATAAAGTAAAAATCGGCCAAAGGAATTGGATTGGGAAGAAAACTGGAATTAATATCAGGTATCAGGTGTCAGGTGTCAGGTATCAGATTGAATGTTTTACCACCAGACCTGATACCAATTTTGGGGCGACATTCGTAGTGGTGGGACCTGAGAATCCGTTCGTTTCTTATCTCTTAAGCTTACCTAAGTTACCTGAGTCACTTAAGCAACTTATTTCCGCTTACGTCGCCAAAGCCAAAAAAACTTCGGAAGCAGACCGTATTACCGCAGGACATAAAAAAACAGGAGTCTTCACCGGATTTTACGCTGTCAATCAGTTAAATGGTTACAAAATGCCGATATATATCTCGGATTTTGTCCTGGGGAACGTCGGGACAGGTGCAGTTGTTGGAGTTCCCGGCCATGATTTGCGGGACTTTGAATTTGCCAAAGAATTTGATATTCCGATTATCAGGGTGGTGGTTGGTAAAGACGGTGATAAATCACCAATAACCCGACCCGAACAGGTGCAGGAAGAAGAGGGGACGATGATAAATTCTGAATTTTTAAACGGGTTGGACATACATCTGGCGACAGTAAAAATGATGGATCATCTGGCAGAAAAAGGTTGGGGCAAAAGAGTGGTTGAATACAAACTCCGCGACTGGTGCATTTCCCGCCAGAGGTACTGGGGAGCGCCTATCCCTATGATTTTTTGTTCGACTTGCGCGGAGAAGGGCGTCGGCTGGTTTCCTGTTCCAGAGGATCAACTTCCTGTACAATTGCCGGATCTTGATGACTGGAAGCCTGAAGGCACCGGGAAAGGCCCTTTGGCAAAAATAGAATCTTTTGTAAAAACAAAATGTCCTCAGTGTGGTGGTAAAGCTGTTAGAGAAACAGATGTTTGTGATACATTTCTTGATAGTTCGTGGTATTTTTTAAGGTATCCTTCGGTTAAAACAAATACGATCCAGGATCGTAAAGCTAATCCGATCCTGGATCGGAAACAACTTCCCTGGGATCCACAGATCACCCGAAAGTGGTTGCCGGTGACCCAGTATATCGGTGGAGCAGAGCATACCGTGCTTCATTTATTATACTCGAGATTTATCTGGATGTGTTTCTATGATTGGGGATTGTTTGATTTTTCCGCCAAAAGCAAGCATTTAGGCGGACCAGCCACAATGCCTAGAGCTTTGGGCTGGGAGGAACCTTTCCGACGTTTTTATGCTCATGGTTTGATAATTGCCGAGGGCGCTAAGATGAGCAAAAGCCGGGGTAACGTGGTAATTCCCGATGAATACATCAGAAAGTACGGCGCTGATACACTTCGCACGTATTTGATGTTTTTAGGTCCTTTTGACATGGGAGGGGATTTTAAAGATACGGGAATTGCCGGTATGTACCGATTCCTGAGTAGAGTTTGGAGACTTGTCATAGATTCTCTTTCTCCTAGGTCACCTAAGTCGCTTAAAGAGAATGACAAATTAGAAAAAATCATGCACCACACCATCAAAGTAGTCACAGAAGACTTGGAGAAACTCCGCTACAACACAGCCATCGCCCACATTATGGAATACGTCAATCAGATAACAGATAACAGAGAACCCTCCTTCGCCCCGACGTGCGTCGGGGCTACGGCGGGCAAGCAAATAACAATAAATAATATCAGAACACTTCTTTTGTTGCTTGCGCCTTTTGCACCCCACATGACAGAGGAACTTTGGCAGAAATTAAGTAGCAAGTATCAAGTAGAAAGTAGTAAGGATGAGAAACTAAATAATAAGCATGCTACATACTACTTACTACATACTACTGAGTCAATCCACCTCCATCCCTGGCCCAAATATGATCCGAAATATCTCGTAGAAGATGAAGTAACGATTGTGGTTCAGATCAATGGAAAAACCCGCGAGGTAATCAAAATCGCCTTAAAACACCTCGGGGGTAGCCGTATGGATTCCCCCGAGGTGGAGGAATCAGTAGTAACAATAGCCAAAAATTCAGAGAAGGTGAAAAAACATCTGGAAGGAAAAACTGTCAGGAAAGTGATTTTTGTACCGGGTAAATTGATAAACTTCGTGGTAATATAATCATTAAAATATCATTCCCGGGTACTTCGGAAATAGTTTCAGGGACGGGGGTAGAATAGCTTGTCATATCGCTATTTATCTAGTCATTTTTCTATGAGTTGATTACTTCCGTCTCTTCTAATTTCGTGCCCTAACCTAAATATCAGCGACTATTTTCTTTAAACTAAACATTATGATAAAATAAATAGGAAAGCAGGTCGAAGTATTATGGATAATGAAACAACCAAATCACCATTTAGTGCCTTGAGAAGTGGGGCAACAGATAGAGGAGTACAAGATTTGGCTCGGTTAATGCATGAACCAGATGCAGATCCTTATAGATTGGTATTGAACTTGTATAATTTTGAACAAGAGCGACCAGATCTATTATCTGGACTTACCAGCGCGCGTTTGGAAGAGTTGAGGTTGATTAAAATGAAGCTTGACCGGCACATTGAAGATGATTTAAAAAAGCGGGGAATAGTTCTTGATTATCCACCTCACCCGGAAGATGGAGAAGATGTGAGCCATCGAGATCATTTAGATTCATTATGGAGAGTATTAGAAAGAGTTCCTAAGGCAGTCATTGCAGCCGGATTAAAAGAAGCAGTCATCGTCTTGCCTTATGGTAAACGACCTTTACCTCACGCTAGAGAGGGTTTTTCAGAAGAATATAGTGGTGCCTGTATAACGGTGAAAGGAGAAAATGTAATAGGTGACGCAGGTAACTCATTGAGTGGGGAAAGGGGATTTTCAATCAACGCACTTCCTATAGATTTGACTCAGGGAGCTGAGATAATTTTACAAAGAGGTAGAAGAAACCAGCAGTCATGCGATAATTCTCCAACTCAACCTGAACCTACAATATTTGATCCTATTCCTTTGGTAGAAAAGAAAGAAGACGGTCTCTTTCATGTAGACGTAGGACGAATTGTTTTTGATGCAAGTTTTGATGAAGGTATTTTCGTTCCTCTGCCTCTAATTATTGATCCTCTCCAAGTTCTTCCCACGCCGGTATCAGGAAATAAATTTTTCGATTTGGTATCAAAAATAAGACAACAGCAAAGATTGGTGGATTAGGAGCTGTCACATCAGCGGGATCCGTATAGTCAAAGACGTGAATTTTATTATCCGACTCCATAATAAACACTCATATTTCTGCGATTTTCTATCCCAATTAATTTCGCGGCCTAATCCAAGCATCTTATCCATCTACCAGTTGACAATTCAACCCCGATAAACTATAAAGACAGTTGACAAAAGTCCGGGCCAAAAATTGTCGGCTGCAAACAGAGACAATCCTAGGGCAATCTCTCAGGATTGTATATATGAAAAAAGTTTCCCTTATCTCCATCATTTCCTTACTGGCAATTTACGCAGCCTTTTTTACCTCACAAGCACGGGCGGTAGTGCCCGAGCTGAGCTCGGGTATGACCACGCTGAGCGTGCCCATCGGAAATTATCTGGTTTTAAACGGCGGCTATGCTAAATTAGAGAGGCAAAATATCCTTTCTCCGTCAGGTTTCAGCTTTGAAACCTGGGTAAATCCTGATTCCACCAATGACAGACAGATTATTTTATCAGTTGGCGATAAGAATCAGGATCATTTTAATTATGAAATCGGTGTCAACGGCGGATCTTTTTTCATCCACTATTATTATGGTGAGGGTTCCCAAAGACTGGTGAACGCCGGTCAAATCCTGAAAAATGTCTGGAATCATGTCGCTGTCAGCATCTCCGGCTCTTCGACAGTTCTTTTTGTCAATGGAAAGGCCATTTATACCGCTCTAGGCACAGAATCTCTTAAACCAGTTTCAGGTAATATAATTCTGGGAACTTCATACAGCGAAAACACCCCGACAGCCAATTATTTTAAAGGATTGATCGATGAGGTGAGAATCTCTTTGGTAAGCCGTAATATAGCTGATCTGTGGAATAATGGAGTTTATGAATCGAGTTTAAATCCCGATCCTGATACATTACTTCTATGGCATTTTGACCAGACGCGGGGCGAGACCACAATAATTGATTCCTCGCCAAATCCACAAAACGCCAGTCTTATTGGGGGAGACGGTAAGATACACTTCTTTGGTGTTTTACCCAGTCCGACACCTTTTAACTATAATCTCAGGGTTCTTCCAACATTAGATTTGCGAAGAGTAAGGTTTATAGGGCCTCCCATACCGGCGATTTCACCAACCCCTGTGATTGATCCGGAAAATCCGACCCCGACCCCTGCAGATTCTATCCGCTTTCTCCCGAGAGGTCAGAGAAGAATTTAGGATTTAATTTTCACAGGTAACAATATACCTTGACTTCGATTTGGAAAATAGTATACTTCGTGCATTATGGGTAATGAAGTAGAAACATCCCGAAAACTCAACAGAATTATTTTCATCCTTTCCATCTTCGGCCTGATTTTGGCAATTTACGTCCTGCAGAGTTTTTTGCGCCAGTCGTCCATCGTTTGCCTCAATTCCGGCTGTGAAACAGTCCGCAAGAGTAGTTTTAGCTACATTTTTGGTATTCCCGTGCCTGCCTTTGGACTCGTCGGGTATGCCATGCTGGCTATTTTGACTTTTCTTAGAACCACATCAAAAGACATCAGACTATTACAGTGGATCCGGAGGATTGCCATCTTCGGAGTAATATTCGTCAGTTGGTTTACTTTCACTGAAATATTCGTGATTAAAGCTGTGTGCACCTGGTGTGCTGTTTCTACAGTCAATATGTTTGCCATCTTTTATTTATCATTAAAAAGTTATAATATAGAAAACTATGCAACTCACGGGTGAAACAAAATTTTTTATAGGATTGATTATCGCCACATTTTTGATTATAGGAATCGGAGTAGCGGTATATTCACGTCCTGAACCGGTCTTGAAGAGAGAAGAACTGATTACTTTCGCCTCTCATACCCGCGGAAACATTGAAGCCCAAAATTACTTAGTCGAATTTTCCGACTATCAGTGTCCTGCCTGCGGAACTTTCAAACCCTTAGTCGATCAAATAGTTGAGAAATATAAAGATAAACTGCTTTTTGCCTACCGCAATTTTCCCCTCGCTCAGCATGAATTTGCGGAGAAAGCTGCTGAGACAGCCGAAGCGGCAGGGGAACAGGGGAAGTACTGGGAAATGCATGACTATCTTTTCGCCAATCAGGCCAATTTTTCAGATGAAGTTTTTCAGGAGGGTGCCAAAAAAATCGGGCTGGATATGGACAAATTCAACGAAAGCTTAAAATCCGGCAAATTCAAATCTCTTATTCAGGATGATATTTCCTATGGCACCACTCACGGCGTCAACTCCACCCCGACTTTTTTCCTCAACGGCAAAAAGCTTTCACTTTTCAACCAGTCAGATCTGGAAACTGAAGTCGCCAAAGCTATCGGTGAATAATTAAGTCATCACTTAATTGACCTAAATTACTTAAGTTACCTGACACCTGATACCTGACACCTGACACCTGATACCTGATACCTGATACCTGATACCTGATACCTGATACCTGACTCCTGACACCTGACACCTGACACCTGACACCTGACACCTGATACCTGATACCTGCATCCCACTTGCTACTTGCTATTAATTCCCGCTATACTTTTGCCAATGGCAGAGTATCTTGAGTCTGACAATCTCCCGGGTAATTCTTTTGCTGATATTCCTCGCGTGATTTCCCTTTATAAAATTCCATTAATCCTGACGGCGGTTGGAATTATACTGTTTATAGCAGTTATCGTTCTGCAAATTAAGGCAAACAGCAATACTCCGGATGTCGTTTTTGAAACCGCCACCGGCTCGACGAGGCTTAAAATTGCCTTTGATATTGAGGGAGCGGTAGAAAAACCCGGGCTTTACCAGCTGGATGAGGGAACGCGGGTGGATGATATTTTGATACTGGCTGGAGGATTTTCTGCAAATGCCGATAGAGAATGGGCGGAAAAATCCTTAAACCGCGCCGCAAAATTGATTGACGGAGGCAAAATCTATATCCCTTCAGTGGATGAGATTTCTTCTGGCAAAGTTTTAAGTAACTTAAGAAACCCAAGTAACTTACTCGGTATTACGACTGGCAATATCAACATCAATACCGCATCCCAATCAGAACTAGAATCCTTGCCCGGAGTAGGGCCTGCTACAGCCCTCAAAATCATCTCCGGCCGGCCATATATGAGTCTTGACGAGCTGAAATCCAAAAAGATAGCAGGAAATGCTTTATACGAAAAGATTAAAGAGATGATTTCTATATGATTAGAGTTTCACGCGATATGTCATCCTGAACTATGTGTCATGCTGAATTTATTTCAGCATTTCATGGGACCCTGAAACAAGTTCAGGGTGACAAAGGAGCGATGTTGTATAATAAAGTCATGATTTCAGGCATACTGCTGATTACGCTTGTCGGATTTATCACGATCATTGCTTACCGCAGGCCGAAACTGGCTGAAAAAGTATTCAAAGAGGTACCGCTGATCGATTGGCTTATCATCCTGATTGTGCCTTTGATTATCTATCTGGGGATTGTGATGGTTGTCGAGCAGATACTTGCCAGAACCAAAGTGGAATATCTGGATTATGACAATCTGCACCTTTTGCCCTTAGGCACGCTCTTTCTGATATACGGATTTGTCGGCAACAGCATCCATTTTGTCAGTAAAGTTTTATCCCGCTACATCAAACCCAATAAAAAAGATCTGGTCTACAGGGTAAATGAACTGTTTCACGGGAAACTTAGCCACTACATTACATATTTCTGCACTCTGGTCGTGCTTTTCATCATCATGATTCTGGAGATAAATTATCCTTTGGATTTAAAGCTTGGCAGCAATCAGGAAATTCTGATTATTATTTCCGGAGTAATCTTCGGTGTCTCCTGCAGCAAGGTCATCTTTTATACCAATGAATGGTTCGGAGGGCACAACAAACCATTATTCATTATCGTGAGTTTCATGACTTTTATTACCTTTATTCTCTTTACTTCATTAAAACTCTCATTCCTGCATTATCCTTTTGCCTATTTTGTAGCTGCAGTATTTACAAGCATCATGCTGACTTTCATCTTCAGACAATTTTTGATATTTTCAAAGCTTGGAGGCAAGAGAAGGTTAAAGTTTTTAGTGCGCCTTTTGCATATATGAGCGCGGGTTTTACAAACCCGCTGACTCAAGTCATCAATTCACTGCTTCATGAACCTTATGCGTCACTTCTGAACGGCATCATCTTCGGGACCAAAGCCAATATGCCCCGCGTATTTTATCAGGCATTGATTGATACCGGTACTTTGCATGTGATAGCTTTATCAGGAGTAAATATTTCAATACTGATAAACCTGATGGGAAAAGCGACCATAGTCTCGGGGAAAAAAGCCTCTAGTATTTTGACCATATGTCTTATAGTATTATTTGTCCTCTTGGTGGGTCCGTCACCATCGGTAATCAGAGCGTCACTAATGGGTTCTTTATCACTTATAGCTATCTTTTTTGGCAGAAGAGAGTGGGGACTGCTAGGTTTGATT
>Ga0155332_156_pt1 | contig 24697 bp, 20 predicted proteins | sample RifCSPhighO2_02_FD_106300 | JGI IMG/M metagenome (GOLD analysis project Ga0155332, IMG submission 106300) | Candidatus Gottesmanbacteria bacterium RIFCSPHIGHO2_02_FULL_40_13 | reverse complement strand
TGGCAAGGATAAATGATGATGATGCTCTGGAAGCGGTGATTGAACAGAAAACTACGCTTGGCGGTCCGCATCATCATGCCTTTTATTTCCAAAGATATATCGAAAAACCCGGTCGGGATATACGTATCAATGTCATTGGCGGCCAAGTTTTTGCGGCAATTTACAGGCAAAGCAATCACTGGATTACCAATACTGCCAGAGGTGCAGTAGCAATGCCTTGTGAAGTCGATGAAAAACTTGAAAAAATCGCTGTAAAAGCCGCAGATGCGATAGGAGAAGGAATTTTTGGCATAGATGTTTTTGAAACAAAAGACGGATACATGGTGAATGAAGTCAATCACACCATGGAGTTCAAAAATGTCCAGAGAGTTACCGGACTTGATGTAGCAGGAGCAATTATTGATTACTGCATCAAAAGGAGTAAATTATGAAAAGGAATATATCTGTATCAATTATCGGAGGCTCCGGTTATGCCGGAGGGGAATTACTGAGATTACTGTTATTTCACCCGAACGTCAAAGTTTTGCAGGTCACTTCGCGCCAATTTGCCGGGCAATTGGTATCACGGGCTCATCCAAATTTACGCAAAATCAGCAACTTAATTTTTTGTAAACAGGATGAGTTATTAAAATGCGATTTGCTATTTCTCGCTTTACCAAACGGTATTTCTATGGGGTACATCAAAGAGATAAAAAATAAAGCGGAAAAAATTATCGATTTGGGAGCGGATTTCAGGCTTAAAGATAAGAACACATTTGCAACCTGGTATAAAAAACAGCACGAAGCGCCTGATTTACTACCGGAATTTACCTACGGCATTGCAGAACTCCATAGAAGTGAGTTAAAAAATGCTAAATATGTTGCCTGTGCCGGTTGTGAAGCGATGGTATCTATTTTGACCTTACTTCCACTGGTGAAACATAAAATAATAGAATCCAAAAATATAATAATTGATGCGAAAATGAGCAGTTCCCAGGGAGGTAATACGCCTTCGATGTCATCCCACCATCCTGAACGTCATGGTGTCGTACGTTCATATAAACCTGTTGATCACAGGCATAGTGCGGAAATTGAACAGGAGTTGGCTTTATATAGCAAAAATATTCAGGTAAGCGTAACGGCAACGACCATCGAAATGGTCAGAGGGCTTTTGGTAACTATCCACACACAACCAAGGCCGGGTATTACAGAAAAAGACATCTGGAAAGCATACAGGTCCTGCTACGGCAGCGAACCATTTATCCGTATAGTAAAAGAAGCTGAGGGAATTTACCGTTATCCTGAACCTAAAATTCTGACAGGTACAAACTATTGTGATATCGGGTTTGTCTTAAGCACAAGAGAGAGCCGTTTAGTTGCTATCGGAGCCATAGATAATTTAGGAAAGGGTACTGCAGGTCAGGCGATCCAGGCTATGAATATCATGTACGGACTTGATGAAAAAACAGGTTTAGAATTTCCCGGATTACATCCAATTTGACGAAGTCATCCTGAGCAAAGGGAAGTCAGACTTCCCAAAGTCGAAGGATCAAACTATGATCATTTTAAAAGTTGGTGGTGGAAAAAATATTAATTGGGATTATATTGCCCGTGACATTGCCGGTCTGAAAGAACCGGTCATCATTGTGCATGGAGCAAATTATTTGATGAAAGACATTTCGGCAAGGCTGGGAATTGGAGAGAGAATAATTACTTCTCCTTCAGGTCACGTCAGCCGCTATACTGATGAAAAAACTATGGAAATATTACTTATGACATATAGCGGATTGATGAATAAAAAAATTGTTGCCAGTCTTCAAACATACGGGATAAATGCCGTCGGACTAACTGGAGCTGATGGAAAACTGTGGCAGGGTAAAAGGAAAGAGGTAATTCTTGCAGAAGAAATAGGCAAAGTCAAAACAATTAGAGATTCGTTAACGGGAAATGTAGTTTCGGTAAACACTGGTTTAATTAAATTGCTTGTCAATAATGGATATACTCCGGTTATGACCATTCCGGCAATCACAGAAGATGGAGAACTTATTAATGTCGATAATGACCGGGCGATAGCGATAATGGTACGAGATTTGGGAATAAAAAAAGTGGTGATGCTTTTTGAAGCTGGTGGATTACTCCAAAATCTCGATGATCCTTCCTCCATTATTAAACACATCGATAAAAAAGATTTGGACAGTTATATTGGTAAAACCGCAGGCAGGATGCGTAAAAAACTATTGGGTGTGAAAGAGGCATTTTCATACGGGGTTAAATCCGTTTATTTCGGCGATGGAAGAATAGAGAAACCTTTAACGAGTGCGCTGGCAGGAAGAGGAACATTAATAAATTGATGTTTATGAATCAGTTGATACCAAAAAATTATCTGGTAGCCTCATATCCCAACCGCGGCATATCATTTGTCGAGGGATCGGGGATGTATCTTCGCGAAAAAAGCGGAGAAAAATATCTTGATCTGGGAAGTAATTACGGCGTCAGTATTTTCGGGTACGTACACCCGGCAATTACCAAAGCGCTGACAAATCAAATTAACTCGCTTGTCAGCCTCCACGGTTCATTTAATAATCCCCTGAGAAGTGAGGCGGCCAGGGAGCTGGTTGCCAAATGCAAAGGAAAAATGTCACGGGTTTTTTTCTCAAACTCAGGAGCTGAAGCGATTGAAGCGGCGCTTAAATTTGCGTGTTTATCTACCGGAAAACAGCATTTTATCGCCCTGAAAAATAGTTATCACGGAAAAACCCTGGGAGCTCTTTCGGCAACATCCGGAGATAAATACCGCCATGCTTTTGAACCTCTTGTGTGGGATTTTTCGCATCTTTCAATAACAGATCATCAATTGCTTGCCTCAGCGGTAACAGAAAATACTGCTGCTTTTCTATTGGAACCGGTACAGGGAGAGGGAGGAATTCATGTTTTTAAAGAAGCAGACATGAAATTTGTACAAAAATTATGTGATGAGAAAAACATTTTATTGATTGTTGACGAGATTCAGACCGGAGTGGGTAGAACCGGTAAGTTTCTGGCAAGCGAACATTATGGTTTACAGCCCGATATAATCTGTCTGGGGAAAGGTATTGCGGGAGGTATTCCAATCGGCGTGACTCTTGTATCTGAAGAGATTGCTCTAAAAGTTCCCGTACACATACACACTTCTACCTTTGGCGGCAATCCTCTTGCCTCTGCCGGGATCCTTGCGGTGCTGGCGGAGTTTGAAAATACATCACTGCTCAAACATATAACGGAAATGGGAGATTATTTTCTGAGAGAGCTAAAAACCATAAAGAGTAATAAAATAAAAGAAGCCCGGGGAATAGGACTTATGCTGGCATTAGAGCTTTATGAAAACGCAACTTCAACTCTTAAAGCCTTGCAACAAAATCATATAATTGCCATTCCGGCAGGATCTAATATCGTGCGCTTTTTACCGTCGTACCTGATAACAAAAAAAGAAATTGATTTGTTGATAGCGACGTTAAAAAGAATTTTTAACTATGTGTAGATTCTTACTGGTCAGATCAAAAAACAAAATTAAACCTGAAAAATTATTGCAGGATTTTGCTTTTATGTGTCAAAAAAGTCGGGCACCGGACGGAGACTGGCAGGGAGACGGATGGGGAATAGCGATAGGAATTAAGAATTCAGAATTTAGAATTCAGAATTGGAGAGAATATAAATCATTGAAACCTGTCTGGGAGGATAAAGATAAATTTCAAGAATTTGCAGAGACAGATATGTTCGTAGTGCATGCCAGAAGCGCAGGATTTCCCCAGCATAAGGGAAATATTGAGTTTACTGAGCCTTTTATTCAGGACGAATTATGTTATGTTTTCAATGGAATGATTAAAGGAGTAAAAATTGAGAGAAAACTTAAAGGGATAATCGGCGCGCAAAAAATATTCTCTTTAATTTTAGAAGAGAAAAAAGGTAAATCTCTTGAAGATGTATTAATAAGCGTTGATAAATTATTATTAGAGAATTCAGTAAAGATTATAGGAATGAATATCGGAGTTGTGAAAGAAAATAAATTTTATATGCTTTGCGAGTATGAGGAAAACACGGATTATTTTGGGCTTAGGTATTTTCAGGATCAGGAATTAACTATTATTTGTTCCCAACCCATTGGTTCATACAAGTACAAAGTTATGCATAAAGGCGAAATTTTAGTATTATAAGGTATATAAACATATGTTCTGGGCAGATAGGGTAGCTGAAGAAATAATTAAATCAGGCAATTATAAACCTTACTGGGTGGATGACATGAAAACACCATCCGGCAGAATTCATGTGGGATCTCTGCGGGGAGTAGTGGTGCATGATCTTGTAAATAGGGCGCTTCAAGACCGCGGGGTTAAAACCCGCTTCACTTACGTTTTCGAAGACCATGACCCGATGGACGGTCTACCTCATTATCTTGACGCCAAAATCTGGAGTCAGTATTTGGGCAAACCTCTTTATTCCATTCCATCACCTGTAACCGGCTTTGATAGTTACGCTAAACATTACGCTTTTGAATTTCAGAAAGTATTCGAAAAAATAGGTAGCCATCCGGAAATAATCTGGACAAGCAGTCTTTATTTTGACGGACGGATGAATGAAGACATCAAAATTTGTCTGGATAATGTAAATAAGATCAAAAAAATCTATCAGGAAATTTATCATAAAGAACTTGGGAATAATTGGTATCCATTCCAGGCGGTCTGTCATAAATGCGGGAAAGAATCAACTACTAAAGTGACAAATTGGGATGGGGAAAAAGTGACCTATTCCTGTAATATCAATCAGGTGGATTGGACTAAAGGATGCGGTAATTCCGGAAAAATATCTCCCTTTAGCGGGAAAGATTATTATGCCGGCAAACTGCCCTGGAAAGTGGAATGGGCGGTCAAATGGAAAGTGATTGGAGTGACTGTTGAGGGAGCAGGAAAAGATCATATGAGTGCGGGTGGTTCCCATGATGTTGCTTCCAGAGTTTGCCGTGAAGTCATAAGTTACCCGGTTCCATTCCCTGTGCCATACGAATTTTTTCTCATCAGGGGCAAAAAAATGTCTTCCAGTAAAGGCTTGGGCAGCTCGGCTAAAGAGGTTTCTGAAATTATCCCTCCCTATCTTCTGCGATTTCTTATGGTCCGGACGCAAATCCAACAGGCAATTGATTTTGATCCCTACGGGATGACAATTCCTGACCTTTTTGATGAGTATGACAGCTGTTGGCAGGAATATAATCATAATGGAGACAAGAACTTGGCCCGGGCATTCGTTCTTTCCCAAATTGGAGAATATCCTGCACCTAATAAAGATTTATTTATTTCCCGCTTTCGCGATATCACCAATCTTACTCAACTGCCTAACATTAAGTTACAAAATAAACTTGAACAAATTAAAGGGTCTAAACTAAATGATTTTGAGAAAAAAATCCTTGGCGAGAGATTGACTTGTGCGATTTATTGGTTAGCTAATTATGCGCCCGATGATTATCGGTACCAAATATCCATTAAATTATACCCGGAGATTGATTTATCTGCTTTTCAGTGGAATTTTCTAAATGATCTGTCAACAATTTGGCAAAATGCAGAGGATCCTGAAAAACTACAGTCCGAGATTTTTCAGTTGGCAAAAGAAAAAAATATTGATCTTAAAGATGCATTTAAGGCTCTTTATACTGTTGTGTTAGATAAGTCACATGGACCTCGGGCAGGTTGGCTTCTCAAAAAATTCACTAAAGAATTAGTCATGAATCGTTTGACTCTAAACAAAAGTCAAACATCTAGAAGTAAGGAATCTAAGATCAAAATTATTTCAAAACCTGAGTTTTTCTCAATAGACCCGGGGGTGGCTGAAAAATATCCGTCTGTTTCTATTGGAGCAGCTCTTATTAAAGGTGTAAAAATAGAAAAAATAAATCCTGAGCTGGAAAAGGAAAAAGATCAATTGCTCCAATCTTTAAAAGGGATAACCACAGAAACCTTGGGTCAATATCCGGAAATAATTTCTTACCGGAAATTATATAAAGAAATGGGAGTAGACTGGCACTCGCGGCGGCCCTCTCCGGAAGCGTTACTACGAAGAATTATTTTGGGAAAAGGACTTTATAATATCAATACTTGTGTGGATGCCTATAACTTAATTGTGATGAAACACCGTATTTCAGTTGGCGCTTTTGATTATGACAAGGTGAATTTTCCCACAATATTGCGTTTTGCCGGAGAAGGGGACGAAATATTATTACTGGGAGACGATAAACCTACAAAATATTCAGCAAAAGAATTAGCTTATTATGATAAAATGGGCGGTTATAATATCGATTTCAACTACAGGGATGCGAAAAGGACCATGGTGACAGAGGAAACTAAAAATATTTGGATTAATGTTGATGGAATATTAGATATTATGCCTGCAGAGGTAGAACAAACCCTTCGGGAATCTATTGAAATAATTATAAAATACTGCGGAGGAAAAGTGGAGTTTGAGGGAGTAGTAAAATAAATCCAAAAATCAAATTTCAAAGTTCAAATCAAATCCAAAGATCAAATAGTTAAATTTTTTAGATTTATGTTTTGAACTTGATTTGTTATTTGGATTTTGTTATTTAGATTTTTCTTAGATATGATTACCCGTCAACAAGCCTTGGAACTACTTCATTCTCACATGAAAAGTGAGAATTTGCGCCGGCATTGCTACAGTGTCGAAATTGTCATGACAGCATTAGCTAAACATTTTAAGAGTGATGAAGCAAAATGGGGGATAGTTGGGTTACTCCATGACGGAGACTATGAAGAATGTAAAGATAATCCGACCCAACACACATTACTTATGTCCAAGTGGCTAGAAGATTTGGGGGAGACGGATAAAGAATTATTAGATGCAATTCTATCTCATAATTTTGCGCACCTTGACCGCCGAAGCCTTGGCGAAGGAGGTGTCGGAACACATCCTCCGCAGAATAACCTGGAATGGTCGCTCTACTGCTGTGATGAACTGACAGGATTAATAGTTGCCGTAGCTTTAGTTAAAGGAAAATCGTTAAACAATGTGACAGTAGCATCAATCCTGAAAAAATTTCCGGAAAAACACTTTGCAGCCGGCGTAGATCGTGAGCAAATCGGGAAGTGCGAGGAAAAACTGGGAATTAAACTCGCAGATTTTGTGGTAATTGCGCTCACCTCGATGCAGTCTATCTCCAAAGAGCTGGGTTTGTAGAGTGAATAACTAATCCAAAAATGGTAAAATAGGTTTCTCATGTTAGGCTTTTTGAAAAAATTTTTAGATTCCAACGAAAAAACGCTTTCCCAAATCAGGCCTTTGGTTGAAAGAATTAATTCATTTCAGGATAAATTAAAGCAGTTAAAAGACGGACAGTTTCAGGAAAAAACCGCCGAGTTTAAAACAAGACTTTCTAAAGGCGAAACATTGGATGATATTTTGCCTGAATCATTTGCTTTGGTGCGGGAAGCGGCCGGGCGGACAATCGGAGAAAGGCATTATGACGTCCAGATGCTGGCAGCAATTGTTCTTCACAAAGGGGGAGTCGCCGAACAGAAAACAGGCGAGGGAAAAACACTTTCCTCCATTCCGGCTTTATACCTGAATTCACTTTCCGGTCGGGGAGTGCACCTGGTGACTGTCAATGATTATCTGGCCCGCAGGGACGCCGGTTGGATGGGACCGATTTTTCATCTTTTAGGAGTAACGGTTTCCGCCATGATCCATGAACAGTCTTTTCTTTATGATCCCAAATTTCAGGATAACAGCGCCAGCGATCCAAGACTTGTCAATCTGCGGCCGATCACCCGGAAAGAGGCTTATGAGGCTGACGTAACATATGGTATCAATTCCGAGTTTGGTTTTGATTATCTGCGGGATAATATGGTTTCCGACGTTTCCCAGATTGTACAGCGCGGTTTTCATTATGCCGTGGTTGACGAAGTTGATTCTGTCTTAATTGATGAGGCCAGAACCCCCCACATTATTTCCGCTCCGGATACTGAACCGACGAAAAAATATTACGAATATGCCAAAATAGTGGAAAAATTGGATCCGTCTAAAGATTATGTGATCGATGAGAAACTTCGCCTGGCACATCTGACCGAAGAGGGGATTTTAAAAATTGAAAAAATTCTTGGGATCAGTAATCTTTATGAAAAAGATTTTTCGACAGTCCATCATCTGGAAGCTGCGCTAAAAGCCAAGACTCTTTTTAAACTGGATAAAGATTATGTGGTCAAAGACGGGGAGGTAATAATCGTTGATGAATTTACCGGCAGACTTCTTCAAGGCAGGCGTTTTTCCGAAGGACTTCATCAGGCAATTGAAGCCAAAGAGGGAGTAAACATCCAACAGGAATCACGTACTCTTGCTACAGTTTCCCTCCAAAATTACTTCAGGATGTATGAGAAATTATCGGGCATGACCGGAACGGCAGCGACAGAAGCTGAAGAATTTCACCGTATTTACAAACTGGACGTAGTTGTGGTTCCCACTCATAAAAATATGATCAGGGAAGATAAAGCTGATATGGTTTATAAAACCAACCAGGCGAAATTTATGGCGGTTGCCGAAGAAATTGCTGAGAAACACAAGCAGGGACAACCGATACTGGTTGGCACCACCTCAATAAGTAAAAACGAAATGCTCTCTGAATTGCTTATCAAAAAAGGCATTCCCCATGAACTTTTAAATGCCAAAAATCATCTCAAAGAGGCATCAATTATCGCCAATGCCGGTAAAAAAGATATGGTAACTGTGGCGACCAACATGGCAGGGCGGGGAGTGGATATTATTTTAGGCGGTGCTCCTCCCAATAAAGAGGAGATAGGCAAAACCATCACTCAAAAAGAATTTGACCAACAGAAAAAAGATTGGCAGAAAGCTCATGATGAAGTAGTAAGTCTTGGGGGTTTGTTTGTTTTGGGTACAGAAAGGCATGAATCAAGGCGGATTGACAACCAGCTTCGCGGACGATCCGGCAGACAGGGAGATCCGGGAATCTCCAGATTTTATGTGGCTCTTGACGATGATATTATGCGTCTTTTCGGCGGAGAGCATGTAGCACGTATGATGACGATGTTCAAGCTTCCGGACGATGTGCCTTTGGAGCATGGTATGGTTAGCCGTGCCATAGAGCAGGCCCAGGTAAAAGTGGAAGGATTTCATTTTGACAGTAGGAAGCATCTGGTGGAGTATGACGATGTTCTTAATAAACAGCGGGAAATTATCTACGGACAGAGGCGCAAAATCGTTACAGGAGAAAATATTCGGGAAATGATTCAGGAGAAACTTAATAGCGAAATCGGTAATTTAGTGACTATGTATGGAGATCAGGGTATATCGGAAAAAGAAAAAGAAAAAATTATGGAAGAGTTTATCACCATCATTCCCTTTGAAAGCGCTTCACAGAAAAATATTTTATCCCATCTGTCTAATTTAAAATCAGCTGCTGAAATTAGCGCTTTTTTGCAAAAGACCGTGCAAGATACCTATACACAAAAAGTGAAACAGTTAGGCGAAGAACTTATGCTTCAGGTGGAGAGGTGGGTAACTATCTCTGTTGTTGATAATCTCTGGATGGGACATCTTGACGCTATTGATGATTTGCGGGAAGGTATTGGACTTCGAGGATACGGTCAGCTTGATCCGCTGGTCGAATACAAAAATGAGGCTTTTTCCATGTTTGAAAGACTTCTTATGGCTATAGATGATGACATCACGCACAGGATTTTCAAAGTACAGGTCCAACTTGCTCCAGATCAAGTTCAAGCTTTACAACAACAGACAACCATCTCACGAGAAGCGCAAAAAGAGAGAGCAAAATCTGACTCATCAGTGGTGAGTCAAGACGGGAATGATAAAAAGAAACTGAGTAGAAACGATCCCTGCCCATGTGGTTCTGGTAAAAAGTACAAAAAATGCCATTATCCACAATACGGTTAAAAGAAAGCTTAATATATTTATTAGAATTGCGAAGAGAGCTGAAATATTGCTTTAGAGGGAACTTCAAACCAGTACGACGGCCCTTTTGATTTATCTTCTTTAACAGTGTTGACGATTAAAAGAGTCAGAGAAGCCCAGCCGGTGACAATCTTCGGAGTTACATTTTTGACTTTGTCTGTAAATATTTCTTCTACATCAAAATAGTTTTGGCCGTCTGTTATGGGTTCGCCGGTTGCTTTAAATACCAAAGCCCCATTATCATTTTTTTGAATGTACAAATATTTATTATCAGGTGACCAGGTATTAAAAGGTATGCTTAAATTATCAGGGTTTTGTACTTTTGCGGTATATAGCGCATATTCATTGGCACCCGACCCGTCCATAACCGTAAAGACAAACGCAAACGATCCGTCAGAGTCAGGGATTTTTTTCATTTTGAGATTTTTGGTTCCGTCAGGTGAAATCTGAGAAGCAGTTTCAATTTGTAATACAGGATTTAAAGATGGAACAATAATTTTGGGAGGAGAAGATGCACGGGACTGATTTTGAAAGTTTTGATTGCTTCGCCAGACAAAGTAGCTGCTTATAAATATGGCAATTATAATGAAAGAAGATGTTTCTATTTGGTGTCGTTTCGTCATATTCTCACGGGTTTATAGGATTCTCCTGGATACAGGTACTAGGTTCAATAAACTGATTACATATAGAGACCGCTGTTCCTTTTTGGCTATTTGACGGAGCCTCAGCCCATTCAAAGAGAGCGCCCGCGTCAATTGGCCGCATATTGATGCACCCATGACTCATGGTATAGCCAAAATTATTATGCCAGTAGGCTCCGTGCAGGCCAAAATCGCGGTAATAGAACATAACATACGGTACATTGGGCAAGTCATAAGCATCGTTACCGCTTCCGCCTGACATTCGGGTGGACCTAAGTTTCGTCCAGATATTAAAATTTCCAACGGGCGTCCGGTTCCATCTTCCCGAAGAGATAAAAGTTTGCATGAATTTATTACTTCCGTCGTAGGCATAAAGGATTTGGGATGCCAGATCAACATAAATATGCTTTTGGGGGTTTGGAGTATTTGTTCCCAGAACCGAGAACTTAGTATTTTCAGAGGCGAGATTAATTTCGGGAGGAAGAATTCTTCGCCCTGCAAATATACCGATTGCTCCATTTTCCACTTTTAGTGAGAGATCGCTCTTGCAACTGCGGGAATTTGCGCATGGAATCTGATCTTTTAAAAAATACTTACTTCCTGCAAATACTATTACAGTTACAATAAGAGCAAGAAACAACGCTCTAATGTAATGCCTAAAAGATTTTTTCCGGAAAATTGCTGAATTTTTTCTTGCCTTTTTACCGCGTGTCTTTTTTGTCATCTATATTAAAATTAGTATAAAAGGAATAGTATTAGCAAGAGGAATTTTTTAATGAATCGAAGAATTCTTCTAAGCTCTGCTTCGGGGTAAACCTATTAGTCATTCCGACCGACCCCCGATGGCCATCGGGGAGAGTGGAGGAATCTTCCCCAGTTGGAAGATCCCTCGACTACGCCAAGCTCAGCTTGGCTTCGCTCGGGATGACATAAGACACCTCGCAGCTCTGCTGCAAGGCAGTTCATTTTGTTTTCTCTACTTACTTATATTCTGTAGTAAATTAGATTAAACCGGCAAATATATGAATTACCATTTTCCAATTCAAAAGATCGATAAAAAAAGTTTAAATAACTTCAGGATTATTTTGCGAAAATATTATTATACCTCTGAGTATTTAGTACACATGGGTGTAAATCCATTCGTTTTGGATCAAACAGATCTGCCGATACTTGCATATCGTCTTCAGCCAAATACTCCGTTTGGAATATTATTTCACCTTTTTTTTCTGGGTCAGGAATTTAAGTTGAAATTATTAACTCAAATCTTCTCTGAAAATGACATGAAAGAGTTATTGACAATGAATATTCTGGAAAAAACAGATAACGTTTCAGTCCGGTCAACGGTATTTTTAATTCCCTACAAAAAATACTATTTTGCCTGTGATTTTATTTTACAGTTAATAAACCGGCCGGACGTCCGGAAACGGACTAAATATGAAGCAGTATATCCGGTGGGATTAGATTCGATTACTCTAAGCGAAATCTCAATAAAAAAACATTTTCATTCGGTGCTTGATTTAGGTTGTGGAAGCGGAATCTTAAGTATTATTGCCTCAAGTCATAGCAGATATGTTACCGGAATTGACCTAAACCCGCGGGCAATAAATTTTTCTCGATTCAATGCACTTTTGAATGATATTGACAATTGCCGGTTTATTTACGGTGATCTCTATAGCCCGATTAAAAATGAAAAATATGATTTCATATTATCCAATCCGCCATATGAGTTATCGATTCATAAATCAAGTCTATTTCGAGATGGCGGAAAATACGGGTTTAAGGTTCTCCAAAAAATTATTGAAGGTGTTTCTCTGCATCTTAATAACAGTGGTTTTTGCCAAATTATCACAAAAATGCCGGAGTTTACGGATAAATCAAAAGCAGAGTTGTTTAAAGAATGGATTCATAAAGAAAACCTGCATATTTTTTATTTAGAATTATATAAAAGGAGTCTCTACCAATTGGCCTATGAAACTTGCTCGGATGCTTTCTTAGGTGCTAATAAGAAAATATGCTATCGAAACTATTCGCAAAAAGTAACAAAATTATTACATTTTCTTGATGGCATAAAACTTAGAAGTATGTCATCAGGGATAATAACAATCACCCGCGATACTTGTTTTAAATACACCGGGCAAATATTTGATAGTAAAAATTTGCAAGCAAATCAGCTATCATCAAAATTGCAGGAAATAATATATAAGCACTTTATTGCCTTCTTAGGGTTTTTTGGTTTACTATATCTTCTTCGCAGTTCATTAAAAAAAATAATAAAAGGTGTTTTACCTTTTTCTAAATCATGATATCTTGATACAATTTATAATGTGTATTCTATAAAAAAATTGTTAAAATCTAAGATCTTCAAGAGAAGAAAGTTTATCATCGTTTTGACCTTATTGATTTTCCTCGGCTTTATTATCCGCTGGACTCAGCCCGGTTTTAACCAATCCGGCACTATCAAAATTTGGGATAGAAACAATATTCTTCTTTATGAATCAGCCGGTGAGGTCGGTAAAAAGATGCCAATTTCCTATAACGATCTGCCGGCAAGCCTGATAAACGCTGTGGTCGCCTCCGAAGACATTACGTTTTGGACAAATCCGGGGGTTGATTTTAGAGCTATCGTAAGGTCATTGTTCATAAATTTACAGGAAAGAAGGATTGTCAGCGGAGCAAGCACGATTACCCAACAACTGGCCAGGGCCTCTGTCATTTCTCCCCAACAATTACCGTCCAGAAGTATTACCAGGAAGATAAGGGAAATTTTAATTGCCCTCCGAATAAACTTATTATATTCAAAAAAAGACATACTCACAAAGTATTTTAATCTGATGTATTTCGGAAATTTGTCCTACGGTGTTCAGTCTGCCTCATTAACATACTTTGATAAAGACGTCAGTAAACTTTCGCTTGCAGAAAGCGCATTTCTTGTCGGGTTATTATCTTCTCCTGACAGGAGGAATCCTTTCACAAATCTGCATGAGGCAAAAGAAAAGCAGTTACATGTATTAGATTTAATGGTTAAAGATGAATTTATATCAAAAGAAAAGGCAACTGATGCAAAATTTGAAGAACTTGCGCTTGCAAAAAATAAAACTAATATTAAAGCTCCTCATTTTGTCCAATATATATTGCAGGAAATTGAGGTCTTAGGCATTAAAGACGATTCGGGTATTAATGTTTATACGACCCTTGACTACCCAACTTTTACATTGAGCGAAGGCATTACGAAGTTGTGGGTTGACAGGCTTAAAGACCAGCATGACTTAAGCAATGCGTCACTTGTTCTGATAAAGAACGACACAGGAGAAATTATAGACATGCTTGGAGGAATTGATTATTTTGATGCGACCCACGCAGGACAGGTCAATATGTCAACCGCTTTAAGACAACCCGGTTCGGCCTTAAAACCCGTTACCTACGCCGCCTCTTTTATGCAGGGTTACACCCCGGCCACCTTGATTTATGACGTAAAAAAAGTTTATAAAACCAAAAAAGGCGAGGGGTTTACCCCGAACAATTATGACGGCAGATTTCACGGGTTAGTTTTGGCCCGGGAAGCTCTGGCATCCTCATATAATGAACCCGCGGTGGAAATGCTTGACCGAACCGGAATTGATAATTTTCTGAAAATTGCCAGAGAGTTAGGGATTTCCTCTTTTACCGAGGAACACAGGTATGATTTATCCCTGACCTTGGGAGGAGGAGAGGTAAAACTTCTGGAGCTCACCAATTTATATGCGAGTTTTGCCAGAGGAGGTGAATATAAAGCGCCTTACTCAATCAGGCAAATTGTCACCGATAGCGATACGATAATTTATCAACATCAGGAAAGGCAAGGAGTTTCTGTTTTGGGCCAAACCAGTAAACAAGTGGCCTATCTTTTATCTGATATCTTATCTGACCAGAAAGCCCGAATTCCGGGATTTGGTGAAAAAAATCCGCTGGTACTTTCTCATCCTGCTGCCGTTAAGACGGGAACCACTACCGATTGGCACGATAATTGGACAGTTGGTTATACCCCCGGTTATACAGTTGGGGTATGGGTCGGTAACAATGACAACCATCCGATGCGGGAAATTACCGGGGTGGTAGGAGCAGCGCCAATTTGGAATCAATTTTTTGAGGAGTTTTTAAAAGGTAAACCAAAAGAGCAATTTTATCGTCCGGAACGGATAAAGGAGGTAGAGATATGTGCGGTATCCGGAATGTTGCCGGACGTACTTTGTCCTGAAAAAATGAGTGAACTATTTATTATCGGTACAGAGCCAAAAGAGGTGTCTAATCTTCACAATAAAATACTTACCGATAAAAGAAACGGATTATTAGCTGATGATTCCTGCCCGAAAAATTTTGTTGAGGAAAAAGTTTTAATTGACTATCCTTCCGAAGTTTTTACCTGGGCTATACAAAATAATGAAGAAGTAATTCCCAGACAATTTTCAGAGCTTTGTAGCGGAAAACAACAATTTTCAGATAATACTTATCTAGAGATAACCTACCCGAAAGAAAAAACCGTTTTTGAAAAAGCACCGCTTCTGGTAAGTAATGAAAGTATAGTTTTTGAAGTAAGCGTTTCACCGAGTATCATAAAAGTGCTATGGTATGTGGACGGAAAACTATTACGCGAATCAACAAACTTTCCCTTTAGTGTGTCCTGGAAGCCTGATGCAGGTAAACATAATGTGACGGCTTACGGAGTAACCAAAAGTAACGAAAAAATTAAAAGCGAGCAATTAGACTTTTCTGTTGTAGAATTTAAGGACGACAGTATTTATTGATAGATTATGATGCTTTTGATTAAATAGTCACGAGTTTCGCGTTATTCGTCATCCCGACCGACCCCCGATGTACATCGGGGAGAGTGGAGGGATCTTCTACGATCGGATCCTGGTAGATTCCTCGATTGCGCTTCGCTCCGCTCGGAATGACATATGTTTCGTTAACGCGAAACTCGTGATAGTATAAGAGTATCGAACTTAAAAATTGAATTAATTATTAAAATGAGTAATTTTATTAAAAATATCTTCGCCGGATTAAAATTCTACAGAAGCAGAGATCCGTCTACTTTTACCGCAACATCAGATATACCGCTTGCACTTAAGAATACGAAATATGATAGCGGTATAACCCACCGTACGTTCACTTTGCTTTGCAAATTGATCTACGATGGGTATACATATAATAAACTAGATATTTTACGTAATCATACTAAACAAAGTTACGACCAAGTAAGTATGTACATCACCGGGTGGATCGGAAAATTCAGAAGTGCACCCCATAGAGATAGGTGGATCATGGTAAGAATACCCTTGTTTGTTCTGATCGCGATGTTTCTAATATTGAAATTTGGCTATCTTTTTTCACCCCCTAAAATCATCACCACCTTTCCGGGAAATCAAAGTTCAGAAGCTCCACTTGACGCCAAAATTGAAATCATTTTCGATAAAGGTGTTATAAAATCCTCAGTAGAAAAAAACTTCAGCATCTCTCCGGGCGTTAAGGGAGGTTTTAGTTGGGAGGGTAACCAAAAATTTATTTTTACACCCCTTAATAAACTCAATCGGGCGGGTAATTACAAAGTTTCTTTTAAGGGAATCATCTTCTCTAAATTTTTAATTCCTCTAATCGGGAATAAGACAATTACTTTTGAGACTATCGGCAATCCAAAAGTCGTTCTGGCTTCTCCTCAAAACGAAGCACTTGAGGAGTTTACTCCCATTACAGTCGTTTTTGATCGCCCGATGATTGCTCTTACCACAGCAACCAATAGCGCAATCAAGCAACCGGCGTTTACAGTTCACCCTAAGGTAGGAGGCGAAGGTAGATGGCTGGGAACAACCGCTTATCAGTTCAGGCCGTCAGAAAGGTTCAGAAGAGCCACAACCTATAAAGTGACAGTTCCATCAGGACTTCATTCTCAAGATGAAGGAGTGCTTCAAGAAGAGTTCAGCTTCGAATTTTCCAGTGAACGTCCCCGCGTGGTTGATATAAGCCCCAAAAGAGGTTATGAATATGCTTCCCCCATAGCTTCGGTATCTGCAACTTTTAATCAGGACATCAACCCTAAGTCAATTAGCGGTAAGTTTACCGTCTACGATAAAGATAAAAATATAATTCCAGGTCAAGTGGTGGTATCCGGAAATATAGTCGGGTTTTATTCATCAGAACCCTTAAAAAGAGAAGAACATTACACTGCCGTTGTTTCTCAAGGGTTTCAAAGTCTTGAGGGTACGAACGGCATGGAAACCGATTATTCCTGGGTCTTTGGAGTTGCTTCTCAACCAACAGTTATCAGTTCTACTCCAGCAAATGATGCCAAGAATATTTCGGAGCAATACAGAATTGAAGTCTTATTTAAGACGCCCATGGATGAAAAATCTTTCAAGGATAATGTATTTCTTGATCCCAAGCCGGAAACCAAACCCTCCTTAAATTTTTCCAGCTATAATTCCCGCAATTCACTTTCAATCAATACTTATTTGGGAAGATCAAAGACTTACACGATCACAATCGGTTCCGGAGTGAAAGATCAGTATGGAGTTCCGTTAGGCAGTCCTTATACTTTCAGCTTTTCCACAGCAGCCTATAAACCGTCCGTAAGTATTTTTCCGTCCGGTACTTATTTTGGTGCATTTAACCAGGATGTAATTCCCCGCATTGTTGCTCAAGTAATTAACACCAACAAGATTGACTATTCTCTTTACAGGTTATCAAGGGAGGACTTTCTTGATCTTTACCGCAAACGTTATGAACAACAGTGTTCTGATAAAGCTTGCCGTAACTGGCAAAGTTACGACACCGGCAAACTTGAAAAAGTCCGCATCTGGAGTGAGACGTATGAAGCAGATTTCAATACACCCGTCCATATAATTACTAAAATAACTACAGATTCGGGAGAAAAGATACCATCGGGATTTTACTTTCTTGACATGCGGATTCCGCAGGGAGCTCACGATAATATGGTCATGATTGTGAGTAAATCCACGCTGACTGTGAAAAAGAGCGACCAGCAAATTTTCGCCTGGGCGGTCAATCAGTCAACAAGCGATGTAGCTGCGGGAATGAATTTGCAGTTGACCGATAGCGCAGGAAGTGTATTAGGCGAGGGAACAACGAATAATGACGGTGTGTTTATGAAGGATGTGGATTTATTCCAAAAGGATAGCTTGTTTGTTTTCGGTCAAAAAGATGATGATGTTGTGGTTGCTGCAAGCAGTTGGAGTCAGGGAATTAACCGTTATGATTTTGGCCTGCCAAATTATTACAATGCCAACGAGTCTAAAGATAATTATACAAAACAGGACTACAAACTTTTTCTTACCCTGGATCGTCCGATCTACCGGCCGGGACAGAAGGTCTATTTCAAAGGGGTAATTAAGAAAGATAACGACGGAGCCTATGAGAATCTTCAACCAGGGGAAAAGGTGCAAATAAAAATAAGCGATGCACAGAGCAGGTCAGTAAATACACAGGATCTGCCAATTACCACTTTTGGATCATTCTCAGGAGAGTTTGTCTTAAGTCGCGACGCCAATTTAGGTTACTATCAGGCAGAATCTATTTTTCAGGGTAATTCCTACTCCCAACAATTTCAGGTGGAAGAATACAAAAAACCTGATCTTGCGGTAAGTATCAAATCATCAAAAGATGTTTATACTCAAGGAGACAGTGCAGATATTGCCATTAATGCATCTTATTATTATGGCGCACCCGTGACAGATGCGCCGGTAACCTGGGTGCTGCAAACCCAGGATGATTCTTTCCGATGGGATAAAGATTGGAGGTTTGAATTTGGTGATCCGGATTCTTATTGGTCACGGCCGTGGTGGTATTACTCCGGGTCAGGCAATTTTTCCGGAAAGAAAGTCACGGAAGGGAAAGGAATTACAAATGCCAAGGGTGATGTGGAACTTACTCTTCCGCTTGATATCAGCCGTCTGAAAACAAGCCAGAGGATGTTAGTTGAAGCAACAGTAAATGATATTAACAATCAATCAATTGCCTCCTCACACGAATTTACAGTTCATAAAGGTGGATTGTATGCAGGCCTAAGGCCTGTCAGTTATGCTAACCGGTCCGGTAAAAAAACTCAGGTTGAAGTGGTTACGGTTGATTTGAAAGGCGAGGAAGTTTCCAATACACCTGTTACCGTCGAATTTTATAAAAGAACCTGGGAAACCATACGAGAAAAAAATCCGGATGACGGAATGTTTTATTACACCAGCAAACCCAGCGATTCTCTTGTAGAAAATATGGTTGTTACTACAGACTCATTAGGACGAACTTCCGCATCTTTTACTCCCGAGGAAGGCGGCACATATAAAGTAATCGGGAAGGTAACTGACAAGAATGGGAATCAAAACATCAGCGGCAGTTTTTTATGGGTGTCTGGTTTTGGTTTTTCAACAGCAAGAGAGAATAATGACCGTATCATCCTGGTTACAGACAGGCGTGATTATCTGGTTGGCGAAAATATGTCTGTCTTTGTTGCCTCTCCTTATGCCTCTGAATCTGCAAAAACACTTCTGACTGCGGAAAGGGGAAGTGTTCTGGATTATAAAATTGTTGACACTAATGAGTCGTCGAACAATTTTACCATGTCTGTGCCTGCAAAATACACACCGAACGCCTTTATAGGAGCAGTTTTAGTAAGAGGCGGCAACAGGATCAAAAAACCGGCAGAATTTAAAATGGGCTATACTGAGATAAAGGTAACCGATAAAAAACAGCAAATTGATGTTCGCATAACAACAGACAAGAAAAAATATAAACCAAAGGAGACGCTTCATGCGACTATCGAAACTAAAGACTTATTGGGTCACCCCATCTCTACCGAATTAGCTGTTGGTTTGGTCGATAAAGCCGTATGGGATTTATCGAATGTTGAACTGCCTGATATTTATAAAACCTTTTATCAACCCAGAAATCTTGAGGTTTCCACTTCTCAGCTTCTTACAATTTCTATTGACCGGATCAATGCCAATACAAATCTTGGGGCAAAAGGGGGTAGCGGGGGCGGAGGCGGAGGCGGTTTTGATACCGCCAGAAGTAATTTTCCGGACACAGCTTATTGGAATCCCACTCTTAAAACGAATAATGAGGGGAGGGCAGAAGTTGAAATTCCTCTTCCTGACAACCTCACCACATGGAGATTAGCAGCGATTGCTGCCTCAGAAGAAGCAGCTTTCGGCTCAAAAGTATCTGAAGTTACAGTAAGCCGTGATGTGTTGATCAGGCCTTTTCTACCCAGGTTTCTGTCAGTAGGAGACGAGGCAAAACTGGGAGCAATTATTGTCAATACAAGCGGTGAAGAACAAACTCTGACGGCAAAAATTGAAAGTGACGGTTTACAAATTGCTGACGATAAATCAAAACAGTTAATTTTAGCTGATGGAGCCCAGGCAAAACTGACTTGGACCACTTTGACAAACAACGCTGTTTTAGCCAAAATCAAATTAACGATTGAGAGTGCGGATAAGAAAACTAAAGACGCGCTCGATTTGATTTTGCCGATCAAGTCTTATAGCGTACCTGAAGTCGTCGCAACCTCGGGCCAGGCAAAAGATACCGCATCTGAAAAAATCGTATTGCCAAAAGAATTAGACAAAACACAAGGCACAGCAAGTGTAAGTATTTCATCTTCACTTGGAAGCGATAGTATAAACGCACTTCCTTACCTTTTTACTTATCCTTATTACTGCACGGAACAGATAACAAGCAGGTTTATGCCTGCCATTTTTGTTCACAGGATTTTACAAAATGCGAAAATTGATAAAAGCGGTTCAATTGATACAAATCAGCTTGCTGATGTAATAAATGATGGTATGCAACGGCTAAATAACCAACAGCATGCAGACGGAGGATGGGGGTGGTGGACTGAATACGAAAGCAATCCTTTCCTGACAGCATATGCACTTCAAGCTCTTTCTGAAGCTAAAAAAGACGGGTTTACCGTAGCTGAGCAGACCTTAGCAAAAGCGCAAGGTTATTTGGAGGGTCAATTGTCCAAAGGCGGAAAAGAATTATCGCTTGATATTCAAGCGTATATTCTCTATGTTTTACGACGAAATAATTCTAATTTGTCCTCATATTCTGCAAATCTTTATGACCGTCGTTTTGAACTTTCACTTGAGGGGAGAGCATATCTGGCTATAGCAATGAAGGATATTTCAGGGGGAGGTAAGGAAAAGAAAATTTATGATGAGTTGATAAGTCTTGCCAGGAAGACAGCGACCACAACTCACTGGGAAGAACAAAACAGAGATTATCGTTTCATGGGCAGCAATACCACTACCACCGCCAGCATGCTCGAAGCAATTACCTTATTTGATAATAAGAGTCCCTTAATACCGGAAATAGTCAGATATCTTATGTCTGTAAGAGTCGATAATCATTGGGTCACAACCCGTGACACTGCAGCAGTTATCAAAGCCATTTCCTCCCAACTTCTAAATTATGGAGACCAGAAGGTTAACGAAGATTACAGGCTGGAGTTAAATGGAAAAACTCTAAAGGAAGGCAAGTTTACCAAAGATGATTTATTAAAACTTCAAGAGTATGTAATTTCAATTTCCGACTTTAATATCGGAGGGGAAAATATCCTTCGGATCAGCAAAAGCGGAGAAGGAAACCTCTATTACAACGTCAATCTGAAGTATTTTTTACCATTCTCAGAAATTAACCCGTTGGAACAGGGAATAGTTGTGGTAAGAGAGTTTGTGGATGGTAAAGGAAATATACTGCCGAATGACACCATCAAGGAAAATACTGAAGTTTGGGTGCGCCTGATAATTGTCGCTCCTGAAGAACGGCATTTTGTGGTAATAGAAGATACGCTTCCAGCCGGACTTGAATCAGTAAATGAAAGTCTGAAAAATGTCAGTATTTTAAATAAGGAAAGACCAACTTTGAAGGAAAAAGGTAATCAACTTCTTTATTTTGAACATAAAGAATATCATGATGATCGAACGACATTATTTGCTGACTTCTTACCTGCCGGTGTTTACGAAGTCAGTTATCGTGTCAGAGCTACAACTCCAGGGCGTTACCACCATCCACCAGCCCAAGCGTATCAGATGTATTCTCCTGATGTTTCAGGGCATTCCGCAGGCGGTTGGCTGGAGGTGAAGTAACCAGCAATAAATTTTATGATCGATTTGGGAATCTTTTTTGCTGCAGGGCTTCATCAATCAAAAAAACCTGATTACTTCGAAGAAGAGGCATGGTGTCATCCGAGAAAAAACCATAGGATGTCACTTCTTGACTCGGAGTAAATTCGCCTCCAATTAATACCCCGATATAACACATATCGAGCCGTGCGCTTTCACGATCCGTGCGGACTTTAAGTGATTTGTCGACACTGACGACAAGACCCGACTCTTCTTTTATTTCCCGCTCGAGCGCTTCAGCGGGGTGTTCGCCGGATTTTAAATATCCGCCCGGCAGACTCCAGGAGTGCTGTCTGTAAGTATGCATAAAAAGTAATACCTCGTTTTTTTCATTTAAAATAATGCCTGTAACTCCGATTAAAAATTGATTTTGAAATAAACGCATGACAGACAACTGAACACCTTTGGGGAGGTTCAACCATTTCCATACTTTTGCCAAAAATGATTTCACAAAGCGTTTTTATCCTGGGGTTCAATAACAGTGGTATTATTTTTAAGTCTTTCGTTTTCTAACTCCAGTTGGTGAATTTGTTTGGTCAAACCAACATTTTCACTTTTACCCTGTTTGATTTTATTATCTTTTCCGTGCATGGTGAAGGCGGTAAAAATTGAATTGAAAATGAATATGAGATACGCCAAACCGAGTCCCGTCAGAAGAGATCCGATGATAATATAAAAAAGCGGAATATCAGAAAACACATACGTTCCGAGGTGCAGCGTTACCAACGTTAAATTGTTTTGTGCCAGATACACCATGACTGCGCCGGCAACTAAAAATAGGATAAGTATAAGCATTTCCCACAGTATATACGTTTAATTGATATTTGACAAGTACTACAATTAATTGTAGTATATGAAGTATGACAATAATTAAAAAACAACGCATTACCTTATTCATAAATTCCTCTCTTGCGAAACAGGCTAAGGCTCAGGCAGTGGTTGAAGAAATAAGTTTGACGAATCTGGTGGAAAAATCTTTAATCAGATATTTACCCAAAGAAACAGTAATTAAAAAAGCCGTAATCAAAATTGATATTGATTCTTAAACTCAAATCAACACAGGCGGATTATTAATAAACCGTACTAATTTATTAAAAAAGGAGGTGGAATAATTTATGAATTCACAAACTCAGGAGGAAATTACTTCTGTTGAAAACACTATGCCTTCACAGGTTGTGAGAAAAACTACGACAAAAATTGATCCTTTGATAAAGGAAGAAGCCCCGCAGAAAGTTTTTGATAAAAAAAAGAAAATCTTTAGGATAAATCAAATCATATGGTACATCTTGGGATTTGTTGAGGTTTTACTAGCGTTTAGAGTATTGCTCAAGGCAATGGGGGCAAATCCAAACAGCGGTTTTACCGGTTTTATATATTCGCTTACCGGACCGTTAGCACTTCCTTTCAGAGGAATTATAGGAGAGAGTATGAACGGAAGTTCTCTAATTGAATGGTCCAGTGTCTTTGCGGTGGTAGTCTATCTCGTTATTGCAGGAGGTCTAGTTTATCTCTTGGATCTTGTTAATCCCATATCTCAAGAGGAAGTAACTGCAGTATAACCGAAATTATTTAAAAATCATTAAATCAAGAAAAGAGGTGAAAACATATGAGTTTTTCATTTACAACTCTTGATCCGTTAATGTCATTGATAATCGGGGTACTTATCCTTATTTTTCCAAGATTTCTGAACTACTTTATAGCGTTTTACCTTATCATTAAGGGAATCATAGGTCTTGGTATAATCGGATAAAATCATCAAAATTTTTTTTGGCTTCATCGTCGCTAGATTGCTCCGGTGGAGATTTCATGAGGTATGCGGACGGTGCGCTTAACGCTCCTCCGATTTTATGATCAAGAGCCAGTTTACAACAGCGTATGGCATCGACTACGACCCCTGCCGAGTTGGGTGAGTCTTCAACAGACAGTCTGACTTCCAGATTCATCGGTACGTCACCAAAATGCCTGCCTTCCATTCTGATGTAGGCGACTTTATTGTCATGCATGAAAGGCACATAATCACTAGGCCCGATATGGACGTTTTCCGGGTCAAATGATTCCCCGCGCCTGACGATTTGAGAGGTGACTGATCTGGTTTTGGAAAGCTTTTTAGAAGCAAGCCGTTCCCTTTCCAGCATATTCTGAAAATCAGTATTGCCGCCTATATTGAGCTGGTATGTCCGGTCCAGAGGCATTCCGCGGTCCATAAAAAGATTGGTTAAAGTCCGATGAACTATAGTTGCACCGATCTGAGATTTGATATCATCTCCGATGACGGGAATTCCAAGTCTTTTGAATTTTTTCGACCATTTCTTATCACTGGCAATAAATACCGGTATGCAGTTTATTAGAGCAGTATGAGTTTCCAGGCAGATATTTGTCCAATACTCCGTGGCCAATTGGCTTCCGACCGGCAGATAATTGATCAGTATTTCAGCCTGAGATTTTCTGATGATTTCTTTGGGGTTTGGGATTTTCTGCTTACTTGGTTTTATTACATCCTTAAGATATTTTCCTATGCCATCATATACTTGGGCGTTTTGCACAATCACCCCGGTTTTTTTCACCTGTGAGAAGATTTTGGTATTATTGGGAGGAGTTATAATTGCTTCAGATAAATCTTTACCGACTTTATTTTCATCTACATCAAATGCCGCTACCACTTCGATATCAGATATTTTATATCCTCCGATGGTATTATTGATTAAACCGATAATTTTTTTACCTGAATTGTAATTATGGTAATATTCAATGCCTTGGATGAGCGATGAAGCGCAATTGCCGACTCCAACAACCGCAACCTTAATTTTCTTCATAAGAAATTAGATTATATCATAATAAAATTACCTTTTTAGGGGGGGGTCTTCGATAAAGACAGTGGGTAGAAAATCGATCTCCGGCTTGTTTTAAAGACGAATTCCCAATACAAAAGTAGTAGGACATCAT
>Ga0155332_137_pt2 | contig 25306 bp, 21 predicted proteins | sample RifCSPhighO2_02_FD_106300 | JGI IMG/M metagenome (GOLD analysis project Ga0155332, IMG submission 106300) | Candidatus Gottesmanbacteria bacterium RIFCSPHIGHO2_02_FULL_40_13 | reverse complement strand
CTATCCTGGGGCTGGAGAAGGTCCCAAGGGTCCGGCTGTTCGCCGGTTAAAAGGGTACGCGAGCTGGGTTCAGAACGTAGATTTGTACTGCGTTAAACAGCAGTAATGCTGTTTTAGTATTAGCTATATCGGTGAAACCTAATTTCGTTTCCGAACGCGATTATGGTAATACCGAGGGAAGCTTTCCAATCGAGGGTATTTTTCATATACTAAAAATATGACGAAGCGACAAAATGAATTAATTGTTGGAAAACTGTTAGGTAACGGAAGTTTAGAGGATCGTGGAAATGCTAATTCTCGATTACAAATAAGACACTCGATAAATCAAAAAGAATATGTTGATTGGTGTTATAGACAACTAAAAGAGTTTACTTGTTCAAATCCAAAACAACATAAAGAGCCTTATTACTTTCGTACGAAAAGCTTACCTCTTTTTTCTCGTTTGAGAAAAATCTGGTACAACAACAAAAAGAAAATTTTACCTATAAATTTAAATCTATCGCCTTTTAGTCTTGCAATTTGGTATATGGATGACGGTTATTATGATCGAATAAGAAAATCTATTTGGATTTGTACTCATTGTTTTAATATGGGTGATTTAACTTTTCTGCAGAATCTGCTTTTTCGAATGAAGATTCATACAGGAAAAGTGAAAGATCGTACTCATTATAAACTAAGAGTTATATCGAAAGATACCAAAGAATTTATTCGGTTAGTAAGACCGTATATTGTACCTTCGTTACTGTATAAAATTGGAATAGCCCCGTAGAGACTATACGCTAACTCCGTTTACAGGCGGATGAAGATATAGTCCATGCCACTAGAAATAGTTGGAAAAACATGCGTAAGACAGTTCGGTCTCTATCCTGTGCAAGCGTTGGATACTTGAGGAGGTCTCTTGCTAGTACGAGAGGACTGCGAGGGGGGAATCACTGGTGTGCCAGTTGTGGAAGTTTACTTCTGCAGCATGCTGGATAGCTACATTTCCTTGGGATAAGCGCTGAAAGCATCTTAAGCGCCAAGCCCTCTCCAAGATAAGGTATCCTTTTTAGACCCCTTGTAGAATACAAGGTTGATAGGCGGAAAGTGTACGCCCCGTAAGGGGTTTAGCTCATCCGTACTAATCGGTCGAGAGTAAATTTTAAGGCTAACCACGTCATACGTGGTTTAAAGATCGTATAAAGTTCTGTTCACTTTTCAAGGAGCAATATGTTTTAAGGCGGAGCCTTTCGGTCTCTGGAGCGGTGTGGCACTACTTCTCTTGCCTGCGCAAGCAGGTTCCATTCCGAACAGAATCGTAAAACACGCCAGCGCCGACGATAATTACGCCGCAAGGCATAGTGAAAATAGGTCGAGGCCGGAGGACTCCGTCTTAAAACTTTTATTGTATTTAGCGTTAATTAATGCTAAAATAAAAAAATCAAACCAAGAAAGGCGGTAGAATGCTAAGTGACAAAAAAACAAACGACAGACATTAAAAAACCCTCAAAAGCAAAAACTTCCACCGACGCCAAGGTCTTAGCGGACAAGCCGACGGGCAGGCAAAAAACAAAATCCCCTAAAACGACATCTATTCTTAAGGATCAAACACCTCTCAATCCAACTTATAAAGAACCTCAAACTATGGACGAGCTTCTTTCCCAGTCGGGAGAGATTGATTTCGGAGTGAAAAAGGGCGATACGATAGAGGGATCTTTAATCTCCGCCTCGTCAAAAGAAATACTGTTTGATATTGGCAAAAAAAGTTACGGAATTGTGGCCGAATGGGAATTGGATCAAATCAAAGATTATATCAACAATCTTCAGCCCGGAGAAAAGGTTACAGGCCATGTTATTTCACCGGAAAACGATAACGGTTATATTGTTATTTCTCTTCGCCGGGCTAATGTTGAAAATCGCTGGACAGTACTTATTCAGTCAAAAGAGACAGGCACAGATTTGGAAGTTACAGGGTTGGAGTCTGCTAAAGGTGGAATATTGGTTGATTGGCAGGGACTGCGGGGTTTTATTCCTTCAACACAGCTGGAAAGCGGCCATACTGGCTCTCCGGCATCTCTATTTGGCAAAAAAATTACTGTTAAAGTGATTGAGGTCGATCATGCTTCAAACAGGTTGGTATTCTCTCAGAAAGCTGCAGCGTTTGGAGTAACTCCTTCCATGCAGAAAAAGATGCTTGATAAAGTGAAACCTGATGATGAATTAAAAGGAGTAATTTCAGGCATTGCTCCATTTGGAGTTTTTGTGGATATTGAAGGTCTGGAGGGGTTGGTTCATATCTCTGAAATTGCCTGGGAAAAAGTGGAAAATTTAAACAATCTCTACAAGGTCGGAGATAAAGTGGATATTCTTATTTTGGATGTTAACCGCCAGGAAGGTAAACTTAATTTATCCATAAAAAGACTGACTCCTGATCCCTGGAAAAATATTTTAGACAGATACCCTTTGGAATCAATTATATCAGGTAAGACTGTCAGGACAGCCCCTTACGGAATATTTGTGCAGATTGAGCCCGGTATAGAAGGCCTTCTTCATATCAGTAAAATTACTGCCGGTGAAGAACCGAAGGTTGGCAGTAAAATCAACTGTATCATCGAAAATATCGATACGGTACGGCGCAAAATTTCCCTGACGCTAGTTCCCAAAGAGAAACCGGTAGGATACCGTTGAAATGTTACAATCCTCCAATGTAACAATGTTTCAGAAAAAGATACTATTTGATTCTCCATTGAATAATTGTAAAATTGGAACATTGTAAAATTCATCTATGAAATCCCACTCTTCTTTTGTCTGTCAGCAGTGCGGCTATAAAAGCCCTTCATTTTTGGGGAAATGTCCGGAATGCGGCAGTTGGAACAGTATGGTGGAAACTGTGGAAAAAGAGGACAGTCCGGCTTGGAGTAAGAAAAATAAACGCGACAAGAAATCCAATAACCAGGCAGTCAAACTGACAAGCGTGCTGACGACAAAAGTGAACAGAGTTTCCACAGGAATTAAGGAGGTTGATCAGGTATTAGGAGGAGGTTTGGTTCCAGGATCTCTAATTCTTCTGGCCGGCGACCCGGGGATTGGCAAGTCAACTTTAACATTGCAATTGATAGCTTATATCGAAGGGTTGTACGTCTCCGGCGAAGAATCGGCTGCCCAGATTAAACTTCGCGCCCAAAGGTTAAAACTAAAAACAGAAAAAATCCTGATTTTATCAGAGACCAATGTCGAATCCATGTTGGAGGAAGCCATTTCCAACAAAAACAACATAAATCTTCTGATTATCGATTCAATCCAGACATTATGGAGTGAGGAACTGTCAGGCGCGCCAGGAGCTATAGGACAGGTAAGGGAATCTACCCTGAAACTGATGGATTTTGCCAAAAAAGAGCATATAGCAGTAATCTTAATAGGTCATGTGACAAAAGAGGGGACCATAGCCGGTCCTAAAACATTAGAACATATTGTCGACACTGTTTTGTATCTGGAAGGGGAGCGGTTCCAAACATTAAGACTTTTAAGGACATCCAAAAACAGATTCGGCCCTGTTGATGAGGTAGGAGTTTTTTCTATGGAAGAAACGGGGATGAGAGAAGTGGACAATCCTTCGGAGTTATTTTTGGGGAAATCTAACGATCCAGGATCGCAAAGCAATAACGATCCAGGATCGGTAATTATAGCAACACTGGAAGGATCAAGACCGTTACTCGTTGAAGTGCAGGCTTTGACTGTTTCCACCCAGATTCCTATTCCAAGGCGTGTTGGTAATGGGATCAATAATAATCGTTTACAAATGCTGGTTGCCATTATCCAAAAACACCTCAGACTGCCATTGGGAAATTTCGATATTTTTGTCAATGTGGCGTCAGGGATCAAAGTTTTTGAGCCGGCGGCAGATCTGGGGATTTGCCTGGCCATCATTTCTTCGTTTAAAAATAAATCACTTTCTCCCAAAACCGTCGCGATAGGGGAAGTAGGTTTGTTAGGTGAGATTAGAAACGTGATTGGACTTGATAGGAGAATTAAAGAAGCCCGCAAACTAGGCTTTACAAATATTCTCAGTCCAAAAACTTATAGCAGCCTAACCAAAACAGTAAATACTCTATTTTGATTTTCTAAACCGTCTGCACCTTAAATAATTAACTCTTTCTACACCTTTCGCACTTGATACTGCTACGGGATGTCAAACGTCCCAGCCACGTTTGACTGTGGCGGGCATAACCTGCCTGTCTACCTGCGCAGACAGGCCTGCCTGCGCAGGCAGGCGTAGACAGGCTCCTTCTAGACTGATTTAACAACATTTTTCTGATGAAAAAGTTGCAAAATCGAGTAAGAAGGGTATATATAAGGACAACTTATGTAGTCAGTTTTCTTTCACCCTTATCTGCATATCCTCCACCTGACTATAGAATTTGAAATTTGAAATCAGATAGTCAAATAAGAGTTTTTCCTTTGTGTACCCTAAATCTTGGGCACTTCTTTTATCATCATTTACACCTATTTGAAGCACTACTGCCTTCACTTTATCATTTTCCAATGAATTAATAATTTCTTTCTGGTCATTAAGCGTTAGAATCCCTTTGGTTGTGCCTACGATTTTTCCCGGCACATCTCTTTCAGAGGCAAAGTATAAAAGAGATGCGTAGGGAAAGATAAAGATGTTATCGTTTTGAAGGGTTAACTGCCGGATTTGCGGAACAAGGGTATTTATTATGACGGCATTTTTAGCATCCGTAAACAGATTATCGTTGCGGATCCTTACTTTCTGCGTCTGTTTAAAGTATGGAGCTTCAAAAGCATAATAATTCCTGAAAACCAGCCTGTGGATTCCGAGTATGTAAATTAACAGAACAGATATGCATATGATGACAAACGGAATCCTTTTTTTCCATTTATTCGTTTCGGAAAGGATCACAGCAGAAAGAGGGAAAACCACAGGAAAAACAAAGGTAAAATGCAGAATATCGGCTATAGGGTAAATGCCTGCAATAAAATACAAAAATGAAGAAATAAGATAGAACAGAAATACTTTGTTTTTTTTGTTATATATAAATACAGATGATATAAACATCACAACAGGAAACCAGTAAAGCATTTTTTTTGCCAGAAAAGAAAGGGAAAATAAACTCCCCGGTTCGAATACAGGATATGGAGTGAATATATATTCCCTTTTTGCAAAGGGTAGAGCAGATGTAACAATATTATTAAAAGCAAAAGATCCGGTTCCGAAAAACAAACTATATAAAATTCCCGGAAGTAAACCAATAAGTAATCCGACCACTAAAATGCCAAATTTAGCCATTCTTCTGCTGTTTAAGTTATATACAGCCAATAATGCCGTAATTACCGCTACCGCTCCAAACGTCTGTTTGAATAAAAGCGATAATCCTGCATAGAGACCGATATATAAGTATGACGGTTGTTTTTTTGATGCCTCATAAATTTCCAGAAGAAAAAATAACAGGTTAAACCACGAAAACCAGATAATATTGCTTTGTGGAATTCCCCAAACTATGAAAAGGATAACGGGTATTAAAGCATATTTTCTATTTGTAAATTTTGAACTTAATTTATATAAAAGAACACTTATTAATGCTCCGATGAATACGATGATCAGCCTTCCGGCAGCAATACCCGTACCAAAGACCTTAAAAATGCTTGCAAGCAAAAGAAAAATACCCGGAGGATAAGTAGCTAATATATCCTTATAAAGGATTTTTCCGCGGTTTATAAGATCAGCAATATACAAAATAAAACCTTCGTCATGTACCGTAACTCCCCGGTTGTTAAAGGGAAGGAATGCGATAAAACTCAGAATAAAAATAAATAATGCAAGGTTATTATTCCGTTTGGCAGAATTGGGTCCAGTTTTGAATTTCCACATTTGAATTTTGAACACACATATCATATCCTTTTTTTGGAGCTTTTTCCATCAACACCGTTATCCACATCGTAGGTGGATAATTTTTTGGGCTGTCGCAACAGTCTATAGTTCATTATAATTACTATAGGTATTAATATTATAAAGGTCATTAGAACTATAGGGTATTGACAAGTGGGTTTGCACGTGCTAACCTTTTTTAAATTAAGCAAAATTATGATTAAAGATCTGTTTCAAAAGCTGTTTGCGCCGAAAAGGAAAGCTAACGTCAAAAGGGATTACGAGTGGGAGAAATTCCAGGCAGTAGCCAAAGACCAGTTCAGAAGACTGAAAGATAAAGGACTAAGCATTCCTGTAGTGACACTTTGAGTTTAAAGCGGGTTACGACTACGATAAAAAAAAAGAGCATCACTATCGCTAGCGGGTTACGACTACGATTAGTAATGCTCTTTTATATTATGGTAGTGACCACTTTTAGAGAGCAGAAGTGGTCAATGCCTTACACATCTTTAACACAGTTTCCCAGTCCAGTCAAATATTTATTCGTGCGGGAAAAACATCAAACTCTCTGTCATAATAAGAAAATTCATCAACACTAATATAGTGTTTATATTTATTTTTATCCACTACCTATAGAGAGCTACCGTTTTGCTGAATTTGATCCTAAAAACGAATCTTTTTATATTGAAAATCGTAGGTTACGGCGGTAAAGCTTGACAAACCATAACCGCGATGATAGAATGGCGCGTCAGAATACATCTGCCTATGAATTATTCAGGCAAAAAAATAATTTTAAGCGTATTTTCTTTAATAACTCTGGTTTATGCCCAGCTTAGCTGGGTCGGCCAGAGTTTTTTCATGCCAAAGGTCAGATCAGCAATCTAATTTTTGGATGGGGGATCAGATGTTGGGCAGGCGTCTGATCTCCCTTTCAAGAGTTTGATTCGGAGCTTCGAGGATTATTTTCAGAATAAAATTTTTACTTTGTATATTTTGGTATTGCCGCTTTGAAAAACAATATCTCCAACACTGGCGATGCCTGTTTCATTCAAATTTGGGTATTTATCCTTTTCTAACGTTCCAACAAATATATAAGCGACAGAGTATTTCCGAAGTATATTTTTGACTGCATTAATATCTTTACTTTCGTAAATCACTGCCACCTCCGGAATACGTTTGCCTGCTTCATCATAACTGCCGCGCCAAAGCCATTCATGTACCGGCCATCCGATAATCGTCGGCAGACCTGTATTGGCAGAAACTCTGGCATAATCGGTATAGGACTCACCGTTAGCTTCCGCAATTACCGGCTGGCTGTTGCACTCACGCGGGGTGGAATTATTACAGTTGATGTTATTTCTAAGCCAAATAATGGCATTGTAGTCATCAGGGTACTGGTTTTTCAGCCACTTTAACCCGTCCAATCCGGAATAAACTTTAAGATTGCCAAAGTATGAATTGACGGCAAAGTTGGGATAAATAGCCACCAGAAATATGGTAATAATACTCATGATGGTAAAAATGATTTTAATGACGCTTCTGTCAACAGAAGTTTTTATCCTGTAAATAATATAGATTGTGGCAAGGCCAAGCATCATGAAAGCCTGATAACCCAGCTTAAACATCGTGTTTGCACGGTAATGTGCCGGGTAAATATCCTTCAGATAAAAAAATTCAGGAAATATCAAAAGGAGAGTTGAGATTATTATCATGAGGAGAACGAATGAATCTGCAACTGTCAGCTGATGGAAAAGTTTCAGAGGTTTAAGAAGGCTTAACCCTATTTTTTTAAAGTGAGTAATTAATCCTGCAGCGAGTTTTTTATTTTCAGAAGTTTTATTATTCCGGTTTAACATTTTCGGTACCAGGATAAAAATAAGGAAGCTGGCGACATGAAAATAGAAAAATCCCCAAAGTATTGTCAGCATATAAAGAGGCGACTTCTGACACTTGTCGACTTCAAAAAGAAGGGGGCCTATTTTTTTAATATCAAGAAGCGTTTTTGGTGCACACAAAACCCCGATTCCCGAAGCAAACGGTTTAAAATTCAGCGAAAAAGGAAGACTTGCCAAAAGAAAAAAGAATAATAAAAACAATGATCCGGAAAAAGTGCGGTATAGGGAATCATAAAACGAGGTCTGGTTTTCCCTGAATTTAGCGGAAAAATTTAAGTATAAAAAGACCATGCCTGAAAGAATCAGGTAAATAAGTCCGTCCCAGGCATTTGTCATGTACATTGCAGCCAAAAGCACGCCCAGAAATAGAAGTTTACCTAAAGGCAAAAAAGTGTGATTTTCAAAATCCGTGGCAAATTTAAATCTTCCCCCGATTGTTGGTGTTTCGTCTTGAGAATTGATTTTAGTTTGGAAAGCCTTATTTTTATCAATAATAAAGGAGAGAAGTAAGGCCAGGGTAAGAAATACCAAAGGGATATCTGAAACGTGGCCGTGGAGGTCGGATACCACAAATGAGTAGGCAGGAAATTCATGGATGGTAAAGGGGATAAAGCGGGTAGCGTTGGGATACCAGTACCTATCCGGGTGATATCCAAACGAAAGCTTCCAGGGAGGGACTGGGGTTTCGTTGGGATAGCCGGTAGTGAATGAGTACAACGTATGCAGATTTCCTCCCAGAGAAACGATGTACCCGGTCATTAACCCGATGGCAAGCAACTTTATCCATTTGCCAAGACCTATTTTATTTTTCAGCAGTTCATAAGAGCCCTTCATATTTTCCCAGTTGAAAAAGTGAACTAAATTGATGCCTAAACTCATGGAAAGAGTGAAAGTGAAAGCAAAAAGGGTGGCGATCATAAGATTGTAGGTGACGGCAGGATCGATTCCCGAAAGTTTAGTAAGAAAAGCCGTCATATAGTGGCCGAAATAATAATAGTTGATGAAATATCCGCCCGAATAATCAGGTGATTTAGTAAGCCACATATCGAGAGGCGGGAAATAGCTGGTTTTCAGGATAGAATTGACAAAGCCAAAATCCATAAATTTTTCCAGGCCGTGGATCGTGGGTTCATGAGCTTTGACATAGGACCAGACGCCAAGGCCAATGAGGAAGATTATTTCTTCAAAGATAAAAAGACCCAGGTGCAAACTTTTGAATTTACCTTTTTTCAGATCCTCTTTATAAAACCACAAACTGATAAAAAGAGCACAGAGGAGATAAATAATGAGGGTAATTTTGGCAAAAGGAAGAAGTCCTAAACTTGATAATAGCCAGATCAGATATGATGAGATGACGATGCCGATAACTTTGGCAAAAAGGTAGCCCCGGTCAATAAAGCGGGAAAAAAACCTGTTGGAAGCGGGAAAAAAAATCAGCCCGAAAACAAAAATAACCAGCCACCAAATGAAAACTGATGTGACGTCTGACATAAAATAAGTATCAAGTATTAAGTAGTAAGTATCAAGTATTTATTAAATCAAGATTATTATAAGTCTTTTTGTATTTCTTGAGAAGCGTCTGTTTGAAGCCAAACAGTCGTGATATAATTGCGCCTGTGATGAAAAGAAGGATTAAGATAGGCTTGGATTTTGATGGAGTAGTGGCATACAATCCTTTTCGGGTTGCCCGGCCGATTGTGGCATTTGTCAAAAGTAAACTGTTCGGAGTTAAAAAATTGAAGTTTTGGTATCCGCAGAAACGCTGGCAACAGATTTTTTGGGTTATTATTCATGAATCCAGTATCTTTCCGGCAAACGGAGTAGAATTATTAAAAAAATTGGTTAGAGAAGAAAAAATTGAAGCACATTTAATAACCGCAAGATATAGTTTCCTTGATAATCACCTATATAACTGGCTTGATAAATACAAAATAAGAAAATTATTTAAGACAATCAATATGAATAAGCAAGATGAACAGCCGCATTTGTTTAAAGAAAAGCTCATTGATAGGTACAAATTAGATTATTATATCGAAGACAATTTGGACATCGTCAAACATCTTGTCCAAAAAAATAAAAAAAATATATATTGGATCTATAATCTTTTGGATAGATCATATCCCTACCCTAAAAAATATCCTTATCTTCAAAAAGCCTTGATAGATATACAGAAAAGTATAGATTTAAGATGAGAGTTTTCACAACTCTAACATACTATCATCCGAACATCTCCGGTTTATCCTTACATGCGCAGATGATATCAGAGGCTCTAGTACAAAAAGGTTACGATGTAACTATTCTGTGCATGCGCCATAAAAAGCAATTACCTCCTCAAGAGGTTATAAACGGGGTCAAAATTCAAAGGGCGAAGCCTTTACTTAGGATTAGTAAGGGATTTTTGTCATGGGATTATATTAATAAGTGCCTTTCCTTAGTGAAAAATACAGACGTTGTCATTATTCATCTTCCTCAAGTTGAAGGTATTTTTTCAGTACTTTATGCAAAATTATTCGGAAAACGGGTATTAATTTTTTATCATTGTGATGTTATATTGCCGAAGGGGATAATAAACAAATTGATAGAAAAATTACTCTACTTCTCCAATTATCTCTGTTTGAAATACGCAGACACAATTTTACATTCGACTAAAGATTTTGCAGAGCATTCCCGACTGCTGCAGATTTTTCATGAAAAAATTGAATTTACGTATCCGCCTATCAAAGACTACAAAGCCTATAATCGAATAAAAAAACTACTCATCATGAAAACACGCTCTAAATATTGTTATAGGATTGGAATTGTAGCAAGAATCGCAGCTGATAAGGGATTTGAATATTTGTTGGAAGCAATTCCTTTACTTCAAAAAAAGTTAAAGAAAAAGTTTATGATCTTTATAGCCGGACCGCCTGAGCCTGTGGGGGAGGAAGATTATAAAAAGAAGATAATTGCAATGATGGATAAGTATAAAGACCATTTATTCTTTCTTGGTATGATCAAAGAGGAAGATATGGGATCATTATTGGCTATTTTGGATGTGTTAGTTGTACCATCTATTAATTCGACAGAGTCTTTTGGTACAGTTCAGGTGGAAGCGATGATGCAGGGGACCCCAATAGTCGTCAATGATCTTCCAGGAATGAGAATACCCGTAAGAAGAACCGGGATGGGACTCATTGTACCGATAAAAAATAAAGAAAAACTTACTGAAGCAATTGTTGAAATACTTAATGAAAAAAATAAATATAAAATTGATATTAATAAAATAAAACAGGAATTTTTATTTGCCAATACTTTAAAAACCTATGAAAAAATCATCAAAAATGCATAATACGCAATATTACCTCAAAGAATATCTGAAAGAGAGACCGTTGTTTTTATCTCTAACCCGGTCTTGTGAATCGCCTTTGTATCAAAAATATTTACCTCTTCAAAAGCCAGTTCTTGATCTTGGGTGCGGAGATGGATTTTTTGCCAAAGTCACGTTCGCTCAACAAATAGATATCGGATTGGATATGGTTGACAGCAGATTAAAAGAAAACAAATATAACAGCTACAAAAAAATTGTTACCTATGACGGTAAAAGAATACCATATCCTGACAACTATTTTGCAACTGTTGTTTCCAATTGTGTACTTGAACATATTCCCGATATTGATCAAACTCTTTCAGAAATATACAGGGTTTTAAAAAAAGGAGGATTATTTCTTACCACAGTGATGTCTGCTCCTTGGGAAGAATATTTATTCGGCAATATTTTCTTGGGTGATATATATAAGAAATGGATGAGAAAAAAACAGGAACATCATACAATATTAAAAGAAAGACAATGGAAAAATAAATTTAAGAAACATACATTTAGAATAATTGATGAAAGTGGTTATATTGACAAAACTGCTGCCCGTTGGATAGATTGTCTCCATTATGCGTGTATACCTAATCTGGTAACTTATATACTTATGCGTAGGTGGGTTTTATGGCCGATGTTAAACAGATTTATCCCGACAGAATATTTCGCAAATCTTTTGGATAAACAAGTGAGCTCTACAGAAAGTGCATGTATATTTTTCGTTTTAAGAAAATAGAAAAATGAAGAAAAAAGTTCTCCTCTTTTTATTATTAGGCCTCTTTATAACTAGTATCCGTGTATATAAACTATATGATATTCCAGGGGAATGGTTCGGTGACATATCCAATGTACATGAATATGTTGAACAAATATTGCGCGGTGAATGGCCGTTTTATTTCTTTCAAAGTCCTGGCCCTCTTTATCACTATCTGATTGCTCCTATTGCCATAATAATCAGAAATGAAGGGTATTTGAAGTATAAGATAGCGTCTGTATTAGTAAGTTTAGCGGGTATATTTAGCCTATACATATTTACAAAAGAGGTTTCTGATAAAAAAACAGCCATAATTTCATCTTTAATTATGAGTTTTTCCTTTTGGTACTTGATATGGAGTAGAATTGGAAATTCGCAGATTGTAATACCGCAATTAACAGCTTTGATGAGTTTTTTCCTCGTGAAATTTTTGAAGAATCAAAAATTTATATATTTATTTTTTGGAACTGCAGTATCTTCATTGGGCTTATATGCTTACCCCCAGACATATATATTTCCTGCGGTTTATTTACTTTCTGTTCTATTACTTTTAGGCATAAAGAAAAAAATAAAATGTAATTATAAGAACATATTCTTCATACTCGTATTTCAATTACTTTTTTCTTTACCATTTTTTATGATCATCACGAAACAGATTGATAATTTCGGACCGTCAGGATATATAGGACAAAAAGTTTTCCCTTTAAAAAATATGTCATTAATTCAATTGATCAAAAAAACTGCTCTCAATTATGAAAAGACTCTCTTAATGCTTCATGTTAAAGGACATGACTCATTTCGTGTAAATGTACCCAATCATCCTCAGCTTGACAGGATAAGCGGCATCATGTTTTTTATCGGGGTTCTATATTTCCTGTCAAAAAGAAAAATAACATGGTTAATTTATCTTATTATTTTGTTATTTATTTTACCGATTCCATCCATATTACCCGCAATTCCCGATGGAGAAATTCCAAATAACGGAAGAACTATAGCCTTGACGGCCATAGTCTATATTTTTGTAGGAGCAGGTGCGGTATTTTCTAATAATCTCATAAATAAGGTATCTAAAAATAAATTATTGGGTTCAACTGTTATAGCTATTCTCGTTGCATATATTTGTTATAGTAATCTACACTTCTATTTCTTTCGTTATGCTCCTCAATTACCCGATAATAATTTAGGCCCATCAAAAATAATTGCCAAATACTTAGATACTTATTCAAATAATTATGCAATATATTTTGCAGAATGTTGTTGGGGAGGGTGGGGAGAGCCAGAGCCTAAGGCTATAATGTATCAACTTAAACAAAAGAAAAAATTTATTCTGGATAATAAGATAATTGAAAAGTGCGAAGATATTACGTCTTTTCCTGCGGTGATTTTTTACGGTTCTGAAGAGGGAACAACAAAATTTGACATTACTTCATGCGGAAAAAAATATTCTAATGCTCAAATTCTATCGCCGGATAATCTTGTGGTGGCTAATATTAAAGTCGTGGAGTAAATATATATGAAAATTGTGAGTATAACCATAGGATTAATTATTTTCTCATGCGTCATATATTTGATTGACTTGACTGCATATGGCGCCACATGGGATGAATTGGTATTCCATATGGAGACAGGGAAACGATATGTGACTTTTTTAAAAACAAAAGATTTAAAGCCTATTCTTCAGTATGAAAATTCCTCATGGTTTCCGCCGGTTGCACCTACGTTGGGTTATTTATTCGTGGATAATAAATTAATCGCGAAATATTTTCCCATAGAATCAGACCGATTTCATCTTGCAGGCATTCTCTTCGGCAGTTTAGGGGTAGGGACGACCTTTCTTATTACGTTTATACTAACCAAAAGGATATCTGTAAGTTTGTTTTCCGCATTATTGCTGGCAACCAACACGCAATTTGTTACCCAGCTTCACAACAATATCAGGGATACAGGATTAATGTTTTTTTTCTCATTTTCAATTCTGTTACTTCTCCTGTGGCTAATTTCAAAACACAAGCTTTTCCTCTCATTTGCATGCGGTATTGTTGCCGGATTGACTACAGATACTAAGCAAAACGGCGGACTGCTTATATTTATTACATTAGTCTGGTTTTTAATTCATTTAAAAAAGACAGGGTGGAGAAACTTCACGGTATTTTCTTTTGTTTATTTATTTTCGTTCGTGGCCGCGTTTTTGATATTTTGGCCATATTTATGGTCAGATACTTATATACACCTTCTTTCCGTTTGGAATTTTCTAACCAATCCTTCCATAATTGCAGGTCCAGCCCTGTTTTATGATAAAGTCTATATTTCCCTAAAAAACATACCCTTTTATTATCCATGGGTTATGCTGTCAATCCTTCATACCCCGCCAGTAATATTTATGGCGATTGTTGGACTTTTTATCAGTGTTAAAGGTTTATTTACAAAACAGAAGACTGCACTCATTTTACTTTGGTTATTTATCCCCTTATCTCGTTTTATGATTCCAAAGTCCGCTATTGCCTTTGACCAAATCAGGCATATTTTTGAGGTGATCCCCAGTATTGCGGTGTTTACAGGCATTGCTTTATCTTTTTTCTTGGATAAATATTCTTATAAAAAAAATTTTAAAAAAGGGATCGTTCTGATAACTTTTTTCGTACTATTCTATAATTTTTTAATTCTACTCCGATACCGACCCTATGGGACGTCTTATTTTAATTTTTTGGCAGGACCCTCTTCTTATGTAAATCATGCGTTTGATGTAGAATATTTTGGAAATGTATATCGTGAAGCCGCTAATTATCTGAACACTGCCTATACACCCGATACAAAGTATTACACAGCCGGTCTGGGGGCACACATCTTAGAAAATGGGGGATTAAAAAATTACAAAACGGATAATATGGAAGATGATTTTGACTATGTAATTTTTATGAACAAACAGACAGTAATAAGAAATAATTCCTATGTTTTGTGGTTAGTTAATAACAAGAAGCCAATTTATACGATTAAACGAGAAGGGAAAATACTCTTCTATCAATATCTTCCCTATAAGAAAGAGTATTACCAGACAGCACAACAATAATTATTTTTTAAATAGGTTATATGATACATATGTTTAAATCGATAATTATATCAAGAGCAAAAACGGTACTATTTGGAGTTTTATTGACATTTATCATCCTCGAAATACTCTCACGGACAATCCTTCCAAAAACACAAAGAGTTATAATTGAAAATTTACAGCAGGATAGTCTGAATGTAAAAGATATAAAAGGTGTTAATCTAGAATTTCAGAAAGAACATAGGGGCGGCCTATATTATGTAACGAAATCAGGAATGAGAGTATTGCCTAATTCAAAGACAGTCGTCAAAAATCATTATATGAATGGACAAGATATCACCATCATCACAAATTCATTAGGATACAGATATTCTGAAATAGGTGAAAAAAAGCAGGACGAATATAGAATATTAGTATTGGGTGACAGTATAACATTTGGAGACTATCTCAATGTTGAAAATACGTATCCATACTATTTAGAGAGATTCTTGCATGAGAAATTAGCAAAAAAGAACAATAAATTAGATGTAAAGGTAATAAATGCCGGTGTAGGGGCTATCGGTATTGAAAATGAGTTGGCAATTCTTTCAGAAACGGGATTATCCATAAAGCCAGATCTTATCCTTTTACAGCTCTATCTAAACGATGCGAATGAATCTTTAAGTTTAAAGGTTGAAAGGCCACCAAAATTTAGTGAAGATAGTTATTTCATCAATTATCTATATGACTTCATAAACAAACAGCGGCTTAAAAAGTTATACTATCATTTTCATAATCCTGAATTTTCTAGAGAAGCTGACATATTCACTGTAAAAAATCCAGTTGCAGATGAAAAATGGGAGGAGAGCGTGAAAGGTTTTAATAATCAGATTTATAATAATTTTCAAGATTGGGGATACGCTTGGAGCGACAAATCAACGGAAAAAATTAAACAAGCTCTTATTATGATTCAAGATCTTGCAGAATACAATAACATTAAATTAGTTGTAGGAATATTTCCAGTTCGTTATCAAGTTCATGCGAACATACTGCGAAATGAACCTCAAATTCAGTATACTTCAATTTTAGACAGACAGAGAATCGCATCGATAGATCTTTTACCTATTTTGAGAGAAAAGTATGCCCAGGATAAAGTAAATATTTACTATGATATATGTCACTATAAGCCAGAAGGGAATGAGTTTATTGCCAGTAAACTGAGCGATTTTTTGGAAAAACAAATGTAACTAATTCTTTCAATTCAGATATGCAAGCTCTAATTCTAGCTGGAGGGTTTGGGTCGCGACTTATGCCTGTTGTTAATGACAGGCCTAAAATCATGGCTGATATTGACGGTAAACCTTTTTTGGAACTTTTGATTCGGTATTTGCAAAAACAAAACGTCAATGAAATCGTCTTGGCTTTAGGATATCTTTCGGAATATATAAAAAACTACTTCCAGGATGGTAAGCAATATGGCGTGAATATAAAGTATTCGGTAGAAAGTTTTCCTTTGGGTACGGGCGGAGCGATAATAAATGCAGAGAAATTATTAAAAAAAGAATTTATTGTCTTAAACGGAGATACATTTCTCGATGTTGATTTTAATAAAATATCTGAATTCCATAAACATAATAAAGCAGATATTACCGTGATGGTAACCAAAAAAGGAGAAAAGACGGGGAGGGGATTAGTTGGGATCGATGATCATTTTAGAATGATATCTTTTCAGGATGGGCAGGAGGTAGCCAAAAATAACAAAAGTTATACTAATGCCGGAATATATCTGATGAATAAAAAACTGTGTTCGTTTATTAAAAAAGATGAAAAAATTTCTCTGGAGAAAGAAATTTTTCCGTCTATAGTTTCTAAGATAAAAATGTTCGCTTTAATATCCGAAAATGAATATATTGACATCGGAACTCCGGAAAGATATCACAAGGCACAAACTTTACTTAAACCCCTCTTATATGGATGAAACCGCGACATGCATCGCTAAAGCCCCGGTTAGAATAAGTTTTTCAGGTGGAGGTACTGACTTTCCCGAGTATTTTACAAAATATGGCGGATGTGTACTATCAACGACCATAAATAAATATATTACGTTAAAATTAAGTAAGAGCAAGAAGCTAAATGACATCAGAATACATCTTGAAAGTTTCAAATCAACAAAAGTAATAAAATCGACCAAACTGAGGAGAGTAGAAAATAATTTATATACTCCAATTATTTCCACCCTAAGAATGTTTCATGAAATCCTGGGATTGGAATTAGACATTTCCAGCGATATAAAACCGGGAAACGGATTGGGTACATCTTCGGCTCTTGTTGTTTCGCTTATCGGCGGATTGTCAGCGTGTAGCAAGACAAGAATAACTAAAGAGAAGCTTGCCCAAAAAGCAGGGTATATCCTCGTATTTCACAGCAACAAAGGCGGAGCATTTCAGAAAAAAGGGATGACTGAAAGGAGCTTAAGGTTATTGGATACCGCTTTCAGACGACTTCTGGTCAATAATGGAGTGAAGACTAAAGTATACACTTACTATTGTTCTCATTATCCAGACATGAAAAACCATATACAATGTTCATGTCGAAAACCTAAAACGGGATTATTTGAGAAAGCAATAAAGGAATTAAATATAGATCCGAGAATATCTTTTGCAATAGGAGATAAGATTTCTGATCTGATACCGGCTCTTGCCGTATCAGTCAAAAGGGCAGTATTAGTAAAGAGGAACGGAGAATATTTTGATATCAAACAATCCGAAGATAAAATAAATATTGATAGATGTAATAATTTATCTGAAGCCTTCGAGATTATCCTTTCCTTAGAGCAAAAAGTTGTTTGAGATATGGGTGAACTGGATTTTCAAGCTTTGAAAGTGTAAATCCGTTCTTTTCAAGTATTTTCTTCAGTTCAGGATATCTTTTTTTCATATCTTTGGTAAAAAGATGGATTTCAAATGCTATATATTCTACTTTAGAAAGAGTTTCTTCTGATGCTTTTTGCAGGATCTGATATTCTGCCCCTTCACAATCGATTTTCAAAAAGTTGCATTTTGTGATTTTCTTTTCCCTGAAAAGCTTATTCAAATCAGTCACCGCTTCGTCGTATACTTTAATATTTGTAATATTGTTTAGAACCATGTTTTTCTTCATCTGTTCAATTCTTTTCAGATTAGGATCAAATGCATAGACTTTTTTGGCGGTTTTAGCTGCAAAAATACTGAAATCTCCGAAAGCTGCACCGATATCAATAACAACATCATCCTTTTTCACTTCTCTTTTATACTCGTATTGCCTATCTAATATAATTTCCTTTATTACCCACATATCCATCAGAGATTCAATAGCATATTTAAGTCCATTATCAAGTTCAAGGGTGAGGGGTTTATAAAAGCAAATGAAGGGAATTACCCAAAAATTTTTAATCCTGAAAAGCGTGGGTATAGATTGCAGGTAATAAATAAATGCAGTAAAAACATTAGGTTTTTTCATCTCTTTAAATTCCTAATAATTTCATATAATCGACAGAGACAACTTTTTTGAAGATCAGGACTTTAGGATGGTCATAGACAGTAAATGTTTCATCGGCATAATCGTCAACAAAACTGATACCCTGTAGTGGGCATGCCTGACCTTTTTGTGCTATAAAACCATAATAGGCAAGTGGTGGAGTGATGCATAAACTGATGAAAGGAAGGGGGATATTTGGTCGTGATGTGAATTCAGCAATTTTATTAAATCCCAGACTGCCATCAAACAGTGCCTGGTAATATTTATAAGTTTGGGGATATTTTTCCGGAACAGTCATAATAGATCCATACAGGCGGTTGCTGGTTAGAATTATATAATCAGTCTGTTTCAGTTTTTCATTCATCAACAGCCATTTTTCCTTTGAATCAGCTCCATATAGCGGGTATTCTATACCCTGATATTTTTCATGAATATACCCTGGTATCGGAAGGCTTATAGGGACGAAATCGTCCCAGTGTTCTCCGGAAATCTTTGAACCCACAGGGATATTCTCATATATCCACTTTGAAGCCGAAACTCTTGAATGATCTTGGGAATAAATTGACATAAATGAAAACGGGTATACGATCAGAATCAAAAGAGTAATTAATAAGAGGATATATTTAATATTGGAGTTGATAATAGGTCTTCTTTTTAAGATGAAAAAATAGCTTTTATAAATAAATAACGCACATAATATGGCAAGACTGGGAAATATTGGATAAATATATCTCATGGCTTTGGCAAACTGCATCCCTTCGTAACCGAAAACTATAAAAATCCATGTTATTAGTATTACAATTATCGTAAGATTGCTGTTTTTAAGAATATGCGTCATGAACTTTATAACCTCGGATGAATTCTGATTTTTTGTCTTTCGAAAATACTTGAAAGTTTTTAATATAAATTCCATGAGAAAATAAAGAATCGCTGACAGTGAAATGATTCCTATTGGCAGTCCCAGCCCCCACAAAATGGTATTTTTTAGAGGAAATAGAAAGGGTTTTGTTTTAATCCATTGAATCGCGGGTGGAAAACTTGAATCAGGATTTGCCAGCACTCTTAACTGCTTCCAGTTTTCTAAAACAGCAGGATTTAAAGTCCAGGTAAAGAAAGAGGATTGTGCAAACATGTAAGGTTGAGCAAGTCTGATAGTAAAATAGGTAAAGCCAAGCATGAGAAACAAGGAAAAAAATACTCTCATAAAATTACGGTTTCTTATAAAATATGAGATAAATCCAATTAGAACTACAGGCGCAAAAAAAACTGCAGTGATTTTACATGCAAATGCAAGTCCAAGCGAAATACCTAATAATATATTCAGCTTATAGAATTGAGTATTATAAGTTGCCGATATGTTCGTATTCAGTATTTTTATCAGCAGATAAAAAGATAAAGTAATAAAAAATACAAGATATGTATCTACTGCATAGAAATGGGAAAGTTGTATCGGTAGGACCATGACGGAGTAGAGGAACATGGAAAGGAGAGGGAAAGCGTGAAGCGTGAAGCGTGAAGCGTGAAGAAATTTGATATTCGAGATTTTACTTTCCGCTTTCCGCTTTCCGCTTTCCGCTAGGATTTTTGCTATCAAAAACACAAGCACCACCGTTCCCAGATCTACCATTGCAGAAAGCTGTCTTCCGATGATTGTTAAATTCCCATAATCACCTTTTCCTAGAGATTCCGCAACCCATTTCGTGAAGAAAACTGGAAAAGTTCCGTATACAAAAAAACCAAATCCACGATTATGCGGATTCAGGGGGGATGTTGATGTATTTAAATACTCAAAAATATTTTTTGGCCAAGATATTCCGGTTGCGACCATAGTTAAAAATCGTTCATCAGGGTGAAGGTGTTGTCCCTGATCCCAATTGATACCATACAAACGGAAAAAAGCCGCCGAGGAAAAGATCAAAATAAATATGATGGGGTACAGTTTTTTTGATAAAAATTGCATGTTAAGCATACCGACTGAACTAATACTAATATACTTTTTGATTTTATCAAGATCGGAATTTGTTCTTTATGATGGTCACAATAGCTCCGAAAGCATCTTTGACTGTAAGTTTTTTTCCTGCCAGATGAGACCTGCCTTTGTAACTTATCGGTACTTCAATAATGAAGACGCCTTGTTTGACTAGAAGTGCTGTAATTTCCGGTTCAATATCAAAACCTGAACTGGTAAATTTGAGAGATTTTAAGAGTTTAGTCGGAATTAGTTTATACCCTGTTTCCATATCAGTAAGATTCGTGCCATAGAACAGATTAAACAGTATCGTTAATAATCTATTTCCCAAATAATAAAGAAGAGGAATTACTGGTCTGCCGTTGGCAAATCTGCTACCGTAGACAGAGATAAAGGTTTTAGGTTTTAGGTTATAGTTTTTAGAATAAGATATGACAGGAGAGAGAAGTTTGGGTATTTCCTGCGAATTATACTCCAGATCCGCATCCTGGATGAGGATATAATCACCTGTGGCACGTTTGATGCCCGTCCGAATAGCAGTACCTTTGCCTAAATTTTTCTTATGCGTGATAACTTTTATATTCTTTAATTTTTCATTCTGTTCTCTGCTATTTGTTATGTGTTTTCTGGTATTATCGGTAGATCCGTCATCCACCACAATAATTTCTTTCGTGCATGGCAGCTTTAATGAAGCTACAGATATAAGCACTTGATGAATTGTTTTTTCTTCGTTATAGACGGGGATGATAATCGAAAGTTTCATAATTATTGATCTGTCTTAAAAATATAGTATCAAGTATAAGAAAATCTTTTCTCTTTTTATCCTTTTAATAAGTATTCGTATTCGAAGATTGTCATTGGCCTGGTTTTTTTGTAAATTCTTACGACCGGATGGTCAAAGACGGTGTAGGTTTCCTCGGCATTTTCATCAGGAAGCGTAAAGCGTAAAGCGTTAAGAGTTAAGTTAGGAAAGGAGGAAAATTCTGCTACTTTAGTAAATCCTAAAGCTCCGGAGAAGAGTAATTGGTAATATCTATTAAGCCGCGGATATTTGTTAGATAGACGGGTATAGTTGGTAAAAAGTCTTCTTGAGGGAATGAATATATAATCTGCTTTTTCCAGATCGCTTAGAAGTCTCTCAAAGATAAGTGGATTTTCATCCAAATGATAAAAATCAAAAGAGATTACCCTAGAATTGTTCCATTGTTTCATTGATTCATTGTTGGGCAGACCAAGAGGGATATCAACCACATTGGCGGTTTCGGATAAGACATAGGAATTGTCGGGTATATTATCATAGATCCAGTAAGACGCCTGGAGTCTCGTGTCGGGGTGAGTATAGATGGACATGAACATCAATCCCGGAAGGATTGATGTAATTACAAATAAACAAATAAACAAATATACCAATTTAATTATTTTGTCATTCCGAGCGAAGTCAAATTTAGCTTGACGAGTCGAGGAATCTCTTAAACCATAAGGTTGGTGAAAAAGATCCCTCCACTTCGGTCGGGATGACAAGAAGATAAATAAGGTATATCCAGCAAATATGCTGAAGAAAGGCATGATCGGCGTCATAAACCGAGTCCATTTGGCGTATAGGAATACGTTGGGAATGAGATAAATGAGAAAAGAAGTAGTAAGTAGAAAGTAGCCTGCCTGCGCAGGCAGGTAAGCAGTAAGTATATTATTATTTTTATGCCTGATACGCAATTTACTTCTCAAACTTAGGTTTGAATCAGTATATACCCATCTAAACAGCTTTTTCGCAATTAATTGCTGCAAACCTGAGTAAGATGGGTATACATAATACTTAATACTTTGAATTATCTTGTGAAAGAAATCGGAAATGATATTAAATACCATCATAAGAAGTCCTGATGAACCGAGAATAAATATCGGCCAACCCAAAACATAAGGAAATACTTTCTGAGCCTGAAAAATTATCGGTGTCGTATCTATAAATTGGGTGGTATAAAATGCCGGATAAACTCCTGTTGCTACATCTTTCTCATAGCCGAACACTGCGCTGATAAAATCACGCCACGCCACTAGATTGTAGGGAGAAGCAAGGATGAATATAGAAATACTACCCATAAATACCAATAAACCAACAATCAAATAAACAAAGACACCAGTAACTATTTTTTTCTTACTTCTCTTTTTGAATAATGCGATGATTCGAATCATGAGACTAATAACTGGAGGAACAAAAAAGAAAATTCCGGTTAGTTTGCTACCCAGGGCAAAGCCAATGGAAAGAGAGGTAAGAAGTATAAATTTTAAGTGACTTAGGTGACTTAAGTTACTTATAGAGAGATAGACTGAAGCCATAAAGAAAAAAGTAAGAACTGATTCAGTAGTGCCGAAATGCGCTGCTTGGATAAGCCCCGGAGTAAATGCGACCAAAGTCGCAGTTATAAGTGAAAAGTTAAAAGTGAAAAATTGACGGGAAATTAAATAAACTAATAAGACCGTTAGAGTAGAGGATAGGGCGGAATAAAATCTCAGCCAGAAAATTGCGGCAGGAAAAGTCGTAGTTTGTATTTCATTGGTATTTAAATTTGTTTTATCAACGGGCAATTTATTAATAATTGAGGATATAAAATGTACAGTTCGGTCGCTGACAAAAGATAGATAAAATGGGAACTGGCTATAAGCAAAAAAATGAGGATTGAGGTTACAGTTGTTGGTTACAGACGATCCAGGATCGTTACTGCCGGAGCTCGATCCTGGATCGTTTTTAGGACTAATTTGACTAATTAGACAAATTGGGATTTGTGAGGGATCACTAGGAAGCCTGAATTGAGTTATGGCAATGGCCATATTTCTTTCATCAGGATTAAAGAAATAGGGGGAGTCGTGCATGAGATTGTAAAATCGAAGAAGTCCTGCTATCAAAAGAATGGCGATTATTAAGTAGCGTTTATTATTTAACATTATTTTAAGTATTAAGTATAAAGTATTATGTATGAAGGGAATAATTCGAGATCAAATATTTACTACTTACTACTTACTACTTACTACATACTACTTAATACTAAATCAGAGGATATACAAAATGACAATAATAGTTAATCCCCAGATGAGAATGGAGACGATGAGGGGTAAATCTTTGGTGATGATTTTTTCAGGTTGTTCGGCATTAGTTCCTTTGTATGATAATTGGGCATAACGCATAAGTCCGTATAACACAAAAGGAATTGTGATGATCATCCATTTCCGGGATAAAGCCTGCGGCAGGAAACTGATTAAAAAATCTTTGAAGGGAGCGTTAAATTGCGGAGGTTCTTCAACAAAAGCAAAAAGCGAGTAGGCGATGATTGAGGCCGATCCAAACATGGAGGTATACGAATCCAGAAGTTTGTCTCTGTACTGGAAAAGAGCAGGTCTGGTAGCTGTGCCTTCCCGTAAAAGTTCTGCGTGGCGTTTGGTGGAAGCTACAAAGAGAGCAACAAAAAGAATTGTCAGAAAAAGCCAAAAGGGCAGATGATATGAGGTGATCATTTCACCTGCATATGCCCTGAGAATAAAGGAAAATGATATACCCAGGATGTCCAGGATGGCGTGTTTTTTTAGAAAAAGTGAATATAAAATATGAAGAGTAATGAAACTTACTGCAATCAGGAAAAAACCCGGAGAGAGAAAAAGCGATGAAATCAAACCAAAAAAGGCTAATATAAAGGAAATTTCAGCAGCCTTGGACAAAGGTAAAATACCTGCAGCTAACGGCCTCATTTTTTTAATCGGGTGGAGCTTATCGAAACGCAGGTCAATAATGTCGTTAAACAGGTAGGAGGCTGAAGAAAGAGCACAAAAAATAATAAAACCCGCGAGCGTGATTAAAAAATATGATCCTTCAAATAATTTTCCGTTAAAAATAATTGATGTAAAGAGAATTAGATTTTTTATCCATTGATACGGTCGTAGAGATTGGATGATTATCAGAAGGTTTGATTTTTTCATTGTGATTATTTTATACTTCTTGCACTTGAGATTGCAATCAGTATATACCCTTCTAAACTGATCCCGATCAAATCGGGATACAGTAAGAAGGGTATACGCATTTCTGATTAAATTTCAAATTTTACCTACAAGATCAGCAATTTGAAAACCCAATTCGATCGCATAGTTGGTGCCCCGTACATCTCTTACCTCCTCCCGAGGTCTACGTCCTCGCGTCGGAGGGGCGTGTATACGGGGCGAGCTGTTATTCTATACTGATTTTTGATCGATTAGGTTAGCAATTTTCACACCTAATTCTATAGCATAGTTGGTGCCTCTATCCCACGGGTAAACCATATCCATGTTAGCCAGATATACATTTTTTACCGGAGTAATAAAATCAGGTTTTTGACGGGAATAATTAGTTTTAAATACAGGTTGAGCAAAAGGACCGGTAAAAAGTTCTAAGCGTAAAGCGTTAAGCGTTAAGTTGAAATAGGGATTAATCTTTTGTAAGTAGGGGAGATAAATATTAAACACTTCTTCTTTCGACATTTGAAGATACGGGTGATCGTACGGAAGATAATTTGCTACCCAAGCAAGATGGTTTCCACCATAAAATTTGGGATTCATCAGATTAGTATGTTGAATGACACCAATAAAAGGGAAACCGGGAGTATTGATATTGAGCCAATAAGTCGAGGGAAGTATTTTTTCTTTGGTGATTAAAAGTAAATTTAGCGCATAAAGATGCGGAATGGATTTAAGTTTGAGGGAATATTCACGCGGAAATTTAAACATATCAGCAAATACTGCTGAGGGAGTGGTAAAAATAATTTTATCAAATTTATTTAACAGGGTTGGGGCGTAGGAAGAGTTAAGCCTGATCTCACCTCCGTTTTTTTCTATCTCTTTTTGTATCGCCCGCAGTAACGGTCCATAACCTCCCTTTAAATATCCCAACAGGCGGGTTCTTTTTTTAATTCTGGC